>Ga0182011_10003252_pt1 | contig 13360 bp, 12 predicted proteins | sample 711E1DmetaG_FD_120481 | JGI IMG/M metagenome (GOLD analysis project Ga0182011, IMG submission 120481) | Permafrost microbial communities from Stordalen Mire, Sweden - 711E1D metaG | ecosystem: Environmental > Terrestrial > Soil > Wetlands > Permafrost | place: Sweden: Stordalen | collected... | reverse complement strand
TATCAAAGCCTGAGGCAGGTCCTCTTCGTGAACATTCAGGTCCCTTTTCGGATCCATGAAGCCTGGGCCTACGAGGTGTTCCCGAATCGGGCGTTCGCGGAGGCGCGGCGCACGCTTTCCGTCGAGCATCCGTTCGGTCCGGTCTTGGACTTTCTCGGGGCCCGCTACATTCTGACGACCCGGCCGCTCCCGCCGCCGGCCGTCTATCGGTCCCAACGCCCGAACGCACTCTTGTACGAGAACCCGGGGGCGCTCCCCCGCGTCACCACGGTGCCCTCGGCCAGGCTCCTGCCGGACCGAAGCGAGCGGCTGCGATTTTTGGCGGGCGACTGGGACCCGCGGCGGGAGGTCGTCCTGGAGGAAGGAGAAACCGGGTCCTCGGGGGTTCCTGACGGAAATGCGCGGTGGGACGACGACCGTCCCGGCCGCCTGCGCGCCGAGGGAACCGGAGGCGGGTGGCTGGTCTGGAGCGAAACTTTTCTTCCAGGTTGGGAGGCCTACGTCAACGGTGCCCGGGTCCGCTTGAGGCGGGCGAACCACGCGTTTCAAGCTTTGCGGTTGCCGGGGGGGAATTGGCGGGCGGTCGTCTTGTACCGCCCGCGGCCCGTCTTCGGCGCGATGGGGGCCGCGGCGGCGGCGGCCCTGCTTTTATCCGCGGCCGGGCTTGTCTTCTTTAGGAAATTCTGACGATCTGGTGCCCGCCCCTTTTCTTCGCCTCGGCCAGGGCTTTGCGCGCGGCGTCCATGACTTGGGCTGGGTGCTTGTGACTTTTCGGGGCGACGTCCACGAAACCGATCGAGATCGATAAGAAGGGCTGGGGCTTGCCGTCCTTGCCCACCCGGTGACCCTTTTCCCGGGAGGCCTCGTCATACTGCATCGGCAGGAGCGCCTCCGCGTTTTCCAGGATGCGGGCGCCCACGACTTCCGCCCGGGCCGGGGTTGACAGCAGCCCGAAATCATCGCCGCCGAAGTGGGCGACGGCGTCGTTGCGGTTCCCGAGTTCCACGACGGCGCTCCGGATGATCGTCCCCAGCAGCCTCAACACGCCGTCCCCCCGCTCGAACCCCATGTCCTCGTTGAAAGCGGCGAATCCGTTGGCGTCCACCAGGCCCACGCTGAAAGTTTCCTCGGCGGAGAGACGCCGCTTGACCTCCTCCTCCAGCGCCAGCCCTCCCGGGAGGCCCGTCAGGGGGTTGGACGCGATGTTCTGCCGGGTTCGCTCGATCAGGCGCTCGACCCGGGCCAGAAGCTCGATGGGCTCGAAGGGTTTGGAAATATATTCGTCGGCGCCGAGCTTGAACCCCGTCAGGCGGTCCTTGATGGCCGTGAGGCTCGTGACCATGATGATGGGGATCAGGCAGGTGCCGGGATCCTGCCGCAATCGCTGGCACACCTCGAAACCGTGTATCTTGGGCAGCAGCACGTCCAAGAGGACCACGTCCGGCCGCTCGGTGCGGGCCCGGCGGAGGGCTTCTTCGCCGTCCATGGCGGTGAGGACCTGGTATTTCTCCGACTCGAGCATGTGCTGGAGGAAGTCCGACAAGTCCCGGTCGTCCTCGACAAGAAGAACCCGCGCGTTGTCCACTCCCATAGCGTGCTCCTTTCCGTCGCGCCTCGCGCTTCGCGCGAAAGCCAAAATAAGTTTACCTTTATGGCGCCTTGAACGTCAGGTATATCCAGCGGCCGCGGCGGCAAACGTCGAACACCAAACCTTGCCGGGCATCGGCGCTCTTGGCCGCGGCCAAGAATGTTTTGGGGTCCGGCGTTTCGATTCCGTTCACCGACGCGACGAGGTCGCCTTCCACAAGGCCGGCGGCGGCCGCCAAGCCTCCCGGCTCCACCGAAACGGCCACCACGCCTTCCGAACCGGAGGGGAATCCAAAACGCCCGGCCAGGGCGGGAGAGGATTTCACGAGCCGCGCCCCCTCCCAGGCCGCCGCGCCCGTCTCGATCGGGCCTTGAGGCTCTTCCCCGCCTTCTTCCCCCTCGACGGCGGCCGCGCCGGAGGGGGCTTCCCCCGTCGTGAGGTGAACGACGAGCTCCTGTTTGGCCCGCCAAATTTTCACGTCCACTTTGCTTTTGGGCGGGGTCCGGCCGACGGCGTCCAAGAGCGCCCCGGGTTCGGCGATGGGCCGGCCGTTGAGTTCGAGGATGACGTCCCCGCGCTTGATCCCGGCCGCCTCCGCCGGCGAACCCGCGGTGACGGCGTTCACGAGGACCCCCTTGCCGTCTTTGACCTCGAATCGGCGCGACAGAACCTCGTCCAACGGCATGACTTCGACCCCCAGCCAGCTCCGGACGACGCGTCCCTTCTCGATGAGCTGGGCCATGATGTCCCGCGCCCGGTCGGAGGGGATGGCGAAGCCGATGCCGGCGAAGACCCCCGTCGGGGCGTAGATGGCCGAGTTGATTCCGATGACCTCGCCTTTCAAATTCACGAGGGGTCCCCCTGAGTTCCCGCGGTTGATGGCGGCGTCCGTCTGGAGCATGTCGGCGTACACCGTCCCTTCGACGACGAGCGACTGCCGGACGGCCGAGATCACGCCGACCGTCACCGTCTGCTCCAACCCGAACGGGCTTCCCACCGCGATGGCCCACTCCCCCACACGGACCCGGGCGGAATCCCCCAGGACGGCCGCGGGGAACTTCCCCTTGCCTTCGACCTTGATGACCGCCAAATCCGTGCGGGGATCGGCCCCGACGACCTTCGCGGTGTATTTTTTCTCCTCCGGCGCCGGAAAGGTCACCGTCAACTCCGTCGCCCCGCGCACGACGTGCTCGTTGGTGAGGACATAGCCGCGCTCATCCACGACGACGCCCGAGCCCAGGCCTTCAAAGCGCCGCTGGAACTTCCGAGGCGCCGGACGTTGCGGCGCGGACCCCCGCCCCTGAAATTGTTGGTTGAAAAAATCTTCGAACGGGTCGCCGAAGTAGAACTCCGGGGGCGCGACCGCGACGTTTTCCACGTGGACGGCGGTGATGCTGACGACCGACGGCTTGATCGCCTGCGCGACCTCGGCGAAGGCGTCCTGAAGCGCCGCGGCCGCCGGCGACTCGGGGACGGCCGCGGCCGCCGCCGGTCCGGCCGCCATCGCCGCCGCCAAAGCCCAGGACAGGGGCCGCTTCACGTTCATGTCACTCCTCCGCTCGCACGAAGGGCAGGACGACGTCCCGCCCCTGCTTGTAGGCGTCCAACACCTCGTTCTGGACGCTCCCTTCCGTCAACAAATCAAGGAAGGGCGGCGCCGACCGCCCGGGCATCGCCCCGCCGAAATTGTCCGGCCCCGGCTGTTCTTTGACGGGCATGGGGGCGGGCTCGGAGCCGCCGGACGAGGACGGCGACCGGCCCATGACCACCACGGCGAACCCCCAGTCCAACGGTTCCCCTCGAAGATCCTTGCGGGGCACGGCCACCTCAAGGGTTCCGGGCGGAATCAACTTGACGGGAAAAACGGCCATCCGAAGAGGACCGCCGCCCTGCGCGGGCTGGTAAAGCCGCGCTCCCCATCCGTCCACGCTCAAGGCGTATTCCCACGCGTCCTGGGGCTCCGCCACCCCGGGCCGCCCGGGGAGCAGAGCTTCCGATCCGGCGCCGGGAAGGTGGTTGATGTCGATGTAGGTGTCGATCAGCTCCAAGCTGAACCCGTACGGCGCGCGGCCCGGGTTTGCCAGGGCCGCCAACTCCCACTGGAACGTCACGTCCGTCGAGCTCGGCGTGACGCGGAAGGATCTCAGGTCCCAAGCCCCCGTCGGGATCGCCGATCCCGTCGGATAAAAATAATCTCCCGGTCCCCGGTCGTCTTTGGCGTCGTCGCGCACGACGAGCGAGCCCCTCTCTTTGCGGACCAGGAACCCTCCCGTTTCACCCCCGCTCGCCTCCCCTCCGCCGGAGAATCCCTGCCGGACGGACGGCGGGGCCGGAATCCCCAGAAACCGGAACACCTGCTCAAGCGAAGCGAGGAACTCCCGCTTGGCTTCCGTCACCCTCGCGGGAGCGGCTCCGGCCCCCAATTCCAAGAACGCAGTCCCGCTCTCGATCCCGTAAATTTCGCGGACGGCCCGGTCCAAAGTCTTCACGTCGGCCCGCCCCGAGTTCTTGAAATCCTCCACCGCTTGGCGCGTCAAGCCCAGGAGCTGCCAGGCGCGGTTCGCCTCGGATCCGCCGATCCAGGGAGACAAATCGGAGGGCGTCCACTTCTCGACGGGCCGGGGATAATAGGCCGCCGCCTCCGACGGGGTCATCATCCGCCATCCCCTCGCCTCGGCCACGGCGTCCAGCGCGGACAGTTCCTCGGTTGTTTCCACCTGGACGGAGGCCCGAAACCTCGGCAGATGCTCGTCGGGAACGAGCAAATCCCCCGGCCAAACCCGCCGAGCGGCGGACTTGGCCGGGAAGGGCGCTCCCACGACGATCGTCGCTCCGCCGGTGTCGTAAACGCCGGGTCGGCCTTTGCTCCCCGCGTAAAACCATTTCAATCCCATCCGGGAAAGCGGCTCCAACTCCGGCCCCACGGCCGCCCCCCAGGGAATTTCCAAAACCGCGGGGTTCACGCGCCAGCGGCGGCGATAAAGGCTCTTGGCCTGAACCGCCTGGTCGGCGACGTCCGCGGGCCAATGGTAACGGGGCGGAAGGACCGCCGTCCCCGTCGAAAGTTTAGCCCTATCGCTATCGTCGATCAAGGCGAGGACGGGACGCGACGGCAGCTGGAGAAGGATCTCAATTTGGCCGCGCGCGACCGCCTGAGCCAAAAGGTCCTTAGCCTGGTGGGAGGCCCCGTCATCCGCGAAAAACCGGTCCGGGAAGATAATTCCCGCGTGCGCGCGGGGATGGGCGACGAAGAAATTGGCGATCTCCATCGGAGGCCGTCCGGGCCGAATGGACCAAAAAACGGGAACAGCCGCCCCCGTGCTGACGATGGGGATCGGTGCGACGGGCGGAACCGGCGCCCGCCCCGCCACCGGCGGAGGAGGAACCGGCGGATAGGCGACGCGGGGCCCCAAGCACCCCGCGGCGGCGAACCCGATTAGCGCGAAAAGCGCGGCGCGGGCATCTTGCCCGTGCAAGGTATTCCCGGTTGCTCTGAGCACGGGCAAATTGCCCGCGCCACAAGCCCCGCGAACGCTCATTGAATGTCCAACACCGACGCTTCCCTCGGCGGGGCCGTGCGGTCGGGATTGGCGGGATCCAATATCCATCGTCCATCCACCTTGAATTTGTAGAGATACCGGCCGGGCTCAAGCGCCAGGGTGGCTTCCCAGACCCCGCCGTCGCCGCGCTTGAGCGGCGTTTTCCGGGCGTCGAACTCGTTGAAACTGCCGCCCAGGAGGACTCCCTTGGCGTCCGGCGCCTGCACGCGGAACACGACGGCCCGGGGTTGCTTGTCGCGGGCGCCGGCCGGGGCGCCCTCGGCCGCCGCCGGGGCTTCCGGCGCCAGGAGGTCGGACACGTCCACGCCGCGCAATTCGCAAAATCGGACGTACGCATCAGCCCACCGCCGGCCCACCGGAAATCCGACGGCGCCCACCGCCCCCAGGAAAATGACGACGCGAAAGATCGCCGCCCGAGACGGCCCGCGCGCCGGCGCCGGAATCCGCCGAAGCGTTGCCAACGCATCTTTCGCCGGCGGCGCGTCTTCTATGGCCGGAGCGCCCGCCGCAGGCGAAGGCTCAACGACTTTGCCGGCCTCCGGCCGCGTCAGGTCCGGAGGGGCGTCTTCTGAAGAAGGCGAATCGCCCGAATCCATGCATCCTCCCGCCCGTAACCGCCGGGCTTGGTCACCCACCAAGATCGTTCCCGCGTCCCCGCCGAAGCCGCCAGGGGAACGCCGCGCTCCACTTCGCCGACGAGAGTCCACCGCCTCACGCCCACGGCCCGCGCCAGCGCGGCCGCCGTCTCCCCGCCCGTCACGGCGAACCGCTTCGCCTTCCACGCCCTAGCCTCGCGGCCCGCCCGGCGAGCCAAATCGCGAAGCACGCTCCCGGGGTCGCCGCGCTCGCGCGGCGCTTCCACTTGAATAACGCCATCAAGCCCGGCTCGTTTCAATATATGTCCCTGCTTCCGGGACCGCGGGTGCGCCGACCCGCTCACCACCAAAACCCGCGCCGGAACCGAAGGACGGCAAGCGGACCGTCGGCGAACCCGCTTCATCCCGCCCGTTCCCCGTTTACCCGCCCTCGCCCCGGTCCCCAAAATATCCGCCAGCGCCGCCGCGAACCCGGCGGAGCCGGCCGCGGCCTTCGCCCCCCGCCGCAACGTTTCCCGCGCCGCCCGGCGCAAAGCTTTTTCATCGGGCGCGTCGGGAATCCAAAATTCTTTTCCTACGACGTCCGCGACCCGGCTCGTCTTAAGAGGATGTCGCGGATCCCGCCCGAACGCCGTCCGGTCCACCGGCCTGCCGCCGACGAACAACCGCCCCCCGCGCACCGTCCGCCCGAGAGCCGGAAAAGCCGGAACCACGGCCGTGTCCCGAGGGCTCGCTCCCAGGGCCTTCGCGAAGGCGCCCAGCTCCGCCGCCACCGGCCCCCGGAGAGTCGAATCTATTTTCTTAAATACAAAGGAGGCTTTCCACTCATTCAAAAGCGCCGCGGCGCGGCGCACCCGCAAGCCGGCCGCGCGGTCCGACAGTCCGCGGGACTCCGTAGAAATCGCCCAAACCTCCGTCCCCCGCGAAGGCCGGTCCGGCGGCCACAAGGCCATCTCCACCCGGCGACCGCCCCGCGAAAATGCCAACCCCGCGTCCCCCGCTCCGGTCAAATCGTCGGCGATAACGCCGATCCTCACGCCCGCGCCCTCACCATCTCGCCGCCATCTTTTTTTCCAACAGCACCTCGTTCAAATAAACCCCGTTCGCGTAAACGTCCCCGACGTCGTCTTCGTTGAAGCTGTAAAAAATGTGCCCCAAGTACCGCCCGTAGTCGTCGGTCGTCTCGGTCTTCACCGCCAGCCCCCGCGCCTTCTCCAGCAAGTCCCGGACGAAATGGGTAACGTCCTTCCCCTTCTTCGTCGCCAGCTCCGGCGCGTCCAACTTCGCGAACCGCATGCGTTGAACGTTCCAGGTATGGAACCCCATGTCGATCTGGAAAATCGCCGTGTCCCCGTCGATCACCCGCACCAGCTTCGCCCCGTAAACGAACGCCGCGTCCGTCGGCCGCTTCAAAATCGTCGGTCCCTGCTTTTCCTTCAGCACGACGCGCTCGTACTCGCGCCCCGAGATCGCCGCCCTCAGCCGCTTGCAGCTCCATCCCTCCTCGATCACCCGCCGCCGGTAATACTCCCGTGCCGCGTCGTCGTGAACCTCGATCAAAAGCCGGTAGTGGCTCCAAGTGACATTCTGACCAGGCGTGGCCAGAATGTCACTTCCGTACACCCGCCGGAACGCCACGCACCGCCAAAGGGTCCGCTCGTCGATCTGCAAGTCGGACGCCACCCGCTCGACGACCGACTCGCCGTAATGGTCCTTCCCCGTCAGCCCCGCCGAAACCAATTTGTCGCCGATCCGCCAATAAGCCTCCGCCTTCCCGGAATCGGCCTTCTTCCCCGCGTCGTCGCTGTCTTTCAAAAGCGCCCGGACCGACGACACAAGCTGGGAATAAGCCTTCTCCGTCAAAGGCGTCGTTTCAAGCATTTTTTCACCGGCCATAACGATCGTCACCCCGAAAGAGCCAATTCCCGCCTCCAACCCAGCGACGGAATATTATCAATTGCCTTCTGTAGTTGCCGCATTCATGGAACGCCCCTCTAACCCGAAATGTCTCTTCGCCTTTTCCCCTCCTTTGTAAGGAGGGGATTAAGGGGAGGCAGAGCTGTTCCCGCCGGAAAGAGAACACCTCACCGTTAAATCGACGACCAAGAATAATATTGTATATTCCCTGAATCTAAGCATTTACGATCCGGAGTTTTTTGAGAGGATCCCCAATGCCCCCTCACAAGCCTTTCCACCGATTTCTAAAACTTAAGGGACACTCCCCAGATTCCCGCATATATTATCGTTCTATTTACCGGGATTCCCGGTATATTGACAACTTACCGGGATTCCCGGTAAAATACACATATGAAGGTTCACATCCCCAACAGTGCGTTCCTGGGCAATATTGACCCCTTTCTGAGAAGTTTCGATCCCTCGTCGCCCGAAACCCTCGAGATCACCGCCAACGACAAATGGATCGCCGTGCATCCGATCGTGCTGTCCATGATCGCCGCGCTCGGGTTGACCATCAAAGGAGACAATATCCTTTGCGAAAAATTCGAGGCGAAATCCAAACACTATTTGGCGCGGATGGGCCTCTTTGAATTCTTGAAAGTTCCTTCCGGAATCAACTTCGTGGAACACGAGTCCGCCGGCCGGTTCATCCCCCTGACCCAAATCCGCACGTCGGACGAATTGACCCGGTTCATCACGGAAATGATCCCGCTGTTGCACCTGGAGCCGGAGCCCTCCAAGACCATCGGATACATCGTCAGCGAGCTGGCGCGGAACGTCATCGAGCACGCGGAAACCGAGCACGGCGCCGTCCTCTGCGCCCAGTATTACAAGAAGAGCAACTCGATCCGCATCGGGATCGCCGACACGGGGGTGGGGATCAAGGAAACGATCAACCGGTCTCATGCCGCCCCCACGGACCTGGACGCCATCCGGCTGGCGTTGTGGCCCGGGATCACGGGAACAACCCGGAGGGAAGGCGGCACGGAGCAAAACGCAGGCGCCGGGCTGTTCTTCATCAAGTCCATCGCGAGCGTCAATCGGGATTTCTTCGTGATCTACAGCGGTCGAGGTTTTTACAAGCTGCTTAAGAGACCGGCCGGGTCAAGAATACGCCTGCACGCGGACCCCTTCGAGGACAGGCATTCCAAGGAAACCGATCTCCCCGCCTGGAGAGGCACCATCGTGGGGGCGGACATCACCCTGGACCAGACGGCGGAGTTCTCCTCCTTGTTGGACGCCGTCGGGAACACGTACCAAGCCGCCGTCAGGGACCGGGTCAAAGCGCGATTCAAGAAGGCCCGGTTCATATGAAACAAATTTCCATCTTTGAAAAAGCGGGCGCGTTCGCCGAAAACAAGGACGTGGCCCGGGATATTCGGACAAGGGAAATATTTCCAACCTTGGCGAACGGAGAGGAAATCGTCTTGGACTTCGAGCAGGTGGACGCGGCGACGCAGTCCTTCATCCATGCCCTCATCAGCGACGTCTTGAGGAGATTGGGGAACGACGCCTTGGACCGGATCGCCTTCAAATCCTGCAACGACACCGTCAAGAAGGTCATCAACATCGTCATCGGCTACATGCAGGAAGGAATGGGGGCCGGGGGCCCGGAGGGCTGATCTTGGTGAATCCATGTCCAGCAATTTAAAATATTTCGTCCACGGCTATTCAAGGGCGCAGGGAGACGAAGGCGGGGCGGGCCATTCCATTTATATCGAGATGCACTTGCTGGAAAAGAGTCAGAAGAACTGGCTGCGGGAAAGCATTCGAGGACTTTTGGAACGGACTGAACTTTCCACCCTCAAACCGCTTTCCAGCGCTCATTGGAGCGATGACTCTGCTTTCCTCAACATGGAGTACGACGGGAACGGCCCATACACGCTGGAGGGTCGGGAGGCCTTCGGAATGCATTACTCTCCGAAAATGGAAGAGGAATTAGCGGAGTACGAACGTGGTTTGGAGGAAATATTCCGCCAAGAACCCGTGCGCGTCAACGGCCGGTTCATCCACGTCCCCCCGGCCTCGTTCGTCGTCGGCCAGACCATCAAGGTGAGCGACGGCCCGCTTAAGGGCATGAAGGGGCGGATCGTCACCGTTCATCCGTTGGAAGGCCGGCTATCTGTTTCATTCGAGGTCATGGGCAAGGAATTGCGGGAGGAGATTCATTATTGCGAGGTGTGCCGCGACACTATCAATTGAAGAAAAAAATTAAATCCGGAATCCCGGGGTTAGGGGGTTAGGGGACACTGATAAATATATAACAATAGTGCGAAATCGAAGATGCCACATCCCGCTTCCTCACAAGTTCTCTTCGACGCCCAAAGCAGATCACGTGTCCCCTGGCCTTTAACAAACCTCTTTCGCGGCCATATCCAGAATCTTGCCGACCAGCTCGTCGGCACCGAAGGGTTTTTGGAGCGTTTCATCGGCTCCGCAGTCAAGTGCCCATTTCCGGTCGGTTTCGCTCATGAGGCCAGAGATGACGAGGATCTTGGCGTCCCGAGTATCGGGATCCTTCTTGATGATGCGGCAAACGTCGTATCCATGAACCCCCGGTATCCGCACGTCCAAGATGACGACGTCCGGTCTTACGCCTCGGATGACCTCGATCCCTTCACTTCCATCCCGCGCTTCGTGGATCTCGCACCTGTTGGGGGCAAGAAACTGCCGGACCAACTTGGTCGCGCGTTCCTCGTCGTCCACGACCACGACCACCAACGATTTACCATTCATGGCGTTCACCTCTCGCCATGAGTCTAAGGCGCAGGGCGCGTCGCCTCCATACAAGGATTTGTCAACCAGCGGAAGTAAGGGGACACTAACAACTACATAGCCCCCGGAGGCCGAGGGCCAAGCCGCAATCGACCAGGGACCAAACGATGAGGCCGCGGCCGAAATGGGCGTTGGCCGAATACCAGGTCACATCGTTCGACATGTTGGCGCGGGTGCGGAGGCCGTAAACGTTATTCCGGGGGATTTTACGCAACACCAGGGGAACGGCGACGAGGATGATCGCGGCGGATCTTCCGATGATCGTTAAGAGGATTTTGTCGAGAATGTTCATGAAATGTCGAGGGCTCCTTTCTGCCACTACCCATCAAAGCCTGTTAGAGTCTGCCTCTTGGAACTGTCAATGGGACAACATCCCTCTCGTAATTCCGGGGACGTCCCCGGATTCCCTAGCCGCTTGTCCGGGCCCCGGCTTCAAAGCCTCGGGTTGACCTAAAGGCAAAAGAGTTAGAATCGAAATCGTTGGACGAACATCGAATGTCCCCGAATCCTTCATGACGACTCCAATGGACCTCGACGGGTTGTCCGTCGACGTGTTGCGCAAGGACATGTCCCTGCGCGTTTTCCCGCCGACGGGCCGCGTGCGGATTTCCGCCCCTTGGCGGATGAGCCTTGACGCCCTCCGCGCGTTTGCCCTTTCAAAATTGCCTTGGATTCGTGAACGACGGAAAAGGGTTCAAGAACGCCCCCGCGAGAGCCCCCTCGATTTCCTAGATCTGGAATGCCGCTGGGTTTGGGGGGTTCGATTTCCGTTGAAGATCGTCGAACAAGAACGCGCCCCTCGGGTGGATTTGGAGGCCGACCGGATGGTTTTGCGGGTTCGCCCCGGGTCGGACGGGGAGAAAATGCGCGGAATGCTGGACGCGTGGCACCGCGATCAGGTGCGGCGGGCCGCTCCCCCGTTGATCGCCAAATGGGAGCCGATCTTAAACGTCAAAGCGAACCGGGTCTCCGTTCGGAACATGAGGACCCGGTGGGGATCCTGCAGTCCCAAGGTCGGTAATATCCGGCTCAACTCGCGCCTCGCCGAAAAACCCCGCGAATGTCTTGAGCACGTGGTCGTCCATGAACTGGTCCACCTCCTGGAACCGTCCCACAACCGGCGATTCAAATCCCTGATGAACCAATTCCTGCCCCAGTGGAAATCCTATCGGAAAATTCTCAACGGTTCGGCGGCGGCGCATGAGTTTGAGGTGGATTAAGGAATTCCAGGGACCACCTGCCTACAGGATACGACCTTGACAAGCCGGGGGCAGGAAATCTATTATTGTCACACAAGCAAGGCGAGTGCTTGTTTTGACTCGACCGCTCGTATCGCCGGCCCATCGGGCCCGCGGTTTTTTTTGATCCAATAACTAGCAGACAAAACATGCGGCTGCCAAAATGCGGCGACCGCGAAGCGACGGAGGTGCAAGAACATGGCTGACGCGACTCTAACCAAAGTGAACATTCGCCCCTTGGGCGACCGGGTGCTCGTGAAGCCCCTGGAGAAAGAGAAGCAGGAGCGGGGCGGCTTGATCATTCCCGACACCGCCAAGGAAAAACCCCAGGAAGGCTTGGTCATCTCGACCGGCAAAGGCAAGATCACCGATGAAGGGAAAGTTCTTCCGATGGACGTGAAGGCGGGGGACAAGATCCTCTACGGCAAATACTCCGGCACCGAGATCAAGATTGACGGAGACGATCACCTCATCATGCACCAGGACGACATCCTGGGAATCCTGGAAAGCAAATAACCGAGATTCAGCGCATATAGACGCAAGGAGGATTCATTATCATGGCTAAACAGATCCGATATTCCGACGAGGCCCGCAAGGCCTTGAAAGCCGGCGTGGACAAGCTCGCCGACGCCGTCAAATCCACCCTCGGCCCCAAGGGCCGTTACGTCATCCTCGATAAGAAGTTCGGCTCCCCGACCGTCACCAACGACGGCGTCACCATCGCCAAGGACATCGAGCTGGAGGACCCGTTCGAGAACATGGGCGCCCAACTCGTCCGCGAAGTGGCGTCCAAGACCAACGACGTGGCCGGCGACGGCACGACGACCGCGGTCGTCCTGGCGCAAGGCATCATCGCCGAGGGCTTCCGCAACATCACCGCGGGCGCCAACGCGACCCACATCAAGCGCGGCATCGAAAAGGCCGTCACCTGCTGCGTGGACGAACTCAAGAAGATCGCCAAGAAGATCAACATTGACGGCAAAGAGAAGGCCCGCGAGGAAATCACCCAAATCGCGACCATCGCCGCCGCCGATAAGGATATCGGCAAGCTCATCGCCGACGCGATCTTGAAGGTCGGCAAGGACGGCGTCATTACCGTCGAGGAAGGCAAGTCCGCCGAGACGACCTTGGAGGTCGTGGAAGGCATGCAGTTCGACCGCGGCTACATCTCTCCCTACTTCGTCACGGACGCCGAGCGGATGGAAGCGGTCTTGGAAGACCCTTACATCATCACCACCGACAAGAAGGTCTCCGTCATGGCCGATCTCCTGCCCTTGCTGGAGAAGATCGTCCAAACGGGAAGGCCCTTCGTCCTGATCGGCGAAGACGTCGAGGGCGAAGCCCTGGCGACTTTGGTCGTCAACAAGCTGCAAGGGCGGCTGCGCTGCGTGGCGGTCAAGGCCCCCGGCTTCGGCGACCGGCGCAAGGAAATGCTCGAGGACATCGGGGTCCTGACCGGCGGCCAGGTCGTGACCGAGGATAAGGGTTTCAAGCTCGAAAAGACCACCATCGAAATGCTGGGCAAGGCCAAGCGCATCGTCGTGGACAAGGAAAACACCACGATCGTGGGCGGCGCCGGGGACGACAAGGCCATCAAGGCCCGCATCGGCCAGATCAAGAAGCAGATTGACGACGCCACCTCCGACT
>Ga0182011_10003251_pt1 | contig 13360 bp, 15 predicted proteins | sample 711E1DmetaG_FD_120481 | JGI IMG/M metagenome (GOLD analysis project Ga0182011, IMG submission 120481) | Permafrost microbial communities from Stordalen Mire, Sweden - 711E1D metaG | ecosystem: Environmental > Terrestrial > Soil > Wetlands > Permafrost | place: Sweden: Stordalen | collected... | reverse complement strand
TGTTTACATAATGCATTAAATGCTTTTTTGTCGGCTTCCTGACTGGCTTTACAGTGCGAAGATAGGTTCCACAAATCACCCCCGGTCGGCAGCATCACCCGTTTGAAACGTTTTTTATCGCTTTTTACCCACTTCGGCACATAATCCATGTTGCCGTTCTTCCAGGTGGCAAACCACAATAATATCAATCTGACGCCGTACTGGCGGGCGCTGTCGATCAGCGCGTCTACCCCGGAAAAATCGAACTTATCTTCTTCCGGCTCGATTTGCAGCCAGTATACTGGCATTGTCAGTGTATTGCCGCCAACAAGTCTGATTGTTTTAAAAAAGTGCTCCGATTCGAGGTCGTTGTAGCCGGCGTCATTATGAGCCTGAGCGGAAACAGGAAAGAATGGTTTTCCATCTACCGTAAATACCCGTTTGATTTTTGTCATCTCTGAATTTCCTCCTTAAAACAGACGAAAGCTGCCATCAAATGAGTAGCTTCCGTTTCGCCTTTATACTTTTTTTCACTGTAATTTGTGCTAATGATAACACTTGATATTATTTAGCGACAAAACAAGTAAATGTTACATGCAAGATAATTGGGCACACCGGAAACTGGGGCTTGGGACCCCGGATTTATAAATCAAGTTATTCAGGATGTATCAATACTTCATCACCGTCCCATTCGTATCTGGTAGGGAAATGAACGGCTGCGGTTATTTTTCCCATGTAATCGAATACTTGTTGTCCGCGGTCGTCGTGTTTGAGTATTTCCGGTTGACCTTGCTTATTTATCAAACAGGGCAGGAAACTAAGTCGCGATAATTTTCCTTTTTCGATGACGCATTTGGCAATGATCGTGAACATCGAATTCGGAGCTACCGGCCAGGTCTCGGATTCTTTCAATTCTTGACCGAAAATTTCGAGGAATAATTTCTGCTGCCGTTCCACCAGCCACGGCGAACCCGGTGTTGGTTTTGCGTCCGGGTCAAACGGCACGAATTGACCCAATCCGTGGAATATCGGCTTTCCCCTGTAAAATTCAATTCCTCTCAAGGTATGCGCATGTTCCGCCAGTATCATGTCTGCTCCGGCTTCCAGCGCGGCATAAGAGACCTGCTGTTCGTAGGCGGCTAATTTGATGTGCTCCATTCCTAGTCCTTTATGGAAATGAACCACCAGTACATCGCATTGCGGCCGGAGGTTGTGGATATCGTCACACATCGCCTTCACGCTTTCCGTTTCGGCAAATGTGTAAATTGTCGGCATGCCGCCGGGAGTCATGTGGTCCAGTTCGTATGTGGTCAGTACCCGGATCCACGCGCACCCCGGCTTCAGCGGATTTGCCCACGCCTCTCTGGGCCCGACGCAGTTATAAGCCAGGAAACCGATTTTGGTGCCTTTGCGCTCGATGACTACCGGCTTCCTCGCTTCATCGAGATTCATGCCGGCTCCGACCGGCGCGATCTGTAATTTACGTAGTTCGGTGAGCGTATCCTCTATTCCGGGAACGCCGGCGTCCCATATTTTGTTGCCTGCCATGCTTATTACATTAAAACCAGCGGAACGTAAGGCCCCCAGGCGTTTGAGTTCGTAACCGTGCGGCGGTTTGGTACCCATGCCCCATCCCCATAAAGGGCTCACCGCCGGTTTGTCTGTGCATGGTGTTTCCAGTTGTCCGGCTACAACGTCACCTGTCTTCAGGACAGGGGCGCACAATGCGTACATTTTTTCCGGATTTGTCATGTAAAGTAAGTTATCGCCGACCGCCAGCAACGTTAATTTCTTTTTTACCATCTTTCAACCTTCATTTTTTACCCGCATTTTAGGCTGATTTTAACATTACCGTTAAATATCCGCAAACCCTGTTGCCTCTGCGGCATATTCCCTCTTTGTCCTGTGACGGCAAGTAGATTACAATATTTAGGATGCCTGAAATAAATAATCCCGTAAATTTGTTGGAATTAACCCCTGTTCAACTGAAAGAGTTTGTGAAACTTATCGGTGAACCGGCTTCCTCTGCCGAGCGGATTCTAAAATATATTTACCGTGAGTACGCCGCCGGTTTTACGGAAATGTCAGACCTGGATTCTTCCTTACAGCAAAAACTCGCGGCAGGGGCTGATTTAGGAGAGTTGGCACCACTGGAAGAGCTGGTTTCTGCCGATGCGCAGACCAGGAAAGTACTTTTCCGTCTCAATGATTTCAATACCATTGAATCCACAATCATGTTCTTTAAAAATCCCGGCTCCGGGCGCGAAAGGCGCACCGTCTGTATCTCCAGCCAGGTAGGGTGTGCCGTCGGATGCCGCTTTTGTGCGACCGGACAACAGGGGTTTGTGCGTAACCTCAGCACCGGTGAGATCATCGGACAAATCCTCTTTTTCCTGCGCCGTTTTCGGGATCAAATGCCGGCCCCGGTCAAAGGGAAAAACCGGGCATGGTTGACCAACGTCGTCTTCATGGGCATGGGCGAACCGCTGGCCAATTATGATAATGTCCGGCAGGCAATTGCCATAATTAATTCCCCGAAAGGGATGGGAATGGGGTTTCACCAGGTTACACTGTCGACATCCGGTCTGGTCCCGCAAATCCGCCGGATTGGCGCGGAAAATCTGCAATTTCAACTCGCTGTTTCCCTACATGCCGCTGATGATGTATTACGCGACCGACTGGTTCCCGTTAATCGAAAATATCCGTTAAGTGAACTGATGCCGGCTTGCAGGGAATACGCTGCCAAAACTGGGCGCAACATTTTCATCGAATATGCTCTTTTCGAAAACATAAATGATTCGGTCGGCGAGGCCGAAAAACTAATGCATTTGCTGGACGGACTTCCGTGCTCTATCAACCTGATTACCGGTAATCCTATCGCTTCCAGTGAATTTCAACCGTCATCCCGTGAGGTTGCACTGATATTTCAAAAGAAGTTGATTGCCGGCGGCATCAGGACAATGCTCCGGGTTTCCCGCGGCACCGATATTGCCGCCGGTTGCGGTCAGCTGCGCAGCCGTTGGCTGGGTCAGCGGGGTGGGGATATTTAAATTGAAAAAAAGGATCGTGGTCATCGGTGCAGGCGCTGCCGGAATGATGGCCGCCGGACGCGCCGCTGAACTGGGCGCCGAAGTTCTGCTGCTGGAAAAAACAGAACGTCCGGGCAAGAAAATTCTCATCAGCGGCAATGGCCGTTGTAATCTGAGCAATACCTGTGACCTTGAAACGTTTATTCTTCAATATGGGCCTAACGGACGTTTTCTGTCTTCAGTTTTCCGCCGTTTTTTCCGGGACGATTTAATCTCGTTTTTACACCGTTATGATGTTGAAACGGTCGTAAAATATGGCAATAAGATTTATCCTGCTTCTCAAAATGCGCGTGAAATTGTGCGGGTTTTTGTGAGTTATCTTGAGGATAACAACGTTACAATCAAATATAATACCGCAGTTAATCATATTTTAGTCGAGACTAATAGCGTCATCGGAGTGCAGACAATTACCGATACCTACCCCTGTGACGCGGTGATTCTGGCAACCGGGGGAGCTTCGCACCCGCAGACCGGCTCTACAGGAGACGGTTACCGTATTGCCAAAGAATTGGGCCACACTATTATACGGTTGCGCCCCGGGTTGGTGCCGCTGGTAGTTGAAGAAACGGAACTTGCCAAAAGTATGATGGGTTCCAGCTTGCATAATGTACGGTTAACTGCTTTTCAACAGCGCGCTGATGCAATTGATCGAGGTCTCGTGCCGACCAGCGATACCGGCCGGGGAATCAAAGGTCCGAAACCGCGTTTACCGGTGATTGAAAGCCGGTTCGGGGACCTCATGGTCACTCACTTTGGCCTGAGCGGCCCGATTGCCTTGGAAATGAGCCTGGCCATTATCGACGCATTGGAAAAAGGTCCGGTCGGTGTCAGCATCGACCTGAAACCGGAAATCAGCTCAACTGGATTAGCATCAAGATTGCAGCAGCAGTTCCAGCTTCACGGTAAACGGACTTATCAAACCATCATGCAGTCATTTCTGTCGCACAAAATGATTGAGCCTTTTGTCGCGTTATCAGGTGTACCCGGAGAAAAAACGGCTAACCATATTAGTATGTCTGAAACAAACCGTATCGCTGCGTTGTTAAAGTCTTTGCGATTTAATATTAACGGGCCGTATTCCATGTCGACTGCAATGGTCACTGCCGGCGGACTTTCGCTCGATGAAATTGACCCTCAAACCATGGCTTCAAAATTGGTAAAAGGGTTATACCTTTGCGGTGAGGTGCTGGACATCGATGCCAATACCGGAGGTTATAATCTCCAGGCGGCTTTTTCTACCGGTTGGGTATCAGGAGAAGAAGCCGCAAAATAACTGTTCAAATTTTAAACTGCTGCTATTTGTTTGACAACTTACTATATTTAAACCTAATATGAGAATATCAGGCACAACCCGGTTATTTCAGTTTCTTCGGTTCTGAGAATCATCGTGAAACTTCTTTTGAGGAGAAATAAACATGACAGTGGCCGTTTACGCCGGCATGTTTGATCCGGTCACAAATGGGCATGTGGATATCGCGACCAGGTCTGCCCGGCTGTTTGATAAACTTATCATCAGCATTCTGGAAGACCCCGCCGGGGGACGCTTTTATTTCACTACGGCAGAAAGAGTTGCGATGGTGAAAGAAGCAACTAAAAATATTCCTAATGTTGAAGTGCAGTCATTTAACGGCATGGTAACTGATTATGCTAAGAGAGTCGGTGCTCAGACTTTGATTCGCGGTCTAAGAATGTCCTCCGATTTTGAACTCGAATTTGAGCGGGCGCTTTCGAATAAAGAGTTGTATCCTGAGTTGGAGACTTTGTGCCTGATGACCTGCCTGGAATATCAGTATCTGACCGCCAGAGGACTGAAAGAAGTTGTCAGCCTGGGCGGGAACATTGACAGCATGGTTCCCCAAAATGTCGCTAAAGCGCTTAAGAAAAAATTATTAATCCAAAAGATGATTTTTTAGCCGGCTCTGGCATGTACCAACAGCAGCGGTGTTTCGCCGTGACGCAGGACTTTTTCTGCCACGTTCCCAAAAACCCAGCGGCCTAAACCTGACCGTCCGTGGGTGGACATCACCACCAGGTCGGTACCGCTCTTTTTACATAATTCAATGATTTCAACCGCGGCGTCTGAACCGGTAGTTACGATACTCTTTACATTGAGGCCTTTGCCCTTAAGTTCCTGTTCCAGTAAACCCATCTCTGAAACTGCGTGTTTCTTTTCATCATCGTTGACCCTGGTGTAATCGATGTAGGGGCCGGAACCGGATACATCATTGTAAAGGCGGACGGTAGTCGCCATCTGGAAGAGTGTTATCGGCACTTTTAACTTGGAAGATAATTCCTCTCCAGCCGGCAGCGCCAGTTTGCTCAATTCCGAACCGTCCAACGGTACTAAAACATGATTTATCAGGCGGAATTTTCGGTCCGTCGGTATTTGATTCTGCGGCCTGATCAGCATTACCGGGATGGCTACCGTTTGGCACACGTGGTCGGTTACGCTGCCCAGCATTTTCCCGATTTTCATCCCTGAGATACTGACCGCAGTCATCACGATTAAGTCGATTTTATTTGTTTCGACCAGGTTGCAGATATTCTCCGTTGGCTCGCCGGCTTCGACGATTGTGGTTATTTTAATGTCGGCGCGCTGCGGCTGGCTGCTCCGGATATTTCGCTGCATTATTTCGGAAACTCTTTCGAGGTAAATCAGGTGCATGTGTTCCTGATTCGTGTGTTCATGACCGTGCACATGATACAAAACTATCTCAGAACCCAGCTTCCCTGCCAATTCTTCAACGTACGGTAGGGTCAATTCGGATAATTCGGAGCCGTCCAGCGGCAGTAAAATTTTCTCAAACATCAGGACCTCCATGAATTGTTCATTTTTTCACTGACTCTAAATACTATCAACATAGCATAACGCAGACCGGCGCTAACGTATTTTATCGGTCGGCGCCTTTTTTCGTTTAATTACATTTGAAAACATTACCATGCTAGGCACGTAATACCAGTTATCACCGTCCTCTAAAATCGTGTACATCAACGCTATTTCTTTCACTTCGCCGCTGGATAACAGCACTGTTACATAGTCGCCGATTCTGACCGGCCGCACGATGGCCAGCAGCACGCCCGCGAAAATATTTCCCACCAGGTTCTGCGTGGCAAAAGCGATAACAATACCGGTGACCGTCCCGATGCCGATTGCCAGGCCGGGATTGGAAGACAAAGAAGATACGATACCAATCGCGAGGATGAGGTAAACTATTCCGCGTAATATCGCCCGGACGTTGTGCCCCACCGGTTCGATACCGCGGTGTTTAAATGCCTGGATTATGGCCTTACCGATAAATTCCACTAAAATGAGAGCAAAAATAGCCAACTCAGTATTGACTATGGTCTTTTCATGTTTACCGATAAAGCTTAAACCGGAGTTTTTAGCAATCGCGTCAGTGGTCAAAATAACAGATATAAAAATAATCAGTACCAGCAGCGAAATTAAAGCTGTTCTCGGTGCTCTACTTTTTTGTTTTTCTTTTTCGTTATCTTTTGTTTCCATATTTTTTACTTAAATACCTTTTTTTGTTTGAACCCGGTGCCTTTATTACCTGTTTTAACTCTCAGACTGTAACATTTTAATAATACAAATTATTGTTTGATTATTTTCGTACCCCGGTATTATTCACAAATTCTTTTTTTGACAGAATCGTTAATATCAATGAAGGAATTCCAAAAACCACCAGGGATGCGCAAATTGAGGCGGCCAGCGCCAACCCCCAGCGGCGCCGTTTCATTGCCATTTCACCGCCGTACACGGTGAATAATCCCACAGCAAATAAAATAGCTCCGCCGAATATTATCAGTAATATATGCCCCGGTCCCGGTTGAGATTTAGCATTGTTGCCGGTTAACAAAGCTAAAGGACCCAGAAAACCGATGGCGGTTATCATTAACCCTACGATAATGTCGATAATCCCTGCGTCAACGGATTTCCTGTATTTCTCCAAATCCCACCTCATGCGGCCGCCCGGGTATTAAAAGGCTCTGATGCCTGAATGCGCTGATTTATCTTTTTATTCGTGTACCGGCGCCTTTATTTTACCCGCTTCTTCGATAAAAAGTTTGGGATTCTTCCTGACGACATCTTCAACCTGCCGCGAATTTACCGGTATCGAATATCGCTTTGATACCGCTTCAGCGATGGCAAGCGGAAATAATCCTTCTTTACTTTCATATACAATTTCTACAACTTTATCCCTGATATCCATCAACTGCTTCCTTCGGTCTCGAATCTTCCTTTTGATTCTGACTATAGTACACGTATCCTTTAATGTCAATATCAATGTTTGCCTGCGCGCACTGCTGCTTTGCTTTTTTGACTATTGTGATGAACAGATAGTACAATTTCTTCCAGCAATGACTGACACTGTACCAAATTTGAAAAAGGCTTTTGCCCTTTATACGCTTGTTTATATTCTGGCTTTGATCGTTGCGGGAATCATTGGCTATGCCGTCCGTAATCTGAATCCGGTTTTCATTGTTTTAGTCGCCGATATTGCCGCGACATTAGTTGTCTTTGGAATGGGGCGTGTGTTTCATAATGCAAGCCTCTATGATGCTTATTGGAGCATAGCACCGCTTGCAATTATCCTCTTTTTGGTGCTGGGGGCTTTTCCACACTCCGCTGTAATTCTTCGACAGTTGATCGCATCGGTTTTTGTTTTTCTCTGGGGGTTTCGCTTAACCTGGAACTGGGCGCATCAGTGGCATGGAATAAAACATGAAGATTGGCGTTATCGCGATTTAAGAGAAAACAATCAGCGATGGTTTTGGCTTATCGAACTTGTCGGCATCGATTTAATGCCTACGTTAATCGTGTTCCTGGCGTGTTTACCGCTCTATCCCGTGCTGGTTGTAGGTAAAAATTCAATAAATCTTCTTGATATGATTGCGTGTGTTGTTACGGCCGGCGCAATTGCCATCGAAGCAGTTGCCGACCGGCAATTATGGCAGTTTTCCCGACAAAAAAGCCGGTCCGGTGAAATTATGACTACGGGGCTTTGGGCATATTCCAGGCATCCCAATTATTTCGGCGAAATAATGTTCTGGTGGGGTATATTTCTCTTTGGCCTGGCTGCTGCCCCCGACTGGTGGTGGACTGTCATCGGCCCGGTATCGGTCACGATACTATTTACGTTTGTCAGTGTGCCCCTCATGGATAAAAGGAATCTGGCAAAAAGGCCGGATTATGCCGCAATCAAAAAGAAAATACCGGCTCTTTTCCCCTGGTTTCCCAAAACATATTGATCGGAGCTATTTGCCCGTTCCGGTTTATATCCCCAAACCGGTAACCGTGATGCTCACAGAGTTGCTGCTCAGCCCTTTATATTGCGCCGAAACGGTTACGGTGCCCGCTGCCATGCCTGTTAATAAGCCGCCTGAAAGTTGCGTAAAATCAGCCACCGTATTATCGGAACTGGTCCATGTAACCTGGCTGGTAACATCTTCCGTAGCGCCGCTGGCGTACAGTGCGGTAGCATGAAAATTCTGCGTAAAACCCAGTTTCAAATTGGCCGGTGAGACCGGAGATATCGCAAGCGATATTACCGCTTCTGTAGTTTGTGTTGTTGTCGGTTTTGATGCACAGGCGGTTGTCATTATCATTCCGACTGCTAATAAACCAATCATCAGATAATAGCCGGGGAATCTTAGTTGCTTTGTTTTCATTGTTGTCTTGTTTTCCTTTTTGGTAGTCTTTGATTTAATTTAGTACTCTATTTTGATTCTACATCACTTTCACAGAAAATAGCCAGTTTCCCCGCGAATATTCCTGTTTTCCGTTATTGTTTAGGTGCCTCGCAGCGCTAATGATTGTGCTATGATGAAACTAGTAAAAAAGTAATCGGTTTAAGAAGAAAACAAGCAAGCGGGAATTAATGCCAAAATTTTCGGTCATGCCCAAAGAAGGTAAATTTTTCAGGCTTTTCGCTGAAAGTGCCCGTAATACCGTTGATGTCTCTCAAAAATTTAAAGAACTTGTTTATAATTGGGATAACATTGAAGACCGGGTCGCTGCTATTTCTGATTTAGAACATAAAGGCGATAATGTTACTCATGAGATTATTACCGAATCACGCCGCACCTTTTTAACTCCCTTTGACCGTGAAGATATTACCTTATTGGCACAATCGTTGGATGATGTGACGGACTTTATTCACTCCGCGGCTGACTTTATTCTTATCTATAGGGTTGAGCAGCCCACCCAGCGCGCCAAAGAATTAGCCGATGTTATCGTAACGTCAACTCTGGAAGTGCAGAAAGCTATCAGTCTCTTGACCAATCAGATCGACCAGACGCAGATTCTAAAATACTGCGTTGAAATCAACCGGATGGAAAATGAAGCCGATATCATCTACCGCACTGCCCTGGTTGAGTTGTTTGCAAATATGACCGATGAAAAACTGCTGATAAAATGGCGCGAGATTTACGAAAACATGGAGACCGTCACCGATAAATGCGAGGATGTCGCGAATGCGCTTGAAGGATTGGCGCTCAAATATTCCTGAAATGACGGTTTCCCTGATTGTTTCCCCGTGTAAACTTGAACCGGTGTCTTGTTTTTTGTTTGACAACATTTTGAACTGATGCTACACTTTGTTTAAAATTCAATTCTAAAATCATATATTTAACATAAGGAGATGAACATGGACGCTAAAGAAATTGAAGCGAAGATTAAAAGTCTTGAGGAAAAAATGCAAACCCTGGAAGATATTGAGCAGATAAAGATCGTGCAGAAATCATACGGCTATTATATGGATAACCTGATGTATGATGATGCGGCGGACCTCTTCACCGATGACTGTCACGCCTTCCATATCCAGGGCCGGGAGAACCTCAAGGCCTCGTTTAACACTTTTACCACACCGCGTTTTGAAGGCACTAAAAAATTATTCCTGAAACAACAGTTGATGGGTGTTATCCATGTGGATAAGGGTAACAAAACTGCCAAAGGCAGATGGAACATGCTTTGTTTAAAGACCGATTATGTCGGCGACGAACTGGAATCGATTATCTCCCACGGTGTTTATGAGTGCGAGTATCGCAAAGAAGACAATATCTGGAAAATCAGCAATCTGGTCTTCAACAGCAGCTTCCAGACTACTTTGAAAGACGGTTGGGCCAAAAAACCCGTTATTTACCCGAAAAATCCTGGCGATGTGGCCAAAACCTGGGCTTCGGGATACAAGATGCCGCTGCATTACAAGAACCCTGTTACCGGCAAATAAATTGTGCCGTTAATATCGGGTGAACCTTATAGTTCGGCTGATTTTGTGATTGTAAAGGAAATATTGCCGCCTGTTAAATCTTGAAATATCCGGAGTAATTTAATACAATTTAGAGACTCGTGGTAATATCAGCGGGCAGGAGGAATTTAAAATAATGAAAAAATTTATTAATGACCCTTATAAAGTGGTAGATGAAACCATCGCCGGTATCCTCAAGGCTTACCCTTATCATTTACGCATGGCTAAAGAAAGTTCCCGTGCGCTGGTTCGTGCGGATGCGCCGGTCAAGGGGAAAGTTGCAATTTGCACCGGCGGCGGGTCGGGGCATATCCCGCTCTTTCTCGGCTATGTTGGTCCGGGCATGCTGGACGGTGTTGCCGTCGGTAATGTTTTCTCCTCACCCAGCGCGGATGATATGCTGGCTGCGGCCAAAGAAACAAACAGCGGCGCCGGTGTGCTTTATCTCTTCGGAAATTATAGCGGCGACAAAATGAACTTCGAAATGGCTGCGGAAATGGCCGCAGTTGAAGGTATAACCGCGAAATTAAGTATTGCTGCCGACGACGTCGCTTCCGCCCCGCACGCGGAGAAAAATCGCCGCCGCGGGATTGCCGGGATTTTCTTTGCTTATAAACTCACCGGCGCCAAAGCCGATACGATGGCCAATCTCGATGAAGTTAAAGCCACTGCCGACAAAGTTATCGAAAATACCGTAACTATCGGTGTCGCTTTAAGCCCCTGCATCATTCCCGCCGTCGGTAAACCCAACTTTGTGATCGCCGATGACGAGATGGAATTGGGTATGGGCATTCACGGCGAACCCGGTATCGAGCGGACCAAGTTAAAAACCGCTGACGAAGTCGCCGCCATCATGGCCGACAAAGTAATTAAAGACCTTCCTTTTAAGGCCAAAGATGAAGTAGCGGTGCTGGTCAACGGATTGGGCGCCACTCCCCCTGAAGAACTTTTCATTCTTTACAGCAAGTTTTACGATATTTTGGGTGCACATGGCATCAAGGTTTACAAGGCGTTTATCGGTGAATACGCTACATCCATGGAAATGGCAGGTGCGTCGTTCACTTTACTGAAACTTAATCCGGAATTTAAGAAACTCCTGGATGCGCCTGCGTTCTCGCCGTTCCTGCCCCAATGGAGAAAATAATGAGCAAGACATTAAATACTGCCGGATTGAAAACAGTGCTGAACGAAACTGCCGCGGAATGGCGTACTCATAGCGACACTTTGCAGCAATTGGATTCTATTCTTGGCGACGGTGACATTGGCGTCACGGTGGACCTCGGCGGCAAAGCGATCATTGACTGTGTTGCTGCTTTTGCTGACGACGACATCGGTAAAATGCTGATGAAATGCGGCATGAGCGTCAATAAAGCCAGTCCGTCTACTTTTGGCACACTGCTTGCCTCCGCTTTTATGGAAGCCGGAAAAGGTTTGGTCGGCAAGAAAGAAATCGACGTTAAAGATATAGCAATCGCCGGACAGGGTGCGGTAGACGGTATTAAAAAACGCGGCGGCGCTGTCGTCGGCGAGAAAACGATGCTGGATTCTCTCGTTCCCGCGGTAGAAGCCTTCAAGCAGGCCCTGGCGAATAATCCGGATGTAAAAGGCGCCGTAAGCGCTGCGACTGCTGCGGCCAAAAAAGGCATGGAAGACACGAAAAACATGAAAGCCAAGCACAGCCGGGCCAGTTACCGCCCTGACGGCGGTATCGGTGTGCAGGATGCCGGCGCTACTGCCATGTATTACTTGATTGAAGCTTTCGGTAAAAATTTAGCCGCCCAAATCGGCTAAAAACCATCAGGTGTTTTTAGTTCCCTTTTGTAAGGGGTGATTACAAAGGGGTGTAAATTGGGTAAGCTTTTAACACAACAAAACGGACACTTGGTTAAAAAATAACAAAGTTCATGCGTAACTATTTTTCACGTTGAGCAGGGCTTGAGTCCGTAGACCGCAGTAGGAGGTACTTTGCGGAGCAGTTCGGAGCAAATGTATACGGGGCGCAGCCCCTCTAAGCAAACTCCTCCCTCGCCGCGCACGGAGAGGGAGTCAGAGGGTGAGGTTTTTGTGGGGTGAGTAAATATTAACAATCGGAAATATTAAATCCAATTTTATCGTAACTAATAGTGTGCCGCAGCTTTATCACTGCGGCACAAATTTATCTTCCAATTCCCGCCATGATGCTGAACCACGCATCTTTCTGGCAATATCCGAACCCTGTTTGTTCGCTTGGGGTTGATAATCTCCGGTGTCGTAAACTTCCTGATAAACAGCAGCCAGTGCCTGCACCACTGCGCTTCGCGGCGAATATTTCGGCACCCACATTTTCGCGCCGATATCCTCGCAGTCTTTCGCCGTGAAACCGTGCGGTCCCATACCCCAAATCGACGTCTCCGGTACCCCCATCGCCTTATATAATTGCCTTAAACCCTCTTTGTCTTTTTCCTTGTAAGTGGCCTGTGGCGGCGGGGTCTGGGGCTGGATGATGTCGACCCCCAGTTTTACGCATGCTTTTGCCCGTGCGATTGCTTCTTCGTCGCCGATGATCGCGCCGGCGTCGATGCGGGCGATAATCACGAAATCCTTATCTTCTTTGTTTCTTGCTTCGATCACCGCCCCCATTTTTCCCAAATATTCCTCAATGGGTAGCACTTCCACCAGGTTATGCGGGGCTCGGCTCAACATTGTGTGTTTCCGATCGCTGATGACGATCCCGGAAATACCTTTCTTGATAAATTCTCGGGTCGCGCGGTATGCGGCTAATGCGCCCCCGAATCCGTCTTCGGCTTCCACTATCAGCGGAATCTCGATTGCGTCCCCTATGTATCCGGCCAGATTCAACGTTTCGGTTGCGGTCTCTAAACCGATTGGCGGCAACCCGAATTGGGCATCGCCCGTCATGCTCGAAGCCAAAAGTGCCGCCTTAAATCCAATAGCTTCCACAATCCTTGCAGATAAACAGTCATAAACCGCCGGGACAACCAGGACACCAGGCTCCTGCAGCGATTTACGCAGTAAAGTAGTCTTCTTCATTTAGCACCCCTC
>Ga0182011_10003248_pt1 | contig 13369 bp, 9 predicted proteins | sample 711E1DmetaG_FD_120481 | JGI IMG/M metagenome (GOLD analysis project Ga0182011, IMG submission 120481) | Permafrost microbial communities from Stordalen Mire, Sweden - 711E1D metaG | ecosystem: Environmental > Terrestrial > Soil > Wetlands > Permafrost | place: Sweden: Stordalen | collected... | reverse complement strand
TACTGCATGCGGGTCGACAGTGATCGTGAATCAGGCCGCCGGTTCTCGGGGGTGACTGCGTGATCGTGTCCCCTAATACCAGCACCCCGGATCCCCCCCCGGGGTGCTGTCGCGTGGGGACCCAGAGTCGCAGGGGAACGGCCGACCAGAACGCCCAGAGTGACTGGAGGCGGGAGCAGGATGCAACGACGGGGCCAGGACGCCTGCCAGCCCAGCCACCCCATCAGATCAGACAGCCTGTCAAATGAGTCTGCCGAGGCAACTTGACCACCGCGTGAAGAACCGGAAGCTCAAGTGCACGGCTCGCACAGGTGGTTCGGGTTGCGACGCCGGAGGTCCCGGTGCTTCGGAGATGCCGTCAATCCCAACACCGGCGAACTGGTCCCCCTACGATCGGTTACCCGAGTCGCGGGAGCCAGGTTCCTTCACCACAGAGGAGCATTTGTCATGCCAGCACCTGATCCAAGTGCCAAAGTCAGCCCCTCGCGTGATATCGCAATGCTAACCAGCGCACTTACCCTCGAGGAGAAGGCCGCGCTCACCGTCGGGATCGACAGCTGGCGAACCGCGAGCTTCCCTCGACTTGGCATACCGTCGGTCAAGACAACCGACGGGCCGAACGGCGCACGTGGCGACACCCTCGACCATGCGAGCATCACCCCTTCTGTCTGCATTCCCTCGGCAACCTCGCTCGGCGCGACCTGGGACCCGGCTGTCGTCGAACAGGCGAGCGCGATCGTGGCTCGGCAAGCTCTGGAGAAGGGCTGCCGAGTCCTTCTCGCGCCAACCGTGAACCTGCACCGTCACCCCCTCTGGGGTCGGAACTTCGAGTGCTTCTCGGAAGATCCTGTGCTGACCGGAAAGCTGGCGGTCGCCTACATCGATGGTGTTCGGAAGAACGACGTCGTGGCGACGATCAAGCACTTCGTCGGCAACGAGGTCGAGCACGAGCGCAATACCTCCTCGTCCGATATCGACGAGCGGGCCTTGCGAGAGCTGTATCTCTTGCCTTTCGAGTATGGGGTCCGAAACGCCGGCGTACTTGCGCTCATGACCTCCTACAACCGGGTCAATGGGCGCTTCGTCCCCGACGACGGCCGGCTTCTCGACGGCATCCTTCGCAAGGAATGGGGATTTGCAGGATTCGTCATGACCGACTGGAGCGGTATCGCAGGAACTGTCGAGGCAGCTACCGCAGGACTCGACCTGGAGATGCCGGCCCCGGCGCGCGCGTTCGGCCCGGCGCTCGTCGATGCCGTGCGCTCGGGCCAGCTGGACGAGAAGCAGCTCGACAAGATGGTTCACCGCATGCTTACGGTCTTTGACGGTGTCGGCGCGCTCGACGACGTACCGGTCGACGAGCATCCCGAGGACCGAGCGGAGGACAGGGCCTTCGTTCGCCGAGCCGCCGCCGACGGAATCGTTCTCCTCGCAAACGATGGCCTCCTCCCGCTCGATGCCTCCGGGCTTCGCCGCATCGCGGTCGTCGGACCGAACGCGGAGCGGCTCGCTGTCATGGGCGGTGGAAGCGCAAGCGTCACACCCCACTATGTGCTGTCGCCTGTGACCGTGCTTCGGGGGCGACTGGGGAGCGCAGCCGAGATCATCTACGCGCCCGGGGTCGCAAGCGACGGTGTCGCGGATGAGGCGAGCATCGAAGCTGCAGTCAGTGCGGTCGAGGGAGCCGATGCCGTCGTCCTCATCGTTGGAACCGACGAGGTATGGGAGAGCGAAGGCTACGACCGCGAGACGATGGAGCTCCCGCGCAATCAGGACGAGCTGGTGAGACGGGTGCTCTCAGCGCATCCGCGCAGCGTCGTGGTCGTCAACTCCGGCTCCCCGATCAGTCTCAGCTGGGCGGACCATGCGGCGGCGATCATGCAGACCTGGTTCGGAGGTCAGGAACTGGCGAACGCCATCATCGACGTGCTTTTCGGCGACAGCGAGCCCGGTGGACGCCTCCCGACGACGCTGCCGATGTGCATCGAGCACACGCCGGCATTCGGGAGCTTCCCTGGGGAGTCGAGCACGGTCCGCTATAGCGAAAGTCTGCTCGTCGGTTACCGGTGGTACGAAACGCGCGGGCTGCCGGTGCGCTTCCCGTTCGGCCACGGACTCTCGTATACGAACTTCGAGATCGGCGCACCGAGCACGTCCGCTTCGACACTACAGCCGGGTCGTAGCCTGAGCATCGAAGTTCCGGTGACCAACATCGGCCAGCGTCGGGGCGCCGAGGTCGTCCAGCTCTACGTCGCACCGCCAGAAGGAGGACGGTCCCGGCCAGGTGGTCGCTTCCGTCCGGTGAAGGAACTGCGAGCCTTCGCGAAGGTATGGCTCGACCCCGGCGAGACGACGTCGGTGTCGCTCGAGCTCAACGAGCGGTCGTTCGCCTACTACGACATCGCCGACACAAATTGGCTGTCGCTTCGTGCCCGGATGCCGAATACGGTGTTCCACCACGGCCCGGTACCGGCTTCGCTGCACCGATCCCAGCCGGGCTGGTACGTCGATTCCGGCACCTACCAGCTCCGCATCGGACGGTCGTCGGCCGAGATCAGCCACGTCGTCGAGGTGGAGGTGACTGGCGCCAACTCACCCCTGCCTAGCTCGCTACGGCCGCAGTGATGCTCGGACGAGGTCCCGCCGGCAAAGTTCCAAGCCGCCCACTGCCGCCCGACAAGACCAGTCGAGCTCGTCGGATCCCAAACGACCGAGTCTGGGTAGGACCCGGGCCGCTTCACTTGTGAGTTGACCGTGCGGTTCCTCTGTTGTTCGGTGGACAGGTGACGGAACTGTTCGCCCCGCTGCGAAGCCGGGCATTCCGGTGGCTCGAGGGGACGGGCCTGTTCGCCAACGCCGGCGTCTGGATGGCGACGCTCGTCGGCGGCTTCATCATGGAGCGCCTGACGACCTCGCCGGTCCTGGTCACGCTCGCCACGACGATGAGCCCGTTCGCCGGCATTCTCGCCGTCGTGTTCTCCGGTGCCGCGGCGGACTCCCGGGACCGTCGCGCCGTGCTGCTCGTGGCGAAGATCCTGCTCATCGGTTCGGTGGCGTTCCTCGTTCTGATGTCATCGTCTCAGCTGCTGACTCCGGCGACGCTCCTGATCGGGCTCGCTGGCATGGGCATAGCCGGCGGGACGTCCTCGCCGTCGTGGTGGACGACGATCGGCAGCCTCGTGCCGCCCGACCTGGTCCCCGTCGCTCTCAGCCTGGACAGCTTCCAGTGGAACATCGGCCAGGTTGTGGGACCGGTGCTCGGCGGCGCAGTCCTAAGGGACGCGGGCACCACGGTGTTCTTCGCCCTCTGCGGCGCTGTCATGGTTCCCCTCGTCGGTTTCCTCCTCATGTGGCGGGGGAGGGACGACCTCCGCTTGTCCACGCCGGGCGGGTCGGCTGCGGAAAGCCTCCTAGGTGCGATTTCGTCCGGGTGGCGGTACTTCTCGAACACGCCAGGCCTGCGGGCCATCGCCGCCCGCACGGCGCTCTACGTCACGCCGGCGGCGGCGCTCGGAGCGTTGCTTCCGCTCTTCGCCGCTCACTACCTGCACGTCTCGGCCTTCGGCTACGGCCTCATACTGGCGGTCAGCGGAGTGGGCGCCATGTTCGCGGCCCTCGTTCTTCCCCGCCTGCAGGGTCACCTCCACCTGGACGCCATCGTCGCCGCCGCCACGCTCGCCAACGCTCTCGCCTTGATTGCCCTGGTCGTCTGGCCGACGCGCTGGGCGGCTGTGCCCGTGCTCGGCGTCACCGGCGCGTCGTGGGTGTGGGCGACCGTGGCCTTCGTCATCGCCGCACGCCAGGTGACTCCGGAGTGGGTGCAGACTCGCTCGCTGTCGCTTTACTACGTCGTGCTACAAGGGCCGTTTGTTCTCGGCGGGCTCGGCTTCGGCGTCATAGACACGTTCCTGCCGCTGCGCGAAACGCTGCTGATCGCGGCCTTCACCCTCGTGCCGGGCATCCTCCTCATCCCCCGGTACCGCTTGCCGGTCGTAGACCGCTCCTCGTTGCAGCTCGTCGCGAGCCCAACGCTCGCCATCGGAGAGCACGTCCACCCCGAAGACGGACCGGTCCTGATCCTCATCGAGTACCGCGTCGACGGGGACGATGTCGACGACTTCTTATGCTCCATGGCTGAGCTGCGAATCGTGAGGCGGCGCCTCGGCGGGACGCGTTGGGGCGTCTACCAGGACGTGACCGCACACGGCAAGTTCTTCGAGACCTTCCTCGTGCCTTCCTGGAACGGCTACCTGCTCCAGCGCGCTCACTACACCAAGGCGGACAGAGAGGTCGAGGAGCGAGCGTCCGCGTTCCACCGGGAACCCGGCGGACCGAAGGTCACCCGTTTGGTTCACCCCGATACCGTCGAGGCCGCCCGTGCTCGGTCTGCCTGGCGGCGGGAGATGCTCCGGCTGCTGAGACCGCAGTAGGGCTCGGCCCGTGGCTCGGCTCAGTCCTTGCGCCCGGTAAGGGCAAGTCGAACACCGACAGCGATGATGGCCAAGCCGCCGACGCCACCGATGAGCTCTACTCGCCTTGGTGACTTTGCGAACCACAGCCGGACCGTCCCTGCGAACAAGCCCCAGGCGTTGTCGCAAACGAGAGCGATGGCGGAGAACACGGCCCCCAGCACCAAGATCTGACCCGAAAGACTCCCGTCGGCTCGACTGACGAACAGCGGGAGGATGGCAACAAGGAATACGACCGTCTTAGGATTGGTGACCCCGACGACGAAGCCCTGCAACAAGAAGCGACGCCGTGACGGAGTTTCTGCTGGATGCAGCATCGTGAGCAGTGACCGGCGATCACGGATCGTTCTCACACCCAGGTAGACGAGGTAGGCGGCGCCGAACAGCTTCAGAGCTGTCAGCACCGCCACTGAACGCTCGGCGACCGCGCCGATCCCGAATGCCACGGCCACGACTTGGATGTATTCGCCGAAGGTGTTGCCGACGACCGTGAGCACGGCGGCTTTGCGTCCATAGGCCAGCGCGCGAGCGACGATGAACGTGACACTCGGACCTGGGATGACGATGATCACAAGTGCGGTGAGAGCGAAAGCTGTGACATGACCAGTCGCAGGCATGCCCAACGCTATATCCGGACTTGACCTCTTCGTTGAAGGCTCTTCCGGATACACCGCTCGAAGATGCGGGCATGCCTCTGAGAATGACCGAAGCCACGGTGAGGAGCGAAGGCGGTCACCTCCCAGGTAGGGCAGGACGCCAGGCCGTGCGGTCGACAAGGCAGTCCTCACAGCTTCCCCGAACGTGGGCGCCTGTCCGGTCCGCGCTTACTATTGGCCGATGCCAGGAGTCGGGCCGAATATGAGCTTTGCACCTTATGAACGGCCTGTACGGGCCGCGTTCGTGGGCCTGGGCCGCATCTACGACCTCAACGTGCGCGCCTATGTCGACAATCCCGATGTCGAGGTCGTGGCGCTTGTCGATCCGAGCGAGAAGCGCCGCGCCCAACGCCGGGCCGACTGGCCAGCCGCCCGCACATTCACCTCAGCTGCCGAACTGGCGGCTAGTGGTCTCGAGGTCGACGCCGTCGAGGTTCTGCTGCCGATTCCGTTGCATGCAGACGGCGTCGCGGAGCTCGTGGGCTACGGCTGGCACGTCAACCTGCAAAAGCCGATCTGCAATGACCTTGCCGACGCGAACCGCATGCTCGGCGCGGCCGCAGCGGGCGGTCGGCTGCTGCGGGTAATGGACAACTACATCTTTTACGAACCGCTCGTAAAGCTCAAGGAGATAGTCGCGTCAGGCGAGCTCGGCGAGGTGACCGGGTACCACATGAAGATGGTGGCCAGCGGCCGCGGTGGCTGGGACGTCCCGGGGAGCACCTACGAGTGGCAGTTCCAGCAGATGCGACGTGGCCGCGGCACTCTCGTTTTCGATGACGGCTGGCACAAGCTCTCGACGGCAATCTGGCTCTTCGGTCCGGTCAAGGAAGTGCGGGCGTGGGTGGGCACGACCGAAGTCATTCCCGGCATCGAGGTCGACGCACCCACGACCCTCGTGTGGGAACACCACAGTGGGATCCGCGGTGTGTGGGACATCACGCTTGCGATCGACATGTACCTGCGCTCCGACTACTACACCAACGACGAGCGTTGGGAGATCACCGGCCGCCGCGGCTACGCGCGGGTCAACCGGTGTACCGCCCGCGGCATCCAACAGCCGAGCCTAGAGGTCTACGTCGATGGGGAGATGCGCTCCTACCACGCACTCGACGACGATTGGGCCAGTAGCTTCAGGGATTCGGGCCACCACTGGCTACGTTGGCTCCACACAGGTGAAGGCCCGATGCTGTGGAGTGGCGACGAAGCTGTCAACGTATTGCGTTTTGCACTGGCCTCATATGCGAGCAACGCCGCAGGCGGCACGGGCGTGGACCCGGATTCGCTCGAGTAGCCCGCTGACCACGTCACCCTGAGAGGATCACCTCGTTCTGGGACCAGAGCACGAGAACCCGGAACGGCTCTCAGGTGCGCGCGTGTTCTTCCCAAACGTTCTGCAAACTCGGTACCCAGGCTGGCGACGATAATCAGAGAATGGATTCTCTTCTCGATCTGCTGACCAATGCCGCGGCGCGGGCCGCTGACCATCGCGAAAAGGTGGCCGAGCGGCCGGTGTTCCCAAGCGATGTTGACCTCGAGGCCGTGCGGGCCGCTCTGAGCTCGTTGGCCGAAGGACCTACCCCGCCCGCCGTGGTGATCGACGAATTGGTCGCCGCCGTCGAGCCGGCCCTGGTCGCCACGACCGGTCCTCGCTACTTCGGGTTCGTAGTCGGTGGCGCGCTCGATGCGGCGACGGCCGCGGACGTGTTGACCAGCGGATGGGACCAGCCGGCCTTCAACGCGTTCACCTCACCGGCTGCCGCGGTGGTCGAGGACGTGGCCGGCGGTTGGCTGAAGGAGCTGTTGGGCTTGCCGGCCGGCGCATCGTTCGGCTTCGTGACCGGTGGGCAGGGCGCCAATACCGTGGCGCTCGCCGCGGCCCGTCACCACGTGTTGGCCGAGGCTGGTTGGGACGTCGAGCAGCGTGGGCTCCTCGGCGGGCCGGCGGTGCGGGTGGTCGCCACCGGCGAGCGCCACGCCACCATTGATCGGGCCCTGCGTCTTTTGGGACTGGGAGCTGGGGCTCTTGAACCGGTGACCACCGACGCCCAGGGGGCGATCGACCTCGCCGACCTCGCACAGGTCCTCGCCAGCGGTTCGGACGGTCCGACGATCGTCTGTCTCCAGGCGGGCAACGTGAACAGTGGAGCTTTCGACGATTTCACCGCGGCGATCGCCGAAGCTCATGACCACCGGGCCTGGGTCCACGTCGACGGTGCCTTCGGGCTGTGGGCGGCAGCTAACCCGGGCACCCGCCACCTCACCGCCGGAATCGAGGCGGCCGACTCGTGGGCGACCGATGGCCATAAATGGCTCAATGTCCCCTACGACGTCGGCTACGCCTTCTGCGCCCATCCCCGTGCTCACGCAGCCACCATGTCCTATACCGCCGCTTACTTGACCGGACAGGGCCAGGGTGGGCTGCGGGCGCCGGGTGATTACGTGCTCGAGTCGTCGCGCCGGGCCCGCGGGTTCGCCACCTGGGCCGCCCTGCGGCAGCTCGGCCGCACTGGCGTCGCAGAGCTTGTCGAACGATGCTGCGCCTTGGCTCGCCGCTTTGCCGAGCAGCTCAGCGCCATCGACAACGTCACGATCGCCAACGACGTCGTGCTCAATCAAGTCCTCGTCGGCTTCGGCGACGACGAGCGCACCGACCGGATCATCGAGAGCGTCCAACGCTCAGGAGAGTGCTGGATGGGCGCCACCACCTGGCACGGCCAGCGCCTCATGCGCATTTCGGTGTCAAGCTGGCGCACCACCGAGGCCGATGTCGACCGCTCGGTCGCCGCCATCCTGGCGGCGACCGAGAGCAGCTAACCGGTTCAGAGACCCGACCAGATCCGTGCCCCGTCTAATGGGATAATTTGAAGTTGGTGCAGGTCCCGCATGAGCTACGCAAGTGCGTGTGCGTCGTGGGTGGTCAACGAGGACATTCGCGCGGAGTCGGTGCCGCGTTCTTCGTTGGTGACCCGCTCGGCGTGCATGACGCAGCCGCTGTCTACGTGGTCACCGCGAAGCACTGCGTTCAGCCGTTCGACCACCTGGAGAACGGGCCTTTCCACAAGACCTGGTTGCGGGTCAACCTGCGCCACGCAGGCTCGATGCACCTCGAGATACCGCCTGAGGAGTGGGTATGTCACCAAACAGCGGACGTAGCGGTGCTCCCGCTCGCCCTGAACATGCATACCTTCGACTACCTCTACTACCCGGTCCGCAACGGTGCCACGGCAGAGTTCATCAAGCGACATAGCGTCACGCCGGGTGAGGATGTGTTCATCACGGGCCTGCTGATCTCGCACCCAGGCAAGTCCCGAGTTCTGCCGATCGTGCGAGTGGGGAACATCGCGGCCTTTCCTGGGGACCCGATCCACCTCATGACAGGTGAAGACTCCGCTTATCTGGTCGAGGTGAGGTCGCTGGGCGGTCTCAGCGGCTCGCCTGCCTTCGTTCACCTTCTACCGCTTCATGCCGGTGCCACGGGCAACGTCGGGATCACCCCGGCAGGGATCGGGACGGCCGGGAGAACCTACCTCATGGGCCTCGTCCACGGGTTCTTTCCCACAACCAAGAACGACCCTGACGGGATTGGCGAGTGGGCAGAGGAGCCGTTGAACACGGGCATATCGGTCGTTGTGCCCCTGGATCGAGTGCTCGACATCATCGACAGTCCCGCGTTCGTCGAGCAGAGAGAAGCTGCGAAGACGAGGCTGAACGCCGGGCACGTGCCGACTCCTACCTTTCTCAGAGAACACGTGGAATTCATCCGGTTCGAGGACCTCGACCCGGGGCACGTCACCACGACCAAGCAGGGAACGGACGAGGTGGACCGCGACCATCTCTGATGACACGTCTCTTTGTCTACGGCCACGCCGGCTCGCGACGACCGCCCCATAGGATCAAAGGAGCTTCTCGGGGCGCTTGAGAGCTGGTGAAGCGCCGGTGCCCTAACCTAACCCTCGGTCCCGCGGCGCCTTGTTCAGCAGCGCCACGGTAGGCACAGCTTCTGGAGATCTCGACCTGAGGGGACGGGGGACGGCCGGATTTGAATCCTTACATCGTGCTCGGAAGCGCCATCGTCGGCTTCCTGGTCGGCATGACCGGCGCGGGAGGCGGCGCCCTCATGACGCCGATGTTGATCCTGCTGTTCGCAGTCAAGCCATCGACCGCAATCTCGAGCGACCTCGTCGCCGCCGTCGTGATGCGCCCCTTCGGAGCCGCGGTGCACCTCCGCAAAGGAACGGTCAATCTCCGCCTTGTCGGCTGGATGGTCACGGGTTCGGTTCCGATGGCCTTTCTCGGCGCGTATCTCCTCCACCGGATGGGCCAGTCCCATGTCGCTCAGGACAACGTGGAACGGGCGCTTGGCGCGGCCCTTCTGATCGGTGCCGCAGCGATGACACTGCGCTACATCCTTGACCGTCGTGCTGGTCACGTCCGCTCGGCCGTGGTGCACGAGGTTGTCGTCCGTCCGATTCCCACAGTCGCAATCGGGATGCTCGGAGGGATCATCGTCGGGATCACCTCTGTTGGCTCCGGGTCGTTGATCATCGTCCTGTTGCTGTTCGTCTACCCGCTTCTCGGAGCCAACCAGCTTGTCGGTACTGATCTCACCCAAGCAGTACCGCTGACCGGTGCAGCGGCACTCGGTGCGTTGGCCTTTGGCCATGTGGAATTCTCGGTGACGACCTCCATCATCGTCGGGAGCGTTCCGGCGGTGCTCGTCGGGTCTTTTCTCTCCTCGAGGGCTCCCGACCGGATCGTGCGCCCGATCATCACGTTCGTCATCTTCGCCTCAGGACTCAAGTACATCGGGGTGAGCACGACGGCGCTCGGGTGGATCCTGTGCGTAACGGCTCTCCTCGTCTCGGCTATCTGGACGGCGCGTACGCGACCGTGGAGAAACGAGAACGAGGTCGAGCGGTCAGCAGTGGAAATGGCCACTGACGGCCCGTCGCCTCCCGACTCTGCGGTAGCTCCGGTAGACGAGCGATGGGAAACCTGAGGGCCGGGCGCCGGGTAGCCCACAGGCAAGCACGGCGGGAAGCAGGTGCCCGCACAGTTCGCGGAGAGCCCGTCGAGTCGCCGAGCGGCCACGAAAACCTGAGAGACTCCTCACATGGGGACTCTTCCACCCGGGCTCCAGCCCAATCGCGTTCCCGTCGACAAGTCGCCGGTGCTCGCCTTCTTTCTCACCCTGTTCTTCGGTCCGCTCGGCCTGCTGTACGTGAAGGTGGTGCCCGCGCTGGTCCTGATCTTGGTGGCGGCTGCCGGCTATTTCACATTTGGCGTCACCGCTATCGTGGCCTGGATCGTCTCGATCGTCTGGGCTTGCATCGAGGCCTCCCGCAGGCACCGCGCTTCTGAGCTCTGGCGCGCTTCCACCGGAAATCAAGGCATACCTGTGGCGGGCTACCAGCAGGCAGCTGCGCTTGCGTACTACCGCGGTCAAGACGCTCCTCTTCCGCCGCCTGGCTGGTACCCGGACGCCGTTGACGCGACCAAGGTTCGGTGGTGGGACGGGAGCCGATGGACCGGTGACGCTCGATCGGCGTCCCAGCAGCCTCCGCCGGGGACGGCGCGACCGGACCAGACGTACCCTCCGCCCGTCGGCTAGAGCCCGCAGGGCGGCCGCAGGGTCGCCGACGCCACCGGAACCCTCACTCCCCGCTCAGGTGACGTTGATGAGGTGCACTTCGAGGCGTAGAACGTCAGTCAGGTGCTGGCGAAACCCCGGCTTGTCCTCCCGGCGTGGGTCGGGCGAGATCCCCCTCGCCCGAAGTCGCGGGACCGGCCAGGTCCATCTCCGCCAGCTTGCCCGGCCACCAGTTCCAACGACCGAGCAGCGACACCGTCGAGGGCACGAGCAAGCTCCGCACGAGGAACGTGTCCATCAAGATGCCGAGCGCCAGGCCGATGCCGATGTCGCGGATTTGGCTCCCGCCCGGCTGGCCTCCCGCTGTGACGGCAAGCACCAGGAACGTCCCCGCAAGAACGAGTCCCGCCGAGGTGATGGTCGGGCCCGACGCGCCGACCGCGATCACGACGGCGTCGCGAAGACGGTGTTGGTGTGCCTCCTCCCGGATGCGCGTCATGACGAGGATGTTGTAATCCTCGCCCAGGGCTAAGAGGAAGATGAACATCAAGAAGGGTAAGAGGAAGGTGAGGCCACCGCTACCGCCAAGCTTGATGAACAGGATCGACGCCAGGCCGAGTGCCGCCAGGTAAGACAACATCACGCTCGCGATGAGGTAGAGGGGAGCCACGAAGCTGCGCAGGACCAGCGCGAGCAGGAGCCCGATCGCGATGATGGCGATCGGGACGATGTGGATGAGGTCGCTGTCGGAGATCGAGCTCACGTCGTAGAGAGCCGGGGCCTCGCCGGCTACACCGCTTGCGGTCGCACCGATACTGTGCTGGACCGTCGTCAAGGCGGTGCGGATGCCGGGCACCGCGTTCAGCGCCGGCGTCGAGGCGGCATCACCGGCCGTGAGCCCTGCCTCGAACTGGATCGTGTGCCCGTCTGGGCTCACAAAACGCGCCGTTGCGCGGTACAAGTCGTACGTCAGCGTCGGCACCTTCGCACCGGGTGAGCCGGGAGCCGGCAACGCGGGGAGCAACAGGGGATTGCCGAGCGCCGCGTGCAGGCGCGAGTAGACCGCCGGCGAGATCGGCGTGCCGGCAGGATCGAGCGGCCCCGGCAGAGCGTTGAAGAGGCCGGTCGCTTGCAGTTCCTTCTCGGCTTTCACGACCGTAGCCGGGTCCTGCCATACCGGGGCGGCGAGCCTCAAGATGAGGTTCGTCGGGTTCGAGCTCGCTTGGGGGAAGTACTTCATCAGTGCCGCATTGCCGGCGGCCGCGTCACTCCCGTTCGGAGCCGCGGTAGCTCCGCCGAATCCCGCCGGAGAGTAGAGAAGCGACCCGAACGCGAGTGCGCCGAAAACGATGACACCGACAGCGAGGGTGTGCGCCGGGCGAGCGATGACACGCTGGGCGACCTTGCCCCACCAACTCTTGTTCGCCTCGCCCGGGACGATCTTCGCGGGCCAGAACACGGCGCGCCCGAGTATCGCGAGCAGTGCGGGCAGCAGCGTGATCCCAGCGACGAGCATCACGGCGATCCCGATCGCGAGCGGGACGCCGAGGTCGTGGTAGATCCCGAAGCTCGCGAACAACAAGGTCAACAACGCCAGGATGACGGTCCCGGCCGATGCGGAGATCGACTCACCGACTCGTGCGACCGCACGGGCCACGGCGTCGTTCGCCGGCAGGCCGGATCGGAGGCCTTCCCGGACGCGGAACACGAGGAATAGCCCGTAGTCGGTCCCTGCCCCGAGGATGAGAACGATCAGGAGCAACTGGGTGATCTGAGAGATCTTGAGCCCGTGAGAGCCAAGCTCGCCGATGAGCGAACCCGACAACTGCAGGACGACCGCCGCAGGCAGCAACGTGATCAGAGGCGCCAACACCGAGCGGAAGACGAACAGCAGCAGCACGATGATGAACAGGATCGACAGCAATTGCGTCTTGTTCCCGGTCGAGTTCGACTGCTTCTGCTGCGCGACATTGGTGGCCACGGCACCGGCCAGGTGGAACTTGATGCCAGGGGGCGCTCCGGCCTTCGCGAACGCGGCCGACAACCCATTGACCACGTCCGCCGAGGGCCCAGGGCTGAACCCGGCTATGTTCGCCTCGACGAGGAGTTGCACCGCACGCCCATTCTCGGAGGTGCCGACGTACTGCACGGACACGACCTTCGGGACCTTCTTGGCATCAACGGCGAGGCGGGTGATCGCTTGGGTGTCCGCAGCGCTGATCGGACCGTCTTGGCTGACGCCGATGATGATGACCGGCACCAGCGATGCCTTGCCGACCAGCGGCTCAGCGAGGTTGCCGGCGACCGTGCTCGGCGCGCTGGCAGGCAGGAATGCCGAGTTGTCGTTGTTGACCTGGCTTCCGAGCGACGGCAGGAAGTGAACCGACGCGACCGTCCCGACGATCCACACGACAACGATGAACCAGCGAAATCGGACGGTGAAGCGTCCAAGGCCATTGAAGAACACATTCATACGTCCCGCGTCTCCGTCTCGAGGCTTGGCGGCGTTCGGTACGCCTTCGGTCTTAGGTCGCGGCCCCGAAGCGAATCTCTCAGAGGCACCCTCCGTCCAGCGAGTTACGCCGGTGGGCCGTGACGGGTAGGAAACCTAGCCTCTCGCAAGCACGCGTCGTACTCACGCACTCCACCGT
>Ga0182011_10003247_pt1 | contig 13371 bp, 12 predicted proteins | sample 711E1DmetaG_FD_120481 | JGI IMG/M metagenome (GOLD analysis project Ga0182011, IMG submission 120481) | Permafrost microbial communities from Stordalen Mire, Sweden - 711E1D metaG | ecosystem: Environmental > Terrestrial > Soil > Wetlands > Permafrost | place: Sweden: Stordalen | collected... | reverse complement strand
GCGCCAAGGTCGAGGCGCCGGGACGCCACAAGAAGCAGACCGGCGGCCACGGCCAATTCGGCGACTGCAAGATTCGCATGGAGCCGCAGCCCCGCGGCGCCGGCTTCGAGTTCGCCAGCGAAGTCTTCGGCGGCGCCATCCCACGGAACTTCATCCCCGCTATCGAGAAAGGTATTGTTGAGTCCGCCGCCCGCGGCTATCTCGCCGGCTTCCCGGTCGTCGACTTCAAGGCCACCGTCTACGACGGCAGCTACCACGACGTCGACTCCAACGAAATGAGTTTCAAGATGGCCGGGCGAATCGCGTTTAGAAAGGCCATGGAAACGGCGAAGCCCTGCCTCCTCGAACCCATCATGAAGGTCGAAATCGAGGCCCCCGACGAGTTCGCCGGAACCCTGATGGGCGACCTCAGCAGCCGCCGCGGCCGCGTGCAGGGCACGGACTCCAAGGGCCGCACCACAGTCATCAACGCCCAGGTCCCCATGGCCGAGATGCTCACCTATGGAACCCTTCTAACTTCCATGACTCAGGGCAAGGGCAGTTACCGCATGGAGATGGATCACTACGACATCGTCCCCCAGTTGGTCGCCGACAAAATCCTCGCCAACGCCAAGCGGCCGGTGGAGGAAGAGGAAGAGTAGCCACCTGCGGTGGGGCCAACTGCGCATTGGCCCCACCGCCCCAAGTTCCGCGTCTAGACCTGGTCGTCGCTTCAGATCAGCTCGTTGCGGCCAATGGTCCCCAGTTCCTTGACGATCTTGCCCACGTCCTGGGAGTGGTCGCGATGCGCGATCAGCAGGGCATCCTCGGTGTCCACAATGACCAGGTTTTTGACCCCAACCACGGCCACAAACTTCCGGGGGCTGAAGATGTAGTTGTTCACCGCGTCGATGGCCAGGTGGCCCTCGGTCTCGGAGACATTGCCCTCGGCGTCCCCGCGCAGCCGGGACTCAATCTGGTACTCGTAGAGCGAGGCCCAGGAGCCCAGGTCGTTCCAGGTGAACTCCGCCGGCAGGCAGTAAAGGTGGGAGAGATGCTCGCCCTTGGCCGAGCGCGGCTCCAGCACGGCATAATCCACGGAGATGTTTTCGCATTTGGGATAGAGGGCGTGAAAGACCTCATCGAACTCCGGCGTGCCGTAGGCCGCGGCGATGCTCTCCAGCAGCGGAGCGGTCTCCGGCACATGCTCGCGCACGGCGTTGGCCAGGGTGCGCGCCGACCACAGAAAGATCCCCGAGTTCCAGTAGTAGTTGCCCGCGGCCACAAACTCCTCGGCGCGGTTCTGGTTGGGCTTCTCGATAAAGCGGCGCACGTGCAGGGCGGTGTCGTCGCGGGTGTAATCGCCGGTCTCGATGTAGCCGTAGCCGGTCTCGGCGCGGGTAGGCTCAATGCCCAGCACCACCATGTTGTCGCCCGCCGCCGCCACGGCAATGCCCTTCTGCAGCGCCTTCAGAAAGCGGGGCTCGTCGGTGATCACGTGGTCGGAGGGAAAGATCCCCATCACCGCATCGGGGTTTTGCCTCTCGATCAGAAAAGCGGCCAGGCCGCAGGCCGGGGCGGTATTGCGCGCCACCGGCTCCCGCACCATGTGCGCGGCGGGCAAACCCGGCAACTGGTCCGCGATCTCGTGGGCCAGGTACTCGTTGGTGATGATCCAGGTCTTGTCCAGGCCGGCCAGGGGCTTGAGCCGCTCCACGGTCTGCTGGATCATGGAGCGCTCGCCGTCCAGCGCCAGTACCTGCTTGGCGCGGGCGCGCCGGGATCGCGGCCAGAAGCGGGTCCCGCTGCCTCCGGCCAGTATCACAGGGCGAAAATCGATTGAGTTGGACATCGAAACCACATCCTACCCGACGGAGAGCACCTTTGCCCAGTGATAGCCGATACTTCTTTGCCGGAGTGCGGTACGGCAGGCCAGCGGGCGGCGCGGCGGCTACAGAGGATTCTCGATGCCGGCGCGGAAACGCTGGGTATGAAGGGGATGGGCTTCCGTTTATCCCCCTTCGCCGGTAACCTCGGAAAAATCGGCGGATGCTACGACAGCTTGGCCAAAAACTCTCCCATGCGCCGTACGCCCTCGTCGATGTTCTGCTTGGTCACCGGATAGGAGATGCGGATGTGTTCCCCGGTGCCGAAGGCCTCGCCGGGCACAGTGACCACGTGCGCCTCGTGGAGCAGCCGCGTAGACAGTTCGGTCGCGGTCTTGACGCCGCCCTTGCCCAGGTACGCGGAGATATTGGGGTAAACGTAGAAGGCGCCCTCGGGCTTGGTGCAGGCGATGCCGGGAATGGCCGCCAGCTTGGCCAGCATGTAGTCGCGCAGATCGATGAACTCGGCGCGAAACTCGCTGACGCACTCCTGCGAGCCGGTCAGCGCGGCGATGGCGGCCTTCTGCACAAAGCTGGTGGCGTTCGAGGTGGACTGCGACTGGAGCTTGCTCAGGTTGGCCACCACGGGCTTCGAGGCCAGCGCGAATCCGGCCCGCCAGCCGGTCATGGCATAGGTCTTGGAGAGCGAGCCGAGCACCACAATGTGCTCCTTGGCCCAGGTGAACGAGCCCCCGGAGACCGGCTTTCCCGCGTAGTTGAGGTAGACGTAGCACTCGTCCAATAGCAGGTAAATCCCGCGATCGCGGGCCAGGTGGACGATCCGCTCCAGGTCCTCGGCGGAGACCACCGAGCCGGCCGGATTCGACGGCGAGTTGAGGATGATGGCCTTGGTTCTGGGCGTGATGGCCCGCTCGATGGCGTCCGCCGTGATGCGGAAGCTCTCCGCCTCGCTCGTTTCCAAAAACACCACCTTGCCGCCCGCGTACTGGATGATGTCTTTGAAGCTGACCCAGTAGGGAACGGGCAGAATCACCTCGTCGCCGTGATCCACCAGGATTTGCAGGGCGTTGAAGAGCGCCAGCTTGCCGCCGGTGGTGAAGATGGCCTCGTCCAGGCCGTAATCCGACCCGAAATCCGTGGCGTGGCGCTCCACGATGGCCTTGCGCACGTCGGGAATGCCCGGCACCACCGTGTAACGGGTGAAGTTGGCCTCGATGGCGGAGATGGCCGCGTCCTTGATGTGCCGCGGCGTGTTGAAGTGGGGCTCGCCGGCGCCGAAATCCACCAGGTTCGCGCCCTGGGCGCGCAGTTTGGCGGCCTCGGCGGCCACCGCCATGGTTGCGGAGACTTCAATCCGGCCGATCCGGCCGGCAAAGACTTGAGACGGGCTGCTAACGGTCATGATGCTTCTTATCTTGACAGATTTCCGGTCCATGGCAAAAGGGGCCTGGGGAAAATCGCCGGCTCGGGACGATGTGTCTGCTCGAAAGGGGGGCTGTTTTAGAGGAATTTGCGGGGCGCGCCTTAAGGCCTGTTCTTCCCAGCGTATGCCGCCGACCGGTCTCTTCCTGTACGCATAGAGTGCGCTACCGGTAACCTCCGGCAGCGACCGGACCGGTTTTCCACAATCGGCCTCAATCGGATTGAATCGAATCCATGCAACCTTTTTCACTTGCCTGCATCTCACTCTGTAATAAGCGGAGGCATCCTCGAAATTTGACTCTTCCTGAGTAAGGTACCCACTCCTTTTTTAGGTCTTCACGGACCTCTTCCCTTAATCCCCTCCTGGCCCCCCTCCCAACAATGCCTCTCGAGCGGGCCTGCCGGAAGGCAGGCCCATTCGCTCATCCCTGAGCGAATCCTTTAACTTGCGATCCGATAAAATGAACTCGAGATGCCGTCTCCTTCAACCCCATACGCTCGTCCAGGCACGGAAATCCAGGAGATCGACGCCTTTTTTCGGGCCGCGGGCCTGGTTCGCAACCCGCGAGGCAGATCCGCCCGCGTCCGGTGCATGCGCTTTGAGCGCGCGGCGTCTGATGAGGAATTGCGGCCAGCCGCGCCCGTTTCCCGCGTGGCCGCGAACGGCGTTCAATGGCTGGCGGTCCCCGGCTGGGATCGAATCGGCTGGCTTTGGCACGGTTACAGCACTCGCCGGGGCGGCCTGAGCCGGGCTTATTGCCCCGAAGACGCACCCGGCGAGCTGAATCTTGGCTTTACGGCCGATGACGACCGTGGAACCGTGGCCCGGAACCGCCGGCTCCTGGCCGAAGCGGTCACTGGAGACCCAGCAACGCCGCTAGTGACCATCCGCCAGATTCATTCCACCATCCTTGTGGTTGCCGGCGCGGCGGAGGCCGTCCGCGAACGGCCTTGGCAGGCCGATGGTTTGATGACCGATGAACCCGGTTTCCTCTTCGGAATTCAGACCGCCGACTGCATCCCGGTGCTGGTGGCCGACCGCAAGCGCAGGGCGGTGGCGGCCTTCCACGCCGGATGGCGGGGGACGGTGAAGCGCATCGTCGAGACCGGCGTGGGCCGGATGAGACTTGAGTTCGGCTCGCGGCCTGAAGATTTGATGGCCGCCATCGGCCCCGGCATCGGCGCCTGTTGCTACGCCGTAGGCGAAGAGGTCCTCTCCGAATTCGAGTCCCAGTTCGCCGATGCCTGCGAGCTCTTCCGCGAGGTCGACAACACCGGCCCGGTGCGGAAGAAATACCCCAATCTTTTTCTCACCCAGCGCGCGCCGGGGCACTCGCCCCTCGGCCCATGCCTGCACCTCGACCTGGTGGAGGCCAACCGCCGCCAGTTGCTTGCGGCGGGCCTCAAGCCCCGGTCAATCAAAGCGGCGGGCGGCTGCACCAGCTGCCAGCCGGAGTTGTTCTTCTCTCATCGCGCCTCCCAGGGACGCGCCGGGCGCATGATGGGCGTCATCGGCATCCGGCCGCGCTGACCGAGTCCGCGAGGAGCCCAGCAAGTGCTTCCCCTCAATGGGCTCCCGTGGCCGGGCACGGCTCGAATGAAGCCGTCCTTGTGCGCTTATACTGCCAACAATGTCCTACACATTTGGAGACCATGAGGAGGCGAGCCGCCGTCTGCGCCGCCTCTCCGAGCTATACGAGCCGGAGACGCGCGGGTTGCTGGAACTCGGGCGCGATTCCGGCCCGCCGCGCACGCTCCGGCTTGCTGTCGACCTTGGCTGCGGCCCCGGATGGACGACGCAGTTGCTCGATGAAGTACTCAAGCCGCAACGAACGGTTGGGCTGGATTCGTCCGAGCGCTATATCGCCGAGGCGCGCGCTAATTGCCCGCAATTGGAATTCCTGCGCCACGACATCCTTCAGACGCCCTTTCCGGTCGAAGCGCCGGATCTCTTCTTGTGCCGCTTCTTGCTGACGCATCTTCCTTCGCCGCAAATGGCTTTGCGGGCCTGGTCGGAGGTCGCCGCGCCTGGGGCGACGCTGCTCATTCACGAGACCGAAGGGCTCGAGTCCGCTCACCCGGCGCTGCGCCGTTACTACGAATTGGTCGGCCAGATGCAGCGGCACTACGGCCAGGAACTCAATGTGGGGGCCGTCCTGGACGCCAGCCTTGCCGGGACCGCGTGGCGGGTGCGGCAGAGCCGGAGCCTGGTTCTGGAAAAGCCGGCGCGGGAGATGGCGCAGTTGCATTTGTCCAATCTGCGCACCTGGGGCAGGAACGAATACGCCGCCCAGGCCTTCGATCGCCGCGAGTTGGATGGGCTGGAAGCTACTCTCGATTCCATTGCCTCCGGAGCCTCCCAAGCAGGCGCCGTACGCAACGCCGCCAGGCAGATTATCGCGGAGCGCAGGTGATTGCACAGCCGGCCTTCCGCCGCATAGGTGCAGTTTGATTCCTGTGTTGCGGTTGGTTTCAGGCAACTCAGGAGCCGATCCCGTCAATCGGATTCGTTTCCGTCCTTTTCGCTCCCGTGGCGATGTTCATAGTGGCCGATCTCCTCGTTCAGATGGTTGGGATCGACCGAAACCTCGACCACGTCCAGTTCATGCCCGTCAAGGTCCACCACAAACAGGCCCATCCGCTCACCCTCGGGATGGATGAAGATCAGGGTCTGTTCATTTCCGTTGCGGCTGGTCTCGCGGATGATCCGTTCCCAGCCTGGACCGAGTTTTTCTTCGACCATCCGGTTTAGTTCATCGCCGTCCACCGGAGCTGAGAACCGCTCGAACTCCGCCACGTGCAGGCCGCTCACTCCGTCGTGCGTGGCCTTCCGCGAGATGGCGCTGACCAGGCCCATGAAGGAAATGCGCATGGCGCGCACATGATACCGGCTCTCGATGGAGCGCACCACGCCGTCAAATCCTCCCTCGCCGCTGCCGGCCAGCACCACCACCGGGATCAGCAGGGCCACAAGTCCCAGGGGAATCAACCACAGCCGCCTCATTGGTCGCCGCCCTTCTTATCCTTCCCTTTGTCCTTATCCTTTTCTTTATCCTTGCCGTGCGTGTTCTTCTCCACGTCGCCCAGCGCGCCCAACCCGCCAATGCCCTTCAGCTTGCCCAGGTCCTCCATGCGGATGGGCCCAAGAATCAGCACGATGGTCAGCTCCTTTGGCTCGACTGTGAAAATGAACATCCCTCGCGTCTCGCCGTTTACCAGCTTGACCATCACGTCGGTTGTCTCGCCGGTCTTGCGCTCCCGCTCGCGCACGATCGGCGACCACTCGCTGGTCTCGAAGTACTTGCGCAGTTGCTCGATCTCATCCATCGAGAACTGCCCCTCCTTGTCGAACTCGTAGGAGCGGACGTAGATACCCTCGAGGCCTTCGATCAGTTGCCGGGTGGCGGCTTCGTCCTTGTCTTTGCCGTTCATGAATTTAGCCGCAAAGGCCAGCATGTTTTTGCCCAGCGTTACCTCGGTTACGTTGGAGGCGCGAGCAGCCAGTTCCTTCTCCACCGCCGGCGGCAACGGTAACTGCGTGGTTTGCGCCGGCGCCGGCACGGCCAGCGAAGCAACTGCAAATATGAAAGCGATGATCCGGTTTTTCATGAATGGCTCTCCTTATTCCTGGCTGGCGCGGCCGTGAGCCGCGAGTTGCTTATTCATTTGGTTGAGCGCGTGATTGGCGATGCGCAGAGCAGTCAGCACCTGCTGGCGCGCGGCTTCGCCCTTGCGTTGTTGCTCGGCCTGGTACGATGCAATTCCGGCGCTGAGCGCGGCAAAGACACCCACGCCCAGCGACAACGACACGGCCACACGCGTCGCAAAGGGAAGCACGAACCACGGAGAACGTTCTGTGCGCCGGCGCCGATTTTCCATCAGTCTGCGCTTCAGCTCGGGCGGCGCCGGCCACCGCTCGAACGAACGCTTCAACTTCTGTTCAAAATCATCCATCGGTTCAAGCTCCACTTGCTTGCTTCTTCACCCGGACATACTCCTTCAAATGGCTCTCGGCCTTGGCCCGCAGCAACTTCAGGCCGCGTTGCAGATTGCTCTTGACCGTGGCCACTGGTGCCTCGAGCGTGGCCGCTATCTCCTCCGGCGTCAGCTCCTCCTGGTAGCGCAGAACCAGCGCCGCGCGTTGCGGTTCCGGCAAGGTGGCCAGCAGTTGTTCGAGGCGCGCTCCCAGCGGAGAGGTGCGTTCTTCCACATGAATGCCGTGGCGGTCTTCCATCTCCACCCATAGATTCGCGCCCCTTACCCGCCGCCGCCGCAGCGCATCCACCGAGCGGCTCATCGCCACCCGCCGCAACCAGAAGCGTGCATGGTCCGCGCTCTCGATCTTGCCCAGGCGCCCGTCCAGCTCCAGAAAAACATCCTGCGCAATCTCTTCTGCCAGGCCGCGGTCTCCGGTCATCCACAGGGCCAGCGAAAAGACCATCGACTGGTGCTCGTCCACGAGTTGTTCAAAATTCGGCTGCCAGTCGCGGGCCATGGGTTGCGCTTCTACTCTCTCATCCGCAGGAATCAATGCGCGGGGATGCAGAAAGTACGCGATTGAGAGAAAAAAGTTCAGGTCAGAACAGCTCCGGAATGGTATGAAACGCGATCCGCGTGGGCGCGGCCCTGAAAGCAGTCAGCATGGTGGCCGGGGCCAGCGTACTCAGCCCGTACTTGTGGTTCAGCGCGTCCATGGCCGCCAGCAGGCGCGCCCGGCTCTGCTCGTCCTCCGTTCCGTCGAAGAGGTTGAGCGTGTGCAGGCGGCCGGGAACCAGCCCGTTCAGATGGACCCCGATGAAATATGGATGATCGTACTCCGGCCCCGCCGGCCGGCTGGCCCACAACCGGCACAGCGCGGCAATCAGCGTCTGATTGTCCTGGCACTCGCTCAGCCGCACCTCGCCCTTCCATCCCCGCGTGGGCATGCCGAAGCGGCTCACCGGAGTTTTCTCGCCGCGCGGAACCGCAAAGCCGATGGCCAGCCCGATGCTGCCGGCCCACAGATCGGCGGCCCGCATCCGCATCGCTGCCTTGTGGAGCAGTTTGTGCGCCACCGCCCAGGCCTTCTCCGGCGCACGCATCTCGGGCGCCAGCACATGCTGGTGGCTCATGGATTTCAGATGCTCCGGCTCGTCCATCTCGAAGTCTTCGCCCCGCAGCCAGTGGCCCAGCCGCGAGCCCAGCACCGAGCCCCAAACCTCGCCTGCCTGGTCGCAGTCCAGCGCCAGCAGCTCGTCCATGGTGTGAATGCCCTGCTCGTTCAGCCGCTTCTCCATGCGGGAGCCGATGCCGGGCAGGTCGCGCAGGGTAAGCTGCCGCAGGGCGTACGGCAAAATGTCCAGGGTGAGCGCCACCAGGCCGTCGGGCTTTTCCATGTCGCTGGCCACCTTGGCCAGGTAGCGGTTGGTGGCCAGCCCCACCGAGCTGCGCATCATGGGGCCAACCCGCTCCAGAATGCGCGCCTTCACCCGCCGGCCCAGCTCCATCGCGGCCAGCAGCGGCCGTTCCCGGCCCATCAGACGGCAGGCCATCTCGTCCACCGATAGCACCGCCGTCACCGGCAGGCAGCTCTCTACGGCTTCGACGATGCGGTGGTGGTACTCGACGTAGAGCTCGTGGCGCGCCTCCACCAGCACCAGGCCGGGGCAGATCCGCTTGGCCTCGGCGACGATGGTTCCGGTTTTGACGCCGCAGGCCTTGGCCTCGTAACTGGCGGCAAGACAACAGGTTGTATCGGCCATCATGGGCACGATGCCCACCGGGCGACCGCGCAACTCGGGGCGCGCATCCTGCTCCACCGAGGCAAAGTAGGAGTTCATATCCACGAACAGCCAGTTCAGCAGCGGGCCGCTCTGGGGGAGGCCAACAGGCTCATTCTTCGGCGCCGCCGGAGTCTCTGCCGGCGGCTCTTCGGAGACGAAGGCCGGCGCGGGATTGGAACGGGGAAGCATCTCGAATCATATTCGCTCTATATTCGCCTTTTGGCAAGACAAAAGTACCGGAAATCTCTCGAAAAATCCGCCGATGAGTCCCTTACAACGCAGAAAATTCCACGCTCAAAAGCTCAAATTCTAACTGGAACGCGTAATCTGCGGCCCGGTTTTGAGGTCAAAGTATGTGGTCGATGAGTATGTTCAGCTTTCTTCATGGGATTGCGAGGAGCGAAAACCTCCTCGGCGCACTGGTGACATTGGGCGTAGCCATACTGCTGGCCTGCTGCCTGGAGTGCACGAATTGCTCCTGCCGCGAGAAGGACGATCTCTTCCGCCGCCACGCGGTCTGAGGCTCGCGTGTTCCCTGGCGGCGGCGCGAACGCCATTGGCTCCTTTCACTGGCCGGTTGCGGAAGGAACCGCCGGCTTCAAATACTCCTCAAAGTGCGCCAGGATGCGGTTGTACAGATGCGTGCGCACGTCCGGGCCGGCGATGGAGTGCGTCTTGCGCGGATAGATCTGCAAGTCGTAGGGAATGCCGGCCTCGATCAGCTTCTGCACAAACTGGACGGAGTTCTCCACGTGCACGTTGTCGTCGCCCGTCCCATGCACCAGCAGCAGGCGCCCCTTCAGGTTGGCCGCCGAGTTCACCACCGAGAAGTCCTTATATCCGGAGGCAAACTCCATAGGCTGGCTCATATACCGCTCGGTGTAGACCGAGTCGTAGTTGCGCCAATCCGTCACCGGAGCCACCGCAACCCCGGCGCGGAAGCGGCCGGAGTGCGTCATCGCATAGAGAGTGAACGTCCCGCCCCAGCTCCACCCCCACCAGCCCAGGCGCTTGGGGTCCAGTTGCGGATACTTGCCGAGCACCGCGTCTAACACAGCAAGTTGATCCTCTAACTGCACCGGACCGAAGTTGTGCCAGGCGGCCTGGGCAAAGGCGCGTCCGCGTCCGCCCATGCCACGATTGTCGGCGCGCAGCACGGCAAATCCATGCTGGGCCAGCACTTCGTCGAAGAGCAGGCTGTCGCCCCACCGGTTGGCCACGGACTGCGAGCCTGGCCCGCCATAGGGATTCACGATCAGCGGGACGCTCGCCGGGCTCACGGTTCCCTCCGGCAGCAGCAGCGTTGCGTAGAGCGTCGTCCCGTCGTGGGCCTTTACCTCGAGCCGCTCCGGCACCCGCAAATGGTAGGGTTCCAGTGCCCGGGTCGACCAGAGAACCTTGCACTTGCCCATTTTTTCGCACAGCCGCAGCGTCGGCGCTTCCATGCGCGACGATTGACGATCGACAAACGCGCCGCCAGTGGGAGCAACGTTGCCGGCATGGAATCCGGCGCCGAAGCTCAATTGCCTGCGTTCTCCGTCAAAGTTCACCTGCCAGATCTGCTGCTCCAGCGGATTGCCTTCATTCGATTGGTAGAAGACGAGCCTGGCCGCGGGATCGACGCGCAAAACCTCGCCCACCTCGAAATCGCCCTGGGTTAGTTGCCGCTCCAGCCGGGCCGTGGCCGTCCTGAGGTCGCCCTGGTCATAGCTGTAGAGATAGAGATGGTTGTGCCCATCGCTCCACTGGTTCAGCACGATGGCGCCGCCGCCTACCGAGACGTCATAGCTTTCGTCGAAGAACGTATCGTCTGTAAGTTGCAAGACTGGGTGCGCCTGCCCCGTGGCCGCGTCGGCAAAGTAGAGATCGCGGTGCTTGTGATCGCGGGAGAGAGTCTCGATCCAAAGCTCCCTGCGGTCCACCCAGCCAAAGCGCGGAATGTAATCCTGGCCCGGCTTGATCGGCAGCTTGACCCACACCGTCCTGCCGCCCAGCGCGCTCACCACGCCCACGCGGACCTCGGGGTTGGGGTCGCCGGGCTGCGGATAGCGCTGCAAATCCACCTTAGCATGGGTTGGAATCCAGTCCGCGATCGGATAAAGGGGCACGGCGGTCTCGTTCATTTGCAGATAGGCCAAGCGCTTGGAATCAGGCGACCAGAAGTAGTTGCTGCGAACATTCAGCTCCTCTTCGTAGACCCAGTCCACCTCGCCGTCCAGAATGACCGGAAGGGTCGTCGGATTGTGCGCGCGAGCCACAGTCGTCGTTGACGTGCCGGCGTCCAGCAGCCGTATCGCGGAGAGACCGTGCTCGCGCACGTAGGAGATGAAGCGGCCGTCGGGCGAGAGCTTGGGATCGTCGCCCGAGTCTGCTCCCGTAAATCCGATCTGCACCCCCGTGCGGTTATGCAGGTCGTAGAGCCAGAGCCGGCCGTTGGAGTCGAAGAGCAGATGCGCCGAGTCCGGCGCCCACAGGTAGCTGGCCATCTTGTAGCGTTCGCGATGGTCGCGGTCCGTCTCCGAGCCGCTCTCGCCGGAAAACGAGGCCATCTTGGCGCGATTCACCAACACATGCGCATCGCCTGAGCCCGGTTCCATCTCCACCAGTTCGCCGGCCGCCAGGTATGTCAGGCGCCTGCCGTCCGGCGACCAGGCCACTCCCTCCGGAGGGCTCCCGATCAGCGGCCCGTGCGCGTAGATCGCATCAACGGTCAGCGGCGTCGGGGGAGACTGCGCGGCCAGGGGAAGGATTGCGAGAGGAAGTGCAACAACGGCCGGGAATAGGAGAGCTGCTCTGCGAGTCAATGGGTTTTCCTCCGGGAGCGGGGCCTTGAGAGGCCTTCCCAGGCTCTCATTTCAAGATGCGGGCTTCCCGCCAAAAGTGTATCCCACGGCTTTACCGGGTTGCGCCGTGTGGGCTGGGGGTGTATCTTCCGGCTCATGCACTGGGCAACTCCGGAAGAACGCCGCCATCTGGGCCAGGCGAGGCGCAAGCAGGCAGGCCGCCAGCAACACAGCGAACTCAACCCCAAGGCGCGCAAGGTTCCCGCCCTTGAGCTGCTCGATAGATCGATGCGCGGCCGCCTCCCGGCGCTCATCCGGCTCAAGTACCGGCTCATGGCCGAGTCGCCCTTCGGCTACTTCCGCGGGGCCGTGCCGGTGATGGCCGCCGACCTCTCCGCGTTGCCCTCGACCGGCATCGTCTCCCAGCTCTGCGGCGACGCGCATGTGCGCAACCTCGGCGCCTACGCCGCCCCCGACGGACGGCTGGTCTTCGACATCAACGACTTCGACGAGACTATCCGCGGCCCCTTCGAGTGGGACTTGAAGCGCATGGCCGCCTCGCTGGTGCTGGCCGGCCGGGCTTCCGGCCACAAGGAAGCCTCCGCCCGCAAGGCGGTTGAAAAGTGCATCGAGCGTTACGCCGCGCTGATGCGCGCCTTTGCCAAAATGCCTCATATCGAGGTGGGCCGCTATCAGGTACACCGGCTGGGCCAGGTCGAGCCGGTGCTTGACGCCCTGCTGAAGGCCGAGCGGGCCACGCCGCAACACACCATGGAGCAGCTCACAGTGCCGGCGCGGGGCAACTCCGGCGCACCCCGCAGCGCCCAGGATCGCCGGTACCGGGAGTTGAAGCCCACCCTCACCCGCGTCACCGGCCGGCAGGCTGCCTCCGTGCTGGCTTCATTGGGGTCCTACCGCGAGATGCTCGAGCCGCAACGGCAGCACCTGTTGTCGTTTTATCGCCCCGTGGACGTGGCCTTCAAGGTGGTCGGCACCGGCTCGGTGGGCCTGCGCGACTACTGCGTCTACTTCGAGGGCAATGGTCCTGGTGACCCGTTGTTTCTGCAGATCAAGGAGGAGCCGGCCTCGGCCTACACGCCCTATCTCTCCGATGCCCGCCCCGCCCGCCATAACGGCCAGCGCGTGGCCGAGGGCCAGCGGGCCATGCAGTTGCAGTCCGACCCCTTCCTGGGCTGGACCCAGATCGCCGGACGCCAGTTCCTGGTCCGCCAGCTCAACGATCACAAGGGATCCATCGATCTGGTCGACCTGGCCGGCGCCGGCCTCGAGGCCTACGCCGAGGTCTGCGGCGAGTTGCTCGCCCGCGGCCACGCCCGCTCCGGCGACCCGCTGGTCGTTGCCGGCTACCTGGGCGCCGGAGACGGCTTTGCCGAGGCGCTGGCCAAATTCGGCTCCCTCTACGCAGACCAAACCGAGAAAGACTGGAAAGAGTTGTGCCGCTCGGTCAAGGCCTAGTACTACAGTTGTAGATAGTGATAATCTGAATTTGCTCTGGGCGGTTCTTCGGCGTTTGCTATGGAGAAGCGATTATCAGGATGGAAGAGTGAGTTATTGCGG
>Ga0182011_10003246_pt1 | contig 13375 bp, 6 predicted proteins | sample 711E1DmetaG_FD_120481 | JGI IMG/M metagenome (GOLD analysis project Ga0182011, IMG submission 120481) | Permafrost microbial communities from Stordalen Mire, Sweden - 711E1D metaG | ecosystem: Environmental > Terrestrial > Soil > Wetlands > Permafrost | place: Sweden: Stordalen | collected... | reverse complement strand
GTACGGCACGAATCGCACTCAAACTGCAACGTTGTGTGAGTGATGTCATACCTGTCGTGCAGGCATCGTTCAATTTCCCCGCGGATCCCCTCCGTGCGGCTCACCGGAATATCCTCCACGTCGATGTGAGCTTCAAAGTGAATATCGGCATCGTTCATCTTCCATAGATGGACGTGGTGAATGTTCTTCACGTCCGGAATCTCCTCCAGCGCCCGCTGCACCTCGGTAATGTCGATTTCGGCGGGAGTGGACATCATGACAACGTTAACAGATTCCTTCACAATCTCATATGTCTCTTTGAGGATGTAGAGCGAGATGACGATGGTGAGAGCCGGGTCGATCCATGTGATGTTGAACACCATGATGAACACCGCGCCGATGATGACCGCAAGACTGGACACTGCATCGCTCAAGAGGTGAAAGTAAGCGGCGCGCATGTTGATGTTCCGGTCCGAGCCCTTTCGGAGCAACACGGTTCCAACGACGTTTGCGACGAGACCTACGGCGGCAACGCCAAGCATCAGAGCGCCGGTGATCGGCGTGGGGTTTGAGAATCTCCCGATAGCCTCCTTGATGAGGAAGAAACTGATGACGATAAGCGTGCTCGCATTGATGATCGCCGCGAGAATCTCGGCACGCTTGAGGCCAAAGGTGTATTTGAGGGTCCGCGGCTTCCTGCTCAGCCGGATCGCGATGTAGCTGACGATAATGGCAACTCCATCGCTAAAGTTGTGAATTGCATCGGAGAGAAGCGAAAGACTCCCGGAAAGAATCCCTCCAGCGATCTCGACGATGGTGATGAGGAAGTTCAACACCATGGTGACGAGAAACCTGTTCTCCAATTCATCGCCCGGCCGCGCATGAGTATGATCATGTGCCATATGTCGACTTTTTCCACGATGTGGTTACACGGCGAGCGCTTCAGCCCTCTTTTCCAGGTCCTGCCGGGACAACAACGACAGGGACAAAGAGAGGCAGAAGTTTGGACGCATCGGGACGATGCAAGTATATAGATATGTACTCATGTATTGTGCCAGTGTCAACCCCCCTCGTGTTCTGTTCAGGGAGGGAGATTCTGCTCCTTGCCGGCCCTTTCCCGAATCCGGGAGGGACCTTCGCAACAGGCGGAAACTCGGCAGAGATTGAACGAGCTTACGAAGAGGAAGAAGTTGCAGAGAGTGGACCCGACGCTACCAGAGGCTACATCAGGTTGTTTGTACGGGCTTCCCCATGCGGACGACGATCCGGTGCTTCACCAGGTCCCGGCCGAGAGGGATCACGCCGTCGTTCACGCACTTCCCGTCCATCTCCACCGAGGAGACGTCCCGCTCGCAATGCTCCGGATTCTCGACCTCGATCTCATAGACCGATTCACCGTGACGGTAGCTCATGCGGAACCCATCCCACCATCCGGGAATGACCGGTGCGATTCGCATCGTCTCTCCCCGCACATGGAGCCCCAGGATCTCCTCGACCCAGGCGCGGTATATCCAAGCCGCCGAGCCCGTATACCAGGTCCAGCCACCCTGACCGACCCGCCCCGGCGCGCTGTACACGTCGGCCGCGATCACATACGGCTCGACACCGTAGCGCCACACCGTCGCTGGATCGCGGGCGTGCTCGACCGGGTTGATGATCCGGAGAATGTTCGCCGCACGCGTGCCGTCACCGCTCCGCGCCATCGCCATTGCCAGCCACACGGCCGCATGCGTGTACTGGCCGCCGTTCTCCCTGACGCCGGGAGGGTAGCCCTGGATGTATCCGGGGGACGGCTTCATCGTGTCAAAGGGAGGCTCAAAGAGGAGAACCAGCCCCTCATCCTTACGCACGAGATGCTCCCACGCCGATTCGAGCGCCTTCTCAGCCCGGTCCCGGCGCGCGGCGCCCGTCAGCCAGGCCCAGGATTGAGGAAGAGAATCGATCCGGGCTTCGGCGCTTGCCGAAGACCCCAGGGGCGTGCCGTCGTCAAACGTAGCCCGGAGATACCACGCCCCGTCCCACGCAAATTGCTCAACCCGCTCGATGAGCGCTTTCCGGTCCTGTTCATACGTTATTCTGAGATCGAGCCGGCCCATGAGTCCGGCCATTTCCGCCATCCCCTTCAGCACATCGACCATGAACCACGCCAGCCAGACGCTCTCCCCCTTCCCTCCGGCTCCCACGAGGTTCATCCCGTCGTTCCAGTCTCCGGTTCCCATCAGAGGCAATCCATGCACCCCAAATTTCTGGCTGCGCGTGAGCGCGCGCTGGCAGTGCTCGAGAAGCGTTCCCCGCTCCGTCGACACTCCCGGAGACTGGAGACTCTCGGCCTGATCGTCTTTGAGCAGAGGCGAGTCGAGGAATGTGACGTCCTCGCGCAGGATATTGGTGTCGCCGGTGATCGTGACGTAATGGGCGACCACGAAAGGAAGCCACAGGAGATCATCGGAGATCCGGGTGCGGATCCCCACCCCGCTCGGAGGATGCCACCAGTGCTGGACATCTCCCTCTTTGAACTGACGGCTTGCCGCGAGCAGAATGTGCTCCCGCGCCAGCGCGGGATATGAGTACACCATGGCCATCATGTCCTGCAATTGATCGCGGAATCCGAATGCACCGCTGGACTGGTAGAAGGCGGAACGCCCCCAGATCCGGCAGGCAAGGCTTTGAACCATCAGCCAGCGGTTGATCAGGAAATCAGCGGCAAGTTCGGGCGTATGCACCTGGATCGAGCCGAGCCTATCATCCCACCACTTTTTGGTACCCTCGAGCTCAGCCTCGACCACGCGGCTGTTCCGGTAGGTAAGAACAAGTGACCCGGCCTCCTCCATCGACTGAGCCTGGCCCATCAAACACGTGATCTCAGTCCCTTCGCCGGGAGCGAGCCTTACGATTGACTGAATCGCAGCGCACGGGTCCAGGCCGGCCCCTGTCCGGCCCGGGAGGTGAGTTCTCTCCATCGCCGCCGGGTTCCTCATCGAGCGGTTGCGCCCCAGGAACGTCGTCCGGTCTCCGGAGTACGAATCGGCGTGCTCGCTTATGGCCGCGAACGACACCCAATCGGGATAATCCGGATTGTAATAATTCCGCGCAATCAATGCCTGAATATCGTCATCCCAACCGGTCACGACGTGATCCTGGGAAGATTCACGGAACTCCCCGAGAGTCCATTCGGCGTAGAATGTCACAGACAGTCTGCGCGGTCTGCCGGAATCGTTTTTGAGTGACAGCCGTTGAATCTTGACTGGTTTCCCCCCCCGGTCATCTACGGGGACGAAGACCGTCAACTCCTGATCGATACCATGGCTGTTATGCTCGAACACCGTGTAACCGGCCCCATGCCTGGCACGGTACGCAGCCTCTTCGCGAATCGGTGAAGCACACGGCGTCCAGTAGATGCCGGTTTCTTCATCGCGGATATAGAGCGCTTCCGACGGCGGGTCCATCACAGGGTCGTTCGACCACTGGGTCAGTCGATTCCTCTCGCTGTTCCCCTGCCAGGTGAAGCCGGAGCCCGTCTCGCTTACGATTGTGCCGAAGCCCGGGTTGGCGATAACGTTGACCCAGGGGGCGGGCGTGTTCATCCCCGGCCCAAGATAGATCGCGTATTCGCGCCCGTCCGGAGTAAAACCACCCAGGCTGTTGAAGTACGCAAGATCCATGAAGGGGAGGACTGCCGATGGATCACGCGGATCCCGCTTCGAAACCATCGGCTCGGGCAGATCGGGGGCATCCATTTTCAATCCCAACTGAAGGGGCAACGTCCCCCGGGCCCCCACGATCACAACGCTTGCCACGACCCGGAGAAGCGTCAGGTCTTCCGGGGGAATGACGTCCGCGTCGAGGAGATAGATCCCCCCGCGACGATCCTCGCCCGAAGTTGCCGCATAGGACTGGATCATAAGCTCGAGCGCTTCATGCAGCGGGCGCCTGTAACCGCCCGCCTCTTCGTTCAGGATTAAAAGGTCGGTCATGAGCCCGTGCATCCGCCAGTAGGTGTGTGCCTGAAGCATCTGACGCACCAGGCTCATATCACGCTCCTCACCGATCGCAACCAGGGCAATCGGCAGGTCGCCTGAGATGGCATAGGGCCACAGGCCGGACTGCCCCTTGCGGTTTTTCATCAGCCGGTCTGAGGGAGAACGGAGGAGGGGATTCGGAAAGAGCAAATGGCTTGCCAGTTGCTGGAAGCGCCGCGCTTCGTCGGGCTGGATGCGGAGGAGCCGCAACTCAAGCTGGGCCGAGGCCCACACCAGCTCCATCGCCCGATCGATCGCAGGGGGATCGGTGTATTTGCCCAGCAAGCTCAGGACCTCCTCCCTGGTTGCCGCGGCGGCCAGAATCATCGAAATCCTGACTCGCTGCCGGGGGCCCACGCTCAGCCCATGACGCAGGCTGAGGATCGGGTCAATGACAAAACCCTCACTGTTTCCAGGTTCCTGGATGGCGCCCATCGGGCCGGCAAGCGTCCGTCCCCGCCCGATGAACCGGGCCCGGTCGGTTTCAAACCGCAGGGGTTCGACGTCATCTTCTTCAAGTGTGAAGCGGTGACCGACCCACATCGGAGGATCGCTCTCCTGGCGGGACCGTCTGTGCGCGAGGAGCGACTTCTCTCCGGTTACCGCTTCTGTCTGGATGAACATCTTGTTGAACGCGGGATGCTGGCGGTCCGCGTTGTGAGGCGCCATCGAAAGCTCAACGTAGCTCGTCAGATCGAGATGGCGGGTCCGAAGTGAACGATTGATCAATGTCATTCTCCGGATTTCGACGGCGTCTTCCGGCGCAACGATAATTTCGGTCTCGCTCTCAATGTCGTTGTCGACACGCCGGAACACGGCCCGGTCCAGCGAGAAGTTGGCGCTATAGTCGTCTACTCTCCCTCCGGCCGGCTGGTACGTGTTGCACCACAGACGGCCCGAATCTGTGTCATGTATATAGCAGAACGTCCCCCATGCGTCCGCCGTACGATCCGATCGCCAGCGGGTGATTTCAAAGCCACGCCACTGGCTGTAGCCGCCGCCGGAGTTCGTGAGCATCAGGCCGTATGTGCCGTTGGAAAGCAGCTGGGTCTTCGGCGTGGAGGTATGGGGTGTGTCGAACTCGCTCACCGAGAGGGCGACTTCTCCCACGGCGGCGATCGAGGAGACGCGCGCGTGCGCCGAGACCTGGTCCACCAGAGGGAGATGCGGGATGCGCTCAAAGAGCAACGGCTCGACCGCGCGCACGCGGGAATCGGCGTGAAAATCTTCCTGGATGGAATTGCCGTGGAGGAAGTTGATGAGCGCCAGGAATCCCATTCCTTCATGATGGGCCATATATGCCCGCACGATCGCACCCCGGGCCCCTTCGCGGTCCGGCTGATGATTGAAGTCCATCGCTTCATAGTAGCCGAAATCATTCAACATCCCCAGACCGGAGAGCCGTTTCAGATTTCTGACGGTCTCCTGCGGTGCGAGTGCAATCGACAGAAGTGTGGCATAGGGCGCGATGACGATCTTATCGACCTGACCCCTTTTGAGCCCGAGTTCCGGCACCCCGAACGCGCTGTATTGATAGGTTCTGTGCACATCAAGGTCACCATACGCAGACTCCGAGATGCCCCACGGCACGCGGTGCTTGCGGCCGTAAGCAATCTGGACTGCGACGGCGTCGCGGGCCGCCTTGTCCAGCAGCGAGTTTGCAAACGAACGCTGGAAAAGAAGGGGCATCAGATATTCGAACATCGTGCCGGTCCAGCTGAGCAGCACCTGGCGCCGGCCGATGGCGCCGTAAGGCCTGCTCATGGCAAACCAGTGCTCGGTGGGAACGTCCCCCCTCGCGATTGCGACGAAGCTCCCCAGGCGCGCCTCGCTTGCCAGGAGGTCGTAAAAAGCGTGATCCAGCCGACCTTCCGAGACATTATAGCCGATCGAGAATAGCCGGCGGGAGGAGTTGTAGAGGAAGCGCATATTGATGGATCCGGAGAGCTCGCGGACCATCTGTACGAGCTGGTCGCCCGACGACATCATTTCGCCGGCCAGCCATTTCGCATCATCAAGTGCTTTGAACACGCGATCGATCCAGTTCACGATTTCATTATCGTCCGGAGGCGTATGCTCCCGCAGATCCCGGAGGTACGGGATCCAGCCGAGCTGGCCTCTGGCGAGATCCTGGAGGGAGGGCGCCCGGTGCAGGGCTTCCAGGAAAGCCAGCCGGGCGTCCTGATCCAGCATGCGGACATCTTCCGGAGTCTTCTCACCGAGGATTTCGATCCAGGCGAGGTAGCGATTCGCTATGAGCAGCCAGGCCCGGAGCTGGCTCTGCATCTGCCTCGCCCAGTAGGCCACCTTCCCCCCGGCCGCCTCAGAGACCCAGGCTTTTTCCGCCAGATCCCTGACGTCGTGCTCCGCCCTCCGCAGCACGCCGAGTGTATCGATGATACGGTCCGGTGGGGATCTCCAGATGCGGAGCAGGTCGTCGAGTGCACGGGCGTCCACACCGGAAGCTTTCTCAGCAAGGAGTGTTTGCCGCAGGACTTCACCGGTGTCTCGCAACCCCGCAAAGACTTCCCTGTCGATGAGCGCCGCCTTCGTCAGCCCCCTGATCCCCTGGTCGAGCGACAGGAGGGCACCGAGGAGATTCCCGCTATCGGCGGTGGAAACGTAGCGGGGTTTGAGCGGAGCCAGGGTTTGAATATCGTACCAGTTGAGCAGGTGGCCCTCATGACGCTCCAGCCTGGCGATCGTCTCCATCGTCCTCGTCAACTTATGGGTGACCTCATCCACGGTGATGTAGCCGAGGTCATGCGCCCCGAGCACGCTGACCATCCAGAGTCCGATATTTGTCGGGCTGGTCCGCATGGCAAGTTGATTCTGATACGAGACCTGGAAATTATCGGGTGGCAGCCAGGAAGACCTCTCGTTGACAAAATCCGAGAAGTAGCGCCATGTGCGGCGCGCGACGTTTCTCAGGAATTGCCGGTCTTCCAGCGTGAGGAGTGACTGGGGCTGTTTCGACTCCGGACGCCGGTTGAGGTACCACCCGAAGGCGGGTGAAGCGAACCAGAGGACCAACCAGGGCGCGGCAAGCCAGAAGTTCGACGGAACCCAGAACCGCACAGCCAGACCCATGATAACGCTCAGCAGGCTCGCCAGGCCCGTTGATAGCAGAAGCGCCGGCAGTCTGGGACGGGAAACATCATGTATCACCCGCGCTGAAGCCCATTCCAGCAATCCCCGATGGGAAATGTGGCGCCGGTACAGGGCGCGCGAGATGGCATCCAGCGTCAGCCAGGCCTGGTACGGCAGCATCGCCGCCTCGGCGATTCCCCGCAGCAGATCGTGAGCTATTTTTCCGGAGGAGATCCCCTTCGACCTGTGGAGAGACGTGGCCCAGGTCAACGGCTGGGCCAGAGAATTAAAAAGGAGATTCGCAGAAACCAGCATGGTGGCAATCATGCCGGCTTCCCATGAGATAAGCCATGAGGCCGACAGCAGGAGGACGCTGCTTGCGGGAAGGAGGCTGCGCCGCAGATTGTCGAAAATCTTCCCTCGATTGAACAGCGAAAGCGGGTTCCGCGCCCGGCCCCCATCCGGCTGGGGGACCCGCGGCATGATCCACCCGGCGATCTGCCAGTCGCCGCGAATCCAGCGGTGCTGCCGCCTGACAAAGCTCAGGTAGTCCTGCGGAAATTCATCGTAGAGCTCGACATCACTTGCCAGGCCCACGCGGACATGAGCGCCTTCAATCAGATCATGGCTGAGGAGCAGGGACTCGGGAAACTTGCCGGAAAGCACCCGGCTGAAAGCCCGCGCATCGTAGATTCCTTTCCCCTGGTAGGAGGCCTCGCCGCCGAGATCCTGATTGACATCGGATACCGCATTGGTATACGGGTCGATGCCGATCTGGTCCGAGAAGAGACGGCTGAAGGAGGAAGCGTTTGTGCTTGGCAGGGAGGGGCTCACGCGCGGCTGGATGATCGTGTAACCGGCCGTGATCCGCCCCTGGCTGTCGAGGCGAAGCTCGTTGAGCGGATGCGCAATTGTCTCAATCAGGCGGCGCGCGGTGCCGTGCGGAAGCTGCGTGTCGCTGTCCAGCGTGATGACAAATCTCACGTCGGCGAGTTGATCCGCGCTGCCGACCTTTACCAGGCTCTCGGCATCGTGGTTTCGCGTGCCATCGATCAATCCGTTGAGCTCTTCCAGCTTCCCACGCTTGCGCTCCCAACCGATGAATTTCTGCTCGGACTCGGACCATTCCCGCTCCCGATGGAAGAGGAAGAACCGCTCACCGCCATAACGGCGGTTGAGGTCTTCCATTGACCTCTTCGCCGCCTGGATCAGCGAGTCGTCCTCTTCACAATGGATTTGCGCCGCATCCTTGAAGTCCGTGAAGAGGCCAAAGAGCAGATTTGACTCTTTGTTTGAGAGATAGCGTATTTCAAGCTTTTCCGCCTCGGCGTCAACCGTCTCCAGGTCTGTGAGCATCATTGGGACGACGACCAGAGTCCGGCAAGCGTCGGGAATCCCCGAATCCTTGTAGTCCATCTTCGGCAATGCGCGCGGCGGCAAGAGGCGCATCACAAGATAGTTCATCACTTCAAGAGAGAGCTGGCTCGCAGGGACGACCAGGAGGACAGCGACCAGAAGCCGGATGTATGCGGCTTCTCCGCCCACACCAAGCAGGAGGAGAACCGAGACCAGTGAGAAGGAAAGGAAACCAAGTCCCCCGATGTACACCGCGGAATGATGGCGATACGTCCAGTGCAAGGCACGGGAGCGCAACGACTCGCGGCAGGCCAGCATCCCCGTAAGATCTCTTCTCCTTTCACCGATCAGATATGCCCCGACGTGAATCCAGCGGGTATCCGGCTCCGGGTCATGGAGAGCCTGGTGTGCGAGGTCAAGAGCACCCTGAGCAATCTTCTCTTCGGATATTCCGGAGCTCCGGCGGAGATCCTCAATAGCCCGGCGGCAGAGGTCGCGCGTGTCGAAATCCATCCGGACATAGATGCCGGCCGGATCCTTCCGCAGCAGCTCATCCACCCGGCTGAGTTGTTCGAAGCATATCTTCCAATCGAGCAGGTCGAGCTGGCGCAAGCTTGTAAACGCATTCCCGATGGACAACTGATCCTGCGTCTGACGGTTTTTCTCACGCACGTCGAGATCGCTCAGGGATTTCTTGAATTTCCGTTCGAGCCAGTGTTGTACCGGCTCCATGATCGGGCCCTCGTCATAGAGGTAGTCGATCATCTGCGACGCAAAATAGGGGCTGGGGCTCGGATGGGTCCTGGCAAGCTCCGCCAGAATCGCGAAGATCTGGTGTGGATCCTGGCGGTTGACCGCTATGAGCCTGTTCGCCCAGAAACTCGCAATCCCTCGCTCGCGCAGCTCCGTCAATGCCCTGTCGGCAATGAGCTGGATGCCTTCCACGAGCGCCAGACGCAGCATCTGGGGAACGGCCCAGAGCTCGCCGATGGACAATGACACCACGCCTTGATACGCGGCGAAGAACGAGAGGATGTTCTCCTGGTCCAGGCGCAGGTCGGCGCGGGCGGCGAGTTGCCTCGCCAGATCGTAAATGCGGGGGAGGTCGCGGTCGGGTTCGTTTGCGAGTACCGGAAGCTGCCGGTAGTATCGCGGGGGAAGGTTTCGCCGGATCCCGCGGGCGTTGCTCTCGAGCATGTATTCATTGTCGAGGAGCCATTCGGCGCTCGGCGGCACCCCCTCTTCCAGACGACTTGCTTCGGTGAGAACCAGGCAGGTCCGGTGGATCCACCTGCGGTCGCGTTCGATCCTCTTGAGGAGACCGACGTCCCGCGGCGGACCGGTGGCCAGTTGATGTGATGCCGCCAGTCGCCTGGCGTGTTCCTGGAGCTGCGACGGGGTGAGCGGCGACCCGGAGTTCCAATCCTCCCGGCCCGGGCCCTCGCCCCCGGGGCGCAGGATGAAGAGCGCGGGAGGGATCTCGCCGCTTTCCAGCAGAAGAGCCGTCGGGATCCCCAGTGTTTCCAGCGGCGCCTGGAGAATCACGACGCTTTCGCCGGCGACCAGCCAGCGAGAGTGGTCCTCGAGCAGCCGCAGGTCAACCCCGAACCTCGATCGACGGATCAATATCACGGACAGGGCAATCCCGATCATCCCGGCCCCGACAGGTATCGCCGGCAAACTTTCGGCGCCCGGATCAGGCCAGTGAAGGAGAAAGGAGAGGACAAACGCAGTTGTCCCAAAACCGATAAAAGCGACGGCGGCTCCCAAAAACAGGCGCCAGCGGAACGGGTCCCACCGGGAGATATCTCCGTCCGCACTCTTGCTCATCCATGCGGCGCGGCGGTAACCCTTCCTTCGCAGTCCCTTCAGAGCCTTGCGCGCTTCTTCCCTTTTGCCGAAGTACCCGATGAGAACGCCTGCGTCCATCCTCTATCCCTGACGGAAGTTAGTGCAAATGCCACTGCCTGGCCAAGGCTATTGCGCAGTGTTGGACAGAGAGATCCAGGCCTGGAGAGTGCGGGGTCCATCACAGGTGACATCACGCAACATATGCCGAACGGGGCTGGAGCTCAGCCCCTTTTGGCGAGCCGGATGATATACAGAAGAAGGAGAGCGCCGACGACGGAGGCGATCAGCAAGCCGAGGATGCCTCCGCTCACGATGCCGAGAAGTCCGAACACCCAGACGCCGATAAAGGAACCTATCACACCGACTATCAGGTCACCCACGAGGCCAAACCCGGCGCCTTTCATAATTTTCCCGGCGAGGAAGCCGGCGACAACCCCGATCACGAGGAAGAGAAGCACGTTTTCCGTACTCATACAAAGTTCTCCTTCAAAGAGAGTTTCTTCTGACGCTTTATTTGGTATCCAGGATTATCGGCAGCCCGTCTTTCCCCGCAGCCCCCCTCCAGATGAAGAATGCGACGACGGCGATGACAATCGAAATGACGAAAACCATGACAACATCCTTTGAAAATGAAGGTTAAGGACCGCATGAGAGTGTAACGGTTGCGCGTGCCTAATGTAATCGGTCAAAAGGATGGTAAAGTAGTTAACCCTTCCGGGATGCTCCCGTCCACGCGACCGGAGGAGATGCTTCCGTTGGGGGGTGAGGGGGATCACGTCCCGTCAGGACGCCTCGTCGTTGCGGGTATACATCGCTATCTGCAGGCGGCTGTGCAGGGCCAGCTTTTCAAGGATGTTGTGCACATGGTTCTTGACGGTATAGGGGGCAATGGTCAGACGTCCTCCAATTTCCTTGTTGCTGAGACCTTTGGCAATCAGCAACACGATCTCACGTTCACGCTTCGTCATCCGCACCGCAGTTGTCAGATCTCCCTTTCCTTTCTTGAGCGCGTTCTCGATGACATGAGAGAAGAGCGACCCTGCCAGCGAGGGGGGGAGGACTTTTGTCCCGCGGGCTACCGACCGTATCGTCTCGAGAAAATCATCCACCGTCGCGGTTTTGAGTATGAAGCCCGATGCCCCGGCCTCCACCCACTCGATGATATCCAGTTGTGACGGGATAAGACCCATCCCGATGACTCTGGTGCCAGGCACGCCCCGGCTCAGCAAACCCACAACACGAATGCCGTTTTGATTCCGCACACCGAGGTCCATGAGAACGACGTGAGGTTTCAGTTTGCGTGCCTCCGCCAGCGTGCCGCTGCCGCCCCCGGAGGCAGCCACGACCGTCATGTCCTCCTCACCGTCAATCATCGCTGCGATCCCCTCGCGCAAGATGCGATTATCTTCCACTAGGAGTATCCGGATCGTTTTCATTGAACCAGAGGTCTGGATCAGATGGTGGCCGCTCCATTGCACGGCCCGAGATCGGGGATTATGACGAAAGGAAAGTTCACTTCCGCAAGGACGCCAGTTTTGCGAAAAGTGCGATTTCCTGTTCGTTCAGATGCTCCGGCATCCGGACGTCGAGCTTCAAAAAAAGGTTGCCAAACGCGGTCTTGTCGCCATAGACCGGCATTCCGAGCCCCAGGAGCCTGAGTTCCTTGCCGTTTGCGGTTTCCTTCGGGATATCAACATTGACCAGTCCTTTGAGCGATCTGACCTGCGCCTTTCCCCCGAGGATGGCTGTGTACAGTCCCACCGGAAAATCGCAATAGAGATCGTTCCCCTTGCGACGGAATTCCGGATGCGGTGCGATCTTTATTGTGAGAAAGAGGTCGCCGTCCGCGCCCCCGTGAGATCCGGCACCCCCCTTGCCGGCAACCCTCAGGACCTGCATATCCGCGACGCCGGGCTTGACCGTCACCTTGATCGTCTGACCGTGGAGATAGACGAGCCGTGTTGCACCGTGGTATGCTTCTTCCATAGTGAACACCGTCTCCGCCTCGAGGTCCTCTCCTTTGATTGCAGCGCTCCTTCGTCCGCGCCTTCGTCCGCCGATCTGTCCGAACAGCATCTCAAAAAGATCGCCGGCGTCCTCTTCGCTGTACGTCGTATTCGATTCTTCGCCGCTCTTCCTGTTGGTTTGTCCGCCGTGGTCGCTCGCGTACTTGGACCAGTCAAATCCTCCCGGCTGCGCCCCGGCTTTTTCGTAGACCTTCCAGTCCGCTCCAAATTGATCGTACTTCTTCCTTTTCTCCGGATCGCTCAGGACTTCATTGGCCTCGTTGATGCCTTTGAACCTGTCCTCGGCCGCCTTGTCCCCCTTTGCCTTGTCAGGATGGTACTTGAGGGCAAGATTCCGGTACGCCTTCTTGATTTCTCCCTGCGTCGCTGTCTCCCCAACGCCCAGAGTCTTATAGTAGTCTTTGTAGGTCATCGTCCTGGCTTCACTGCTGCCTGCCACATGCTATTCCGCAACCCGAACCTGCGCCGGGCGCAGCAACTCGCTTCTCCAGAGGTACCCGCGACGCAGGTCCTCAACGACGGTTCCCTGTTCGACATCGTCACTTTTCGCCAAAGCCACGGCTTCGTGCAGGTCAGGGGTAAACGCCCTCCCCTGACTCTCGAACGAGCGAACTTCCTGCGCTTCCAGGAGGGCAAGAAGCTTCTGATAGATGTTCTGCAGCCCCTCCATCACCGGCCGTTCCGCCCCCCCCGCCCACTTGAGCGCTTTCTCCAGATCATCGATGATGCCGATGAGCGGGAGGAGAATCTCACGCTTCCCTCCCTCGGCAAGCCTGTTTCCTTCCCGCTCAATATGCCGTCGATAGTTCTTGAAATCAGCAAGCGTCCGCAGATTCCTGTCCCGCTCCTTTCGCAGTTCCTCCCGTAAGACCTCGATTTCTCCCGTAAGGTCGGCCGGACTGAGCAACCCACGGTTATCCTCCGATACTGTGAGTACTGCCGCATCCTTCCTGCTGTGACGATTATCGATTGCCATAGTGATCCAGTCTGATAGGGTGAGTGACGTCATGCATGGAGTCAGTCACCGGCGTGTGCAGCGCTTGGATTTTCCCC
>Ga0182011_10003245_pt1 | contig 13375 bp, 10 predicted proteins | sample 711E1DmetaG_FD_120481 | JGI IMG/M metagenome (GOLD analysis project Ga0182011, IMG submission 120481) | Permafrost microbial communities from Stordalen Mire, Sweden - 711E1D metaG | ecosystem: Environmental > Terrestrial > Soil > Wetlands > Permafrost | place: Sweden: Stordalen | collected... | reverse complement strand
TACTGACTTGCCGGCATTTGCGGCAGGGGAATTGCCGTATCCGCTGACCGCGATGGCCACGAGGAGCATGGCCACCAGGAAGACCAGTGCGAGATTTCTTTTCACATCGAACCTCTGTGTGACTGCCAACGACTTCATCGTCCGACATCCTCAGGAGCAGGAGTCATCTTGAGGGCCACGGCAGGGCTGTCGGGCCACTGTCTCTCCAGTCGCACCGTCACGTTGCCGCTTGACTGCGTCCATTCGAGCGGTTCGTCGTGCCCCATCAGCTCGACCTGCGTCCCGTCGGTCGCCTTCAGACCTTGAATCGTGGTCTCCGGTCCTCGAGGCGCCCCCATCAGGATCGCGAACAGCGAGCCCGGCTTGCAGGTGAAACGGACGTCCGACCCTTCGGCGGTCCGCCCTTCGGCCCGCGTCCACGGGCGCGTTCCATAGATCGCGTCGCCATTGGTCGCCAGCCACGCGCCGACCCCCTTGATCCTGTCGACCTGGACCTCGGGGATCTCGCCCCCGGGCTTCGGCCCCACGTTCAACAGCAGGTTTCCGTTCTTGCTCACGATGTCCACCAGCAGCCGCACAAGCTCGGGCACGCTGAGGAAGTCGGCGGGCACCTCCTGCCTGTTGTAGCCGAAGGACTTGCCGATACCCCGCACACACTCCCACTTCTGCTCGCTCACCTCGGAGAGGCTGGTGTACTCGGGGGTGGTGAAATCGTAATGGACGCCGGGCGGGCTGGTGTGCCCCTGCAGCCAGAGGCGCTTCGCGTATGAGGCGATCGCCTGCCTGATTCCAGGGATGAAGACCAGGGCCCTGGTGACCCCGTTTGCCTGTCCCCAGCGCTCGTTGACGACCCCGTCCGGCTTCTTGTTGTAGAAGTGGGCGAATATCTCGTTGATGTTGACCCCGTCCGGGTAGCCGATGTCGCTCCACAGCACCGAGGGATCGTACTCGTCGATCAGCTCGTACCAGTGCGAGTTGGCGTACCGCCTGTACTCGCCGGTCCGGGGGACCCGGGCCAGGCTCATCGCCAGGTCCGTTATCGGCTTGGCGGTGAAGGTCCAGTCGTAGGGGCTCGAGTAGTAGTAGCCCATCCGCATCCCGCGTGCCTTGACCGCCTCGTTCAGCTCTCCAACGACGTTCCTGGACGCGTGCAGGTCAGGTTTCATCGGGTTGGGGTGCTCGCTGGGCCAGAGGAGGAAGCCGTCGTGGTGCTTGGTGACCAGCACGACGTACCTGGCTCCCACCTGCTTGAACAGGTCGGCCCAGCCCGCGGGGTCCCAGGCGTCGAGAGCGGCGTTGAAGTCTTGGGCGAACTCGTAGTAATCGAAGTCGGGGCCGTAGGTCTTCAGGTGGTGCCGGTAGACCGGGCTGCCCTTGATTCTGAGCGAGTTCAGGTACCACTCGGAGTATGGCTGGTTCGCGAACATCGCGCGCGAGCCCTCGTTGCGCAGGATGTCCATAATGTCGCCCTTGTCCGTCGGGGCGAACGCGGGCACGCAGGAGAGCGACCAGTGTATGAAGATCCCGAACTTCGCGTCGTGGTACCAACCGGGCACCGGATGCTTATCGACCGATTCCCTGGTCGGCTGATATTCCATGTGGCCTCCGTAGATCCCGGGTGGTCCAGTCGCTGAACGCGCCGATGGTGTAGGTCCCCGGCGTATGCCGGCGCTAGGCAATCGTTCAGCGACATCATATGTTCTTTCCGGGGCCGGGGGGAATGATATCTTCGAAGGAGGATTGCCGGCGGGATGCCGGCGCTACGAAAAAAGGCAAAGTGCCTGGCACCTTTTTTGCATTTTGGCGCTACGAAGTCGCTGCCACGCGCTGGTAGTCGTACAGGACAAACTCGAAGCAGGCTCCGTTATCGTTGTAGGCTCTGATGGAGCCGTTGTAGATCTTCACGATCTTTTCCACGATGGCGAGCCCGGTGCCGGTACCGCCGCCCTCGCGCTTGACGAAGGGGCTGAAGAGCCGGTCTATGAGCTCCGGTGGTATCCCCGAACCGTTGTCCCTGATCAGGTACCTGTGGCCCTTGTCCGGTTCCACACCGATCAGCGCTATCTCGATGCGCGGCTCGGGGCTGTCACAGTGCTTGACCGCGTTTACCATGAGGTTTGAGAAGAGCTGGTGGATGTGGGTGGGGTTGGCCCTGATGAGGCCCAGATCGCCGCTGACCTCGACCCTGGCACCCAACCTCGAGACCTCATCCTCGATGTCGAACAGGACCCCGTCGACGACCTCGGACACGTCGACGTCGACGATATTGACGGGCACCTGCCCCGCCTCCGCCAGTTCCAGCAGGCGCTTGACCTGCTCGTCGGCCTTCTTCACAGTCGACTTCGCCTTCAACACAGTATCCTTGGCTTCTTCCTCAAAGCGCTCGGTCGACAGCTCACCGGAGATGCGCTCGAGGTATTCGAGCGCCAGCCATATGCCGGCGAGCGGCGTCCTCAGCTCGTGCGACACCGTCCGGGCGTAGGCGTCGAGCTCCTCGTTCAACCTCAGCAGCTCCTTCTCGGCCATCTCGCGCTCGGAGATCTCCACCCGGAGCCGATCGTTCAGTTTTTCCAACTCAGCGGTTCTCTCTTTGATCAATTCCTCGAGATTCTCCCGGTGTGTGGCCAGTTCCGCCGCTGCCTTCCTTCGCTCGGTGATATCGCGGTTGCTGGCGCGCGGACCCAGCGGCGTCCCGTCTTCCAGGTGGACCGGCTGGCAGGTGTGGCCGATCCAGCGCTCCGATCCGTTGCGGGCGATGATGCGAAACTCCAGGTGCAGCGGCTGCCGACTCTTGAGCTCCTTCTTGAAATGCGCGACAACCATATCGCGGTCGTCGGGGTGCACCAGGTGCACAAACAGGTCCGGGTCGGCCAAGAACTTTTCGGGGGCGTAGCCGGATATCCGCTCGCAGGAAGGTGACACGTAGACATAGGTGCCGCCGGGCGAGCGCCAGGTCTCCCAGTCGTAAATGAAATCCGCTAGGGTGCGGAATCGCAACTCGCTCTCCTTCAGTTCCTCTTCGGCCCTCTTGCGGTCCGTGATATCGAGCACCCCCGCATGCGAGCCGATGAAGTGTCCGTTCTCGTCGATGATGGGCGCCGCGGCGAGGTATGCCTGCAGCCCGGTGCCGTCTTTGCGCAGGAACTCAAAGTCGTACTGCTCGGCAACCCCCGTCCGGCGCATCGCCAATCGGTGCTTCATCTTCTCTTTGCCTTCGTCGTCGGAGAAGTCCAAGACATTGACCCCGATCATCTCTTTCGGCTCGTAGCCCAGCATCTCGGCCATGCGGTCGCTCACAAAAGTAGTCACGCCGTCCGCGTCGAGGACCCAGAGGCCTTCGTTGAGGCTCTCGACTGTCTCTCGGTAGAGCTTCTCGCCCAAGCGGACCGCGGCGAGCGCGTTTCGAAGGTCGGTCATGTCCTCCAGCGACAGCAGGATAGACTCGATCTCACCGTTCTCGTTGAGGATCGGGGCCGCACTCTCCGTGACATAGATCCGTTTGCCCTGCCCGGTCAGGGCCGACAACCTGATGCCCATAGCGGGTTTGCCGGTGGTCATGGCTTTGACAAAGGGCGTCTCACCCAGGGGCATGACGTTTCCGTCCCAGTCAGTGGTCTCCCACTCCGGCGAGTTGTCAGTCCTGGTCTGCTCCTCTTCGCTGGATAGCTCCGACATCTCCCTTGCTGTCCTGTTCTGCATGAGCAGCCTGGCGTCGCGGTCGAGCAGGACCATGCCCACCGGCAGAGCATCCATGATGGATGTGATGCGGTCGCGCTCGTCGCGCAGGGTAGCCGCGGTCATCTCTCTCTGGATGGCCTGGGCGGCTTCGCCGGCGAGCGACTCGATGAAATCCTTGAGCTCAGCGGGGATCTCCTCGAAATAGCGGGATGCCAGGTTCATGCATCCCAGCACTTCCTTGCCGGCGAGCAGGGGGACCACCGCGAAAGCTTTGAGGCCTTCGGTGTTGAAACTGGCTTCATCGGACGGCACATCATCATACGTCGTATACACGGCCTGTCCGTCGAGAACTATCGCCGCTCTGGCGTCGGTGCGCTCGTATTCCCTGACGGTCTCGACGAATTCGGCGGAGACTCCCTGGTGGCAGGCGAGGGTCAGCTGCCCGTGGCTTTCGTTGTAAACGTATATCCCGCCGGCGTCCAGGCCTGTCGCTTCGAGGACAGCCGACAACACCTGACCCAGGGATTCTTCCAGGGAGTCGGTGGCGAGCACCCCGAGTGCAAGGTCGCGCTGCGCCTTGATCGCCTTCTCGTTCCGCACGCGCTCGGTGACATCTTCGAACTGCACCAGGTAGCCGCGCAGGGCCACCGTGTCCGCGCCTGCGAGTGGCGTGACCGTACCTTCGAGGAATATGCTTCCTGACTTGAGGGGCTCGTAGAGACTGTTCTTGCGGATGGACTCGAAGTCATACTCGACCTGCATCCTGGCGGGTTTGCCCCGGCTCAGTCGCTCCTTGAACTCGTGGGAGAGGTACGGCTTGTCGAAGAGGCTGAAGTCCCTGGTGTCCTCGAGGCTGGCGATCCCAAGGATGTCCATAGCGGACTTGTTGATCAGTTCCAGGCGGCCCTGGTCGTCAAACGTCATGATCGCCGTCGAGGAAGTGTCGAATATCTCCTGCAGCCGGCGTTCGGTCTCCGCCAGGGCGGCCTCGGCGCTGGTTACCCGAGCCCGCGCCAGAGCGCTTCTGGCCTCCTCGACTATCATCGTGGACATCCGCTTGTCCTTCACGACGTACCCCGAGGCCCCGAGCCTGAAAGCCGACACAGCGGTCTTTTCGTCGCCGTGTCCGGTGATCAGGATGGCAGGGGGCGCGTCGGGTCTCTCGCGCAGTTCCTGCAGGAGTTGAAGGCCGTCGCCGTCGGGCAACTGATAGTCGAGGGTTACTAGGTCGAACGTGGAGTCTTGCAGCTTCTGGCGTGCTTCAGCGCAAGACGCGGCAGTCTCCACTTCCGCGCCGAACTGTTGCTTGAAGAGGAAGGAGATGACCTGGGCCTGCCCTTGTTCGTCTTCGACGACAAGAATGCGTTGACCTGACAAGCGATCCAATGGAGCCTCCCCAACAGCCTACCATCATAGTTATTCTACCGACATTATTCCCGTGATTACATCGGTCAATCACTGCTGTTGGAGAGGCGCACTGGCTTTCGTCCGGAGAGCTTCCTGCTTATGTCCCCCTGCTCACTTCCAGGAAGACCCCCCGGCCAGCGCCATCCACTGATCGGGCTGGCGGTAGAACTCGAAGGTGCGCTTCTTCTTGCGGGGCAGGCCCAGCCGAACCTCCAGCGCCTGGTAGATGACCTCCTGGCCGGTGATCTCCTTGACCTCGCCGACGTTCACCCCCGGGGCGGCGTATAGGTTTGACGGGATTTGTAGTGTCGTGGTTGCAAGGTCGGTGTGCCCATGATGTTGGGGGACGGGCAGGCGGAAAGCGCCCGATCACCACGGCTTCGCCTCGGATGGCGAGTCCAACGGCTGCGGCCTCTGGCGCTATTTCATCAGGTCCAGCATGTACTGGGTGGGGTCCTCGAGGTTTGAAGGCTGCGAGCCGTACCAGTTCCCCCTTGCTCGCGTGCCGGGGGTATACATCTCGAAGTGCAGCTGGACCGTACCGCTGACCGCACCGATCTGTTGCCCGGCCTTGACGGTCTGGCCCACCGCCAGGAGCGCGGGGCTCATCATCTCGCCGTAGAAGGCCACAAAATCGCCGTGGTCGATGAGTATCCCGCAACAGACCTCGCCGTCCGCCCGCGTGTAGAATGCCGGGATCACCTGCAGCACCGTACCGTCCTTGATCGCTTTGACTGGCGTGCCCTTGCCGCCGGGAGGATAGATGTCAATGGCCCCGTGCAGCCGCCCGTTCTCGCGGGGCGCCCCGAAGTAGGGATAGTCGGTGGAGCCCGACGACCAGTGGCCGCACCCGACGGACCCGTCCCTGGTGAACGGGTAGATGGCGCTTCCCTCGACCGGTGCCACCTGCGCGGGCGCCGCCGGAGGTGCCGGAGCGGGGGCGGCGGCAGCGGGCGCCGCCGGAGGGCTCTGGCTTGCGACAGGCTGACTGGACGGCGCGCTGGCGGGGGAGGACTGGGGCTCCGTTGCCTGCTGACGGGCCGTGGTCGTGGCGCGCGCGTTCCGTTTGACGTTGGCACTCCGCCGCCCGGGAGACACCTTCTTGCCGGAGACCGCGCCCCAGGTCACCAACGCGATTGTCAATAAGACCATCAAGGTCACGATCCCGAACGCCGTGAGGTTGCGCTTCCTGTGCTTTCTCCTCAATTCAGCGCGCACGGCTCGCCGGCTGTGGAGTTCTGACCAGTTCTGCTGTTCCGGCAATTGACGCACCACCATCCGGCCGCCGCCGGCTCTTTTGACAGTCCAGACGACGCCAACGTTCGTTCAAGATTTACCAGGAGAATTCTGTTTTATCGAATGCCATGCCTTGAGACGAGTTTGCACTAGAATAGGATCACCCGGTTCGCCGGATGTGAACAAGGGGCGCGTTATCCCCTTCAGTTCCGCTGCTAACGCAGTATCTCTCGCGCTTGAAATCGGAGGCAGTTTGGCGGTTTTACGGCTCGCTCATCTCGTCGACGGCTGGAAAGACCTGTATCGCTACGTCGGGCGCTTGACCGAGGCGCGGGCCGGGGTGGTGAGCGATGGAAAGTTCGAAGGGCCCTTTGCCCCCGTTCTCAAGTCAGTGCTGGCCGGCCGCTTCTACCTGCGCAACCGAATACAGAAGCTGGACAACATCCGTAAGATCGTGAAGGCCAGGGCCGCGTCCTATCCTCGCACTCGGAACCCGGAGCCCCTCGTGTCCGTCGTACTGCCGACGCACAACAGGTGCGGGCTGCTCATGGAGCGCGCGATACCGTCGGTGCTGAATCAGACTTACGCCAACATCGAATTGATAGTGGTGGGCGATGGCTGCACTGACGATACCGAGCGGATGGTCAGAGGCCTCGAGCTTGACAGGGTGAAGTTCCTCAGACTCCCCGAGTCCGCCTGGCGCCCGCATGAAGGTTACGACGCCTGGCTGGTCGCGGGCGTCGACGCGTCCAACATGGGCATGAGGATGAGCCGCGGCGACTGGATCGTCCACCTGGACGATGACGACGAACTCATGCCCGAGCATGTCGATGTCCTTCTGCGATTCGCCATCGAGAACGACCTGGAGATGGCCTACGGAAGGGTCGTGGCCGTTATGGAAGATGGCGAGAGGATCGAGCTGGGATCTTTTCCGCCGGAGCTGGGGAAGATGACGCACAGCGGCGTACTGCTGAGCTCGCGCCTGAGGTTCTTCTCCTACGACAGGAACACCTGGAAGTACCTGGAGCCTGGCGACTGGAGCCTGTGGAGGAGGATGAAGGAAGCCGGGGTGCGGATGGGCTTCCTGGACAGGGTACTCGGGGTCATCTACCCGGCCGGGCCGGGCGCCTATCATTGCGAACAATCCCGGATGTCCCGCGCAAACAGGAAGGACGAGGCCGCCTTGTCAAAGAAATATCTCACACGGGATTGAAATGGCAAAGGGATGCTGATCATGAACAAAAACCGTGCGGTCCTCGTTACACTGTTCCTTGTCGCCCTGCTGGCTCTCGCGGCCGGATGCGGCACAAGCAAGCCGGTGGTGAAATCCGTGGCTCCGAAGACGGGCTTTCAACTTACGGGCTTCAAGATAACGGGCACCGATTTCGGAGCTACGCAGGGCAAGAGCACGGTGCACCTGGGGTCCAAGACTTTGAAGGCGGCGTCCTGGTCGGCCACGAGCATAACGGCCAGCGTCCCCAGTGACATGAGCGGCGGCACCTACGGCATCACGGTCACCACCGGAGGCGGCACAAGCAACAAGGTATCCTTCACGGTGGAACCGAGTTTCACGGGTTCGTCGCCGCTGCCGGTGATGATGAACTACCTCAAGAGCAACAGCGTGGATACCAGCGGGATGTCCTTTACCGTGGTGACCACCAGCAAGAATGACCCGAACTGGAAGGTCGACAAGGCAACCGGAACGAGCCAGGGAACGTCTTACTTCTTGTTCCACAAGGACAGCGCCGGATGGAGCATCGTGGATTACGGGACGAAGCTGACCGCCGATCAGTTGAAGGCCGACGGGGCACCGAGCGACATACCGGCGCAACCGGCGGGTTCTTCGTCGAGCTCGACGACCAGCACGCCGACTTCCAAGTAGGAAGTTGGCATGCTGACACTGGCGCAGGGGCCTTATAATAGGCAGGACGTCAGAGACGTGAATCGAAGGGTTGAAGGGACGTAACGCGGAAGATTAAATAGCGCTTGTACCAATAAGGAAGGCGTCTCGAGTGAAAGCTTGGATATCATCCAGATCGACCGTCAGGGCAACCCTGGTCATAGGGGTCGTGTTCCTGGGGCTGCTCGTCGTTGGCCTGGCGGGCTTTCTGTTCGTCCAGGACATGACCAGATGGGGCAAGTTCCCTCCCGGCTCGAAGGTCTCGGGAGTCTCCGTGTCGGGTTTGAGCAAAGCGGACGCCGTGGCCAAGTGCAAGCAGGAACTGCTGCCCATCGAGCAGAAGCCGGTGACGCTGACCCTGGACAACCTCAAGTACGCGGCGCAGCCGGCGGAGCTCGGCCTTCACCTCGACTATGCCAAGATGGTCGACGAGGCCTACCAGCAGGCGTGGGCGCCAAACCCGCTGATCCGGATGTATAGCTCGTTCATCAACCGGCCCAGGGCGGTGAACGGGATCCTCATGGCCGACAACAACGACGCCATGGTCTCCCAGTTCGTGGACAAGGTCACGAAAGACGTGAACCAGTCGCCGAGGAACGCGTACGTCGACGTCACCAACGGCACCCCGGTGTTCGTGGAGGCCAGGAACGGCTACCAGGTGCCGGCCGACACGATCAAGAAGGAGGTCGTGGCGGCAGAGAACTCCAAGACCCGCACGGTGGAGATTCGGGCCACCAAGACCCCCGCGACCTTCCAGGCCTCCCAGTTCAAGAAGCTGATCATCGTGAGCCTCGCACAGCACCAGCTCACTCTTTATGACAGGGACAAGCCGATCGCGCAGTTCGGGATCGCCTGCGGCCAGCCGGCGTACCCGACCCCGGTCGGGCAGTGGCAGATCATGGGCAAACAGATGAACCCCACCTGGTACAACCCCCACGACGCGTGGTCGACCACTATGCCCGAGACGATCGGCCCCGGCTACAGCAACCCGCTGGGCCTGAGGGCGATGCCGCTGGACGCTTCTGGAGTGCTCATCCACGGGACGGCCAACGACGGGAGCATCGGCACTTCGGCGTCGCACGGCTGCATGCGCATGCACATGCCCGACGTCATCAAGCTGTTCGACATGGTCACGGTGGGAACGCCGGTATACATCATCCAGGGGCCGGGCAATCCGGGTTTCAACGTCGCGGCGACCGCGCCGTGGATGCAGCGCACCGGCAAGCCGGGAGCGGTTCAGTACACCGGCGACTGATCGGACACTGACTCTGCCGTCACACTCTCCTCCGACCTGCGATGTGTCATGCCTCTTCGGAACGACCTTCGAGCTCGGCTATCCTTTTGGACGCGGCCTCGAGCTGCTTGACCCGCTCGGCGTCGACGCCCTCCAGCTTCTGGATGTGGCGGCTGGCCTTCTCAATCTCTGAGTTCTTGGCGTCGATCTGGGCCTCCAGGCCGCGAACGTACTCGCGGGCTCTGGCGATCTCGAGCTTCGTCCTGACCGACAGGTATCGGTATTCGCGAAGGTACTCGAGCGACTCCGCGCCCTCGGATTGGCGATTGGTTGCAGGATCTCGCCGCCACCGATTATAAACGGTCCGCTGCCGGCGAAATCCGGGCCGACCGGCTCGATCTCCAGCCCGTGCTTGCGGAAGAACTCGAGCTCGACTCGCCGACGGCAAGGTCGCCCGGGTTGCGCGTCACCGGGTCGCAGAGAAGTTTGATAGGCATCCGAACGCTCCTCGTTCCAGCTGGACGATCAAATTACAGCAGACCGATCTTCCTGTAGACGCGAACGCGGAGGCTGTCCTGGACCTCAATGGCCCGCTCCGAGCAGAGCTCCATGCAGCAGTAGCAGGCGACGCATCTCGAGTAATCGTACGTCGGCAGCTTGCCCTGGATGGTGATGGCCTTACCCGGGCAGAGATCGCGACATGAGCCGCAGGCGGTGCAGAGCATGGGATCGACGCGGAAGCGGGCGCGGTCCAGGTCGGGGTAGAATACCTCGAACACTTTTCGCGGAATGAGCCTCTGGATGCTCGAGATCGGCTTCTTGAATTTCTTGAGCGGGCTCGCGTCGCCTTCGATATCGATCTTCGACAGGTCGATCTCTCCCAGCCCCTCGGCCGCCGCGTACGCCAGCATGTCCACGTCCGCCGGTCGGAGGCCCATCATGGCAGCCATGACGCTGTCGAGCGCCACCCCGCTGTCCGATGCCAGGATCTTGCCCACTGGATAGAGTGTCTTGGCGGACGGCCCGTTACCCTGCATCCCCACGATGCCGTCCATGATGACCAGGTCCGGCTGCCTCAGCCGGAAGACTTCCACCACCACCTGGGAGAACACCCTGGCGTCCGAGAAGTCGCGGTGCAGCCTCGTCTTCTCGCCGCCGACGATGAAACCGTAGCTGTTCTTTATCGCGCCCGATATCTCGGTCAGGACGTGCGTCTTGAACTTGGGCACCGATATGAGCACGTCGGTGTCGAGCACCGCGCTGGACACGTTCGCCGTCTTGCCATGCCTGTCCAGCTCGATGGTTCGGACCGGCGTTGAGATGTTTGCGAAGGTCCCCAGAGACGCTTCCTTGATGCCCGAGACCTCGCCGCTCTTCTCAACGGCGCCGTAGCCGCGCGCCCCGGGGTTGTCGCCGACGGTCACCTCGGCGCCCGCCGACTTCAGGCGATTCACCAGCGCGCGCACCAGAACGGGCGAGGTATTGACATGGCTTTCCGGTGTGAAGGGGCCGAGGATGTTGGGTTTGAGCAAAACTCTCTTGCCGGCGACGTCGAGGGGGAACGTCTCGAACACCCGCTCGAGCGCCTCATCGACCGCCTCGTAATTCGCTTCTATCGCCAGCACCTTGTACATCTCTCGCCTCCCGCAATGACTTATGCCAGAGAGTATACAGCCCTGTTCGCCCGCAACGTATGACGGTTGCGGGAAGCCGGCGGTCGTCTCCGGGGTGCATGGCTGCCCTCGGGGCCGGCCTTCCTGTGCCTGCGGGCGCGGGCGTTGGAATCTCTGAGGCATAATGGCAATGGAGGAATAACCGTGGAAGGGGCGCCCGCGGCTAGGGCAGCCACTTGACGACGCCGCTCACCAGCTGGTACTCCTCTGGAAACCGTTTGTGGGCGATTTCTGTCTCGCGCTTCCCCAAATCACCGCATGGCGTGGGTTTCCATGGAGGAGAGCCAAACCCTCTTGACACCGGTGGCGACCCGGTGCTACTCTGGCATCATAAATGTTAGGTTACCCTAACTTTTGAGATAACGGGGCAGCCCGTGAAGGCGATCGGGTCGCCGGAAGGAGGATCACGATGACATCCGAGGATCTGAAAAACGCAGCAGAGGTCGAAGACCGACGCGAGGAAAGCGACGGCGCGTTCCGGTGCCCTGACTGTGGTGGGGCTCTCGTCGAGGGCACGCGAGGTTTGAACTGCGCGTCGTGCACCAAGGCGTACCCCATCAGGGACGGCATCGTGAGGTTCGTGACGGCGACCGATCTCGCGGGGCGGGATGCCTCCTTCACAAAGGTGTATGACCTCTGGGGCCGCTTCTACGATGTATCAGCCAAGGTCTGGGCGGGGTTGTTCCACGGCGGTGATACCAGGTTCCGGGGCGACGTGGCATCGAGCCTGGAGATATCTCGGGGATACCGGGTCCTGGAGACATCGATCGGAACAGGGGGCAACATCCCGTACATCGGCAGCTTCTCCTGCGACCTCGATATCTACGGACTCGACATCTCGGCGGGCATGCTCGACAAGTGCCGGAAGAACTTGAAGAAGTGGGGCATCGCGGCGCGGCTCTGCCAGGCAAACGCGGCCGCTCTCCCGTTCGAGGACGATTACTTCGACTGCGTCTACCACCTCGGTGGCATCAACGGGTTCTCCGACCGCGAGCGAGCGATCTCCGAGATGGTCAGGGTGGCGAAGCCGGGCACCGTGGTGGTTATCTCGGACGAGACTCCCAAGATGTGTTACAGCGTGGCGCTGAGGTCGATCGACCTGGACCCGCCGGTCGACATGATCCCAGAGGGCGTGGAGGAACTGGACCAGCGCGAAGCAGTGGATGGCACGATGTGGGTGATCAAGTTCAGAAAGCCCGCTTAGTGACAGCCTCGTGTCTTCTAGCTCGGAGGCCGGGTTCAAGCGGTGTCGATGGTCGCCTCGGCATCGGGGTCGAAAGGATTCAGCCGCACCGCCAGAGAGAACAGGTAGGGGTAGGCGCTCTCCAGGTGTCGCATGTAATCGAGCCACTGCGCGGCCAGCAGGCCATATGCCCGACCCATGTCTCCTGAGAGGTGGTCGAGGTCCGCGCCGGGGAGCCCCACCAGTGCGGGCCGGCTGGCCAGCTCCTCGGTCAGGTGAAAGACCGCCCAGAGCAGATCGGTGAACGACTCGTGCTCGAGCAACATCGGGTTCTCCAGCAGCCGCACCATGAAGTCCCGCTTGGCGACAAGGAGCTCCCGCACCGGCTCCAGGCCACCGGCGCGGCTCTCGCAGGCGAAGCTCATGTCGCGAAGTTCGTTCCTGAGGTGAGCGAATTCGGTGTCTTTCCAGGCTCCGCGCCGCGCCAGGAGCGATCTCTTGCTGTCGGCCGCCGGGTCGAACCGGCAGAGGTCACGGAGCAGCGATGTGCCCACCTCGCTGAAGAACGCACCGATGACCATGTTCATCTTCTCCAGCGCGGCGCGCTTGTCCCTTGAGCTGAGCAGGGTGTCAACGATGAGCGTGACAACAAGGACCTCGAGTGGCAGGAAGGCGATGTCGCTCAGGAGGTAGATGTATATATGGTGCGCGTCACGGAAGATGGCGTAGTGAAGAAGGTACAGCAGCGCGGAACTGACTATCAGCACCGCGCCGAAGAGTATGTACCAGCGATCTCTTTTCACCGCGCTCCTCAACGTGACGGATGACGCTTCAACACAAGCCTCGGCGCCATTATCACACGCCTAGGGCGTGAACCCTATCGATTCTGTCCCGTCCTGGGTGCGGTTGTTCCAGTAGGTCGCTCTCTCGGCGACTACGGGATTGTCCGACGTCACGGTGGTCGCGACGTTGAAGTTGTTGGCGACCGTGTCGGCGACGTTGACCGTCTGACGGCTGTGGGGCGCCAGCGTTAGCGCGGGCCCCGTCACCCGACCCGAGTTGGT
>Ga0182011_10003244_pt1 | contig 13379 bp, 16 predicted proteins | sample 711E1DmetaG_FD_120481 | JGI IMG/M metagenome (GOLD analysis project Ga0182011, IMG submission 120481) | Permafrost microbial communities from Stordalen Mire, Sweden - 711E1D metaG | ecosystem: Environmental > Terrestrial > Soil > Wetlands > Permafrost | place: Sweden: Stordalen | collected... | reverse complement strand
ATTCACTCCCAGGTGCGCAAGAAGCCGTTTGTTGTCATCAAGGAAAAGGTCAATTTCGAATAGGGGAGCGACTATCCTTGCGTGCGGAGCCATGCCAGCACCTTCCTGACGCCTTCTGCTCGGCTGACTTTGGGTTGCCAATTCAGCAGGCGGCCGGCTTTCGCGGTATTGGCGACGAAAAACTTTTGGTCACTGTGCCGCCAAGGGAGCCGTTCATAATGGAGTTTCACGCCAACTTCAACTTCAAGCAGGGCGAAGAGTTCCAGCAGCGAGCAACTGTTGCTCATGCCACCGCCGATGTTGAAGGATTGCCCGCGCACCTGGGCAACCTGCTTTACCGCGGCTAGATAGCAGGCGATCGCATCATCCACAAATAACAAGTCGCGCACTTGTTTCCCGTCACCGGAAATGGTGAACGGCGGGCGGTTGGGTGTCGCTTTGGTTTGCAGGGCTTGCTGGCAGAACCAGCCGACCCAGCCTTGATCGTAGGTCGCAAATTGCCGGCCGCCGTAGATGGTCGAGTGGCGGAAGACGACGGTGTTGAGGCCGTAGCAACGCGCATAATCGAGCATGTACTGGTCAGCGGCGCCCTTCGAGCAGCCGTACGGTGTCTGGAAATCCAGTCCCATGGTTTCGTCCAAGCCATCGGGGTAGTCGGGGGCGACGTACCGCGACGCCTCCTCGCGCAAGCGCACGCCGGCAAGTTCGCCGTACACTTTGTTGCTCGACGAATAGACCACGGGAGCCTCGGGACAACGACGGCGGACGTTTTCCAGCAGGTTGATCGAGCCGAGCACGTTGGTCTCAAAATCTTTGCGCGGATCCTGCATCGAGGTGGTCATTGCGACTTGGCCGGCAAGGTGGAAAATAGCGTCGGGTTTGTTCTGCTTGAACAACTGGGCTACGTCATTTTGGTTGCGTGTGTCGCCGTAGACGAGATTCACGCCGCCCAGCGTGCGTAGCCAGGCCAAGTTCTCGGTTGCGCCGAATCGCGATAGGTTGTCGAACACGACCACCGAGTCGCCGCGCTCCAGCAGATGCGCCGCGATGTTGCTGCCTACGAAGCCGCAGCCGCCCGTGATCAGGTGATTCATGGTTTGCTCCTTGGCTCCTGCTTTCGCACTTGGCGTTTGAATCTGGACAGGCGAAGCAGCGTACCCAGATAGCCAATGGCAAACGCCAGCAGTTGCCGTTTGGTCGTCCCCGCTTTGCGTCTCTCGAAGGTGAACGGGACTTCCTTTATACGATAGCCCGGTTGCGAAGAACTGAGCTTGATTAGAATCTCTTCGATGATGTCAAAGTTGTCGCACTTGAGCTGCAAGCGCCGCAGGGCATCGCCCTGGTACAGCCGGAAACTGTTGGATACGTCGTAGCACTTCAGTCCGAGCACCACGCGGAATACGACATTCACCATCAAGCTCAGGAAAATCAGCACCGCCGGGTTCTCGGTCTTGCCCCCGCGAACGTACCGGGACGCAATCACCAAGTCAGCGCGCTCGCGTTCAGCCCACAACTGCGGCAGAAATCGCGGATTGTGGGAGCCGTCGGCATCCATGAAAATCACGTGTCGGCCTTTGACGACAGCCAAGGCGGTTCGGATGGCGTGCCCATAGGATGCACCACCATGCCGCGGCACATAGACAGCTCCGGCGTCGCGGCAAATTGCCGGTGTATCGTCAAGCGGTTGCTCGGCATCAATGACCATGATTTCGTAGCGCGGGGTCAGCGACCGAGCGACTTCATTGAGAATGGGCAACATCTGGCGCAGGTTGTCAGCTTCCCGGTAGGCCGGCAAGACGACGCTGAGTTCGGGTGGCGCAATCTTCATGAGGATGATCGTTCCTGTGGTCTGCGCAGTTTCAGCGCCGGGAATGATTCCTGCGCCAACTGCCACACGGCGTACGCGAGATTGACCTGCGGCCGCCAACCGAGCGTGGTCAGCGCCAGTGATGCGTCGGCGACCATGAACCGCGGCTCAAAGCGCGCGTACTCGCGAACACCAAAGTTCAGTTTCACGTCCAGATCGAGTTCCAAGACCACTTGCTCAATCAGCCGCTTAAGCGGGATCGTGTTGCCGCTGCCAAAATTATACACGCTCAGTGGCTGCGGACGGGGTCCGCCAAAGCACGCTGCGGCCAATACGCCCGCAGCGATGTCCTGCACGGCACAGTGGTCGCGCACCTGGTCGCCACTCGACATGTCGAACGGTCGCTGCTCGATGGCCGCCCGCAGCAATGACGGAAACAAACGGCTGCCATTGTCGGCCGGGCCAGTAAATGAGAATGGTCGCACCACTGTCAGGGGCACGCCGAACTCCGCCGCAGCGGCGCGCACCAGCAGGTCGGCCGCCGCCTTGCTCGCGCCGTATGGGTGTAGGGTGTCGAGGGGATCATTTTCGGTCAAGGGACGGCCTTGATCGCGATAGGCTAGCCCGGTACTTGCGTAGACGAAATTACAATTGTCGATCAGTGACGCACACTCGCAGAGGTCGAGGGTGACATCGACGTTGAACCGCACCATCTCGAACCAATTCGGCTTCGGAAACTGTGTCCCGCTGGCCGCACAGTGGATGATGCAGTCGGGGCGAAACCGTTGCACCACTTCGCGCAGTGCCGCTTTGCCGTAGAAATCTACGTGCTGATGTTCGATGCCCGCGGGGAAGCTGCGGTGCTGGCTGTTTTCCCGTTGCAGGCAAAGCACGGTGGCCTTGGGATTGGCGGCCAACTGCGTGGCCAAGCTGTAGCCGAGCGTTCCCGAGGCGCCCGTCAAGATGATCCGTTCGCGCATCATCGCTTGGGCCTCGCTGCCGCCAGCGTTTCTTGAATCACGGCGATCAAGGTTGCCTCAAGAGGGGCCCGCCTGTCCCCCATCAGCAGGACTTTCACATCGCGACGGAAAAACGCAGAAGGGACCTTGAGCATCGGGTTCCCGATCGAGGCTGGCTGGCATCGTAACACACCCTTCCCTCATCTGCCCAGGCGTCCGCCAGCTTCTAGACGGTTCTGTTAGAGTAGCCCCAGACAACCGAGGGCCTCTACGCACGGTGCCAGCGTCGGGCGGGTGAGTCTACCCGAGCAGCACGCGGGCCATCTCGGTGAGCCTCAAAGGGCAAACCCGGCGGACTCATCAAGAAGATCTCGGCAGGGACGCGATGGGGTAGACTACGCGCAAGCCATGGACCATTCAAGACTTTCCGCCAGCACCCGGATCCGCTTCGCGGACCCGGGGTGGCACGCCGCCGCGCATGGCAGAGAGAATTTCTCGGCAGATTCTGTGCTTGCCCGTCTAGATTGTCTGGACTCGGACGATATGGGAAGGGCCATCAATTTGTTTCTCTATACACCGGCGCTGTAGCGCCACCTTGTTATTCGCGCGGAGATCCAAATGCTCATATTCGGCGCCGGCGGGCACGCAAGAAAGGTTATCAACGTTGCCGGTCGGCTGAACCTCACAGTCTACGGCTATGTTTCGACAGAGCCACCTGGGACGGTGATCCACGGGCACACCGTCCTCGGATACCTGGCTCACTACCTGGAGAGCACCGACTTGCTGGCGATGAGGACTCACATTGCGATAGGCGAAACCTCAGTCCGGCAGCGCATCTACGCGACGATTGAGAGTCATGCGGACAAGCTACTGTCATTGATTTCAACCGCCAGCACCGTCGCAACGGATGCAGTCATCGGCAAGGGGACGTTCGTTGGTGATTGCGCCGTTGTGCAAAGTGGTGCCAGAGTTGGGATCTGTACCCTCATTGATACCGCCGCCGTAGTGGAGCATGATGCTAATATCGGTGATTTTGTCACAGTCTCCCCGGGAGCCATTGTATGCGGCGGAGTTACGGTCCGCAATGGCGCAATCCTCGGCGCTGGAGCGACGGTGATCCAGAACGTTTCGATCGGCGAAAACAGTCTTGTGGGAGCCGGCAGCGTCGTCCTGCATGACGTTGAGCCCAACATCATCGTCGTTGGGAATCCGGCGCGACTGCTCAGAGGGCGACAGGCTTCTGAGCGCTATCTGAGATGAGAACTTGTCTGGGAAGGCGTGGCCGCGCTCGCTGGGTGCTAAGGCCTCGTTCCCCGTCCCGACGTAGGCCCCGCGTCGTGGGACCTTCCTCGCCAGAAAGGTCGACAGCGATGACGCTGGATGGCTCGCAGAAGGCTTCACTTCATCTCATCACGGGACCCTGCGATGCCGGCTGGAAGCCTCGTAAACAACTTCGCAAATCCTCCGAATTGTTCCGGCCTCGATTCCGTAGTAGAGCGGCAAGCAAAGAACTCTTCGCGCGATCTCCTCCGCAACAGGCAATTCCACAACGGTACCCAGCCGGCCTATCGTATTGAGGGCCGGGTAGAAATAGCGACGGGGAAAGATGCTCAGTTCATTCAGTTTTGACACGACCCTGTTTACCGTATCTTCATCCGGAAGAATAATCGGGAAATAGCTGAAGTTGTATCGTTGGGATTGATATGTTTGCAAACGAACACCGGGGCATGATCCCAATATGCCTTCGTAGAGCTCATAATCAGCCCTCCTCTGCACTCGAACAGTATCTAGATGCTTAAGATTTGCCAAGCCCATGGCTGCGGACACTTCGGTCATCTTCCCATTGATGCCATCATCTATTACCTGTTTGCTCTCGTCGAATCCGAAGAACCTGAATCTTCGTATTCTGTCGATATGCTCGGGGTCCTGCGAAACGCAGGCCCCGCCCTCAACGGTATTGAAAAGCTTGGTCGCATGAAAGCTTACCGCCGAGATATCACCATACTCAAGCAGCGACCTACCTTCAACTTCCACGCCCATGGCATGTGCCGCGTCGTAGATCACCCTAAGGCTATTCGCTCTAGCGATTTCACCTATTCGCAGAACATCACAGGGCGCACTGAATACGTGAACACCGAGTATCGCTTGCGTATTGCTCGTGATTCCTTGCTCGATCGCCTTCGGATCTATATTGAAGTCGTCAAATTGTACATCAACGAAGATTGGCGTGCACCGTTCCCAAACAACCGAACTTGCAGTAGCGATAAAGGTAAAAGGTGTCGTAATTATCTCTTTGGTCAGGTTCAGGGCCCTGATTGCAAACTGAATTGCCACGGTTCCATTTACGACCGTGGCAAGATGTTCTACCCTCAGATACGCGGTGAGTTGCCGTTCAAGTTCCTGGACCAACGGCCCATGATGGGTAAGAATCCCACTCTCCCAAATCCTCTCAAGGTAGGCGGTATATTCCTTGAGCGGCGGAAGTGAGGGTCTGGTTACGTCAATTCTCATTGACACTTGCTGCTCTCCTTATCTCACTGACAAGCCGGGAATGGTCTAGCATCTCCTTATAGGGCGACGCTTGGTCTTCCGTTACGATGGCTTTGGCAAAGGCCGCAAGCGACCTCTGGAAGTGGTCGTCAGGACTTAGGCTATAAGTCCTCGTTTCGTTCGAAAGCTCCAGGATCAGGTTCGGGCTGAAGTCCACTGGTGCCGTAAAAGCTCGTGAGACAACGATTCTGCCTCTACTCCCCCAGAGCTCATACGAACATTGGTAGAAGTTGTCGAATCCAAAGGCAATCTGGGCTGGTGCAATTGGCGAGGAAAGTTGCGCCGACCCCCAAACGTCGACATCCGATGAATTGTAAGACAATGATGCCCCGGCTACGGACATCCCGTTACCAAGGATCATTTGCGCAGCCCTTACTGGATAGACGCCGGCATCGAGAAGCGCACCACCACCAAGCTCCTTCGAGTATCGGAAATCGTCGGGACTTCTCGGGGGGAACCCAAACGTACCCCTGAACAGTCGCAGTTCCCCAATGAGTCCATCCGATAGAAGCTTCAATACTACCGCATGTTGGCTGTGATGGACAAACATATAGTTAACCGCGACGCAAACACCAGTTCTTGTTGCTGCATTCACGATACGAACTGCCGAATCAAGATCAATCGTAAGTGGCTTCTCGACGAGAACATGCCTCTTCTTCTCAATACTCCTCAGAACCCACTCTTCATGTAATGCCGGGGGCAAGGGTATATACAATGCGTCTACATCGCTTCGATCTATCAGCTTCTCATATCCGTGGATTGCAGCACAGCCGAATATTGAGCCAAGGCGCTCCGCCTTTTCCTTGGATCGGCTCGCAACGGCCACGAGCTTGAATTCCGCCGATTTCAGTATAGCAGGAATTGCTGAACGCTCAGCTATTGACGCGCAGCCAAGTACGCCTATTCGTATTCGCTTTTCCATTGGTTCTCCAGGATTGGGAAGGCAAAGTCAAAGAAGTCCGCCACAAGCGAGCAAGCTACGCGCCTGGATATTTAGGTAGTTGTTATATCTGATGAAGTCTTTCAACTGATGACCCGTCATCCATATAAAGGAATCGGGCACCTGAGTGGAAAACCGACTTTCAACCTCTATTATCATGTTGCGGTTCTGTTCGTGGTAGAATCGGCCGCCCTCCTCTGACTGAAGAACGTTGTATCTGATGGCAGCCTGGTCACATTCGAGCGCCGTGTCGAGAAAGCGCGGCCACTTTGAGCGATCGGTCTGGCGGTAATTTCCAGTTAGGCACTGAACGGTCGGTGCCATCTCAATGACGTCGAAGTTTCCGGCTTCCAACTTCGCCTGCACGAGGAAATGGAAGACGCCATCGATCTTCTTGACCAGAAACGCTATGAGCCCTTCCTGCGCCGCGCAGAAAAGCGGCTGAGTCCACCGGGTTACTTCTCGGTTGCCGATCTCAATGGAAAATGCCCTAATTGAGAAGTACCTGCCCGAAATGTGATGGATGTCCATATCGGTTCTTTCCCACTCTTCAACACTGTTGAGCGGCACGCGTTGGACGTCGAGGTCGTATGTTGACTTGTTTCTTGTCACCCAGTGGATCACATCATCAAGGGAATTCATAGACCTCTGTTCGTCCAGAGCCGAAACAAGCATGTCGGCTTGATAATTGTCAACCAAGTCCTTATCAGGGGCGAATCGGTTATAGAAATCGAGGGCGTCTGTTCCAAAAGAGCCGTACGGAATTCCCGAGACGACGGTGCGAGTGTCCATATTGACCAGATTGTCCTGGGTCATAAGTCGCCTGATTTGTCCAAGCGTAAGCCACTGAAACCCTTGATGAAGAAACACTTCCTCATTTGTCTGGACAATCATGTTCCGGTTCCGCTTTTTCAGGAACCGCGCCCCTTGCTCCGACTGAAGCTGGTCTACCAACACGGTTGCTTTGCTCTTATCCGTGAAGTACTCGAGGTATTTGGTACCTTGTCCTTGATGCACTCTTGTATAATTGCTCCGCGTTGCTTGTACTGTTGGTGAGAGTTGGACTTTATTGATATTGCCGGGCTCGATCTTCGCCTGCATGAGAAAGTGGAGGACGCCGTGAAAGTCCTTGGCGAGAATTCCGAGTATTCCGATTTCGGGTTGGTTTATGATAGGCTGCATCCAGTGTTGTCTATCACCGTAGTTGGTGCGCACGTCGATGCCCTCTATGGAGTAGAACTTTCCGGTTCGGTGCGCAAGGTTTCCCGTGTCTTCTAGGAAGTGCCACTGGTCAAGAGCTGAGAAGGGAATCTGCTGGACTTCTACGTGGGTTTGGCTCCGTTGTTCCTCCAACCATTCCCGGCAGCCTGTCGTGCTTATGAAGGGATTGCGGTCGGTGAGCGCGGAAGTCAGGAAGACAGAACCGATTCTATTACTGCCTTGCATTTGCTGTATCTCCCCGTATCTGTAGGTCAGGAAGACCGATCCGTGAAAGATGGACGATTGACGCATTCGCGCGGGACTCGGCGCGCTATTCCTTGGCTGATACCTGAATGCTACGTCAAGTAGCCCCCATTCCCGAGGGAAGATAGGCGGCAGGAGCCTAGGGCCTTCGAACGTGGTTCTTCTGCGTCAGAGAACCTCCCATCGTGCGCCGCCCCGCCCGCCGGCGTGCCGTCCCGGGTTCCGCGATGGGGATCCGGGTGCCGGCGGAGGCTCTTGAAGGGCCCGTCTCGATCACGAGGCATAGTCTACCCTATCGCGTCCTCGCCGAGGGCGCTTCGATCAATTCATCCAGTCTTCGCGACCCGCTGCCTCCCGTTGGGATGTTCGCGCTGCGTGCGCTGGCCGTAGTTGGGGAACCTCTTTCGACGGGTGCATCGCCGCCAGGATCTTTCTTGCGGCCTCCTCGGTCCTGATCTGCGCGATCAGGCGGTCCAGGTAGGCAAGCGCAGCGACCCACAGGGGCCAGCGCCACCTTCTTCCGCCGCAACGCATCTGGAATCCCATGCCACCTGGGGCCGCACATCGAAGACAAGCCCCCTTCGAATGCTATTTCCTCGCTCCTAGTAGTTTGACCCTGATCTCCTGAAGTGAACCACAAAGCTCATGCCGCCTAGTCCAAAGCACATAGGAAATGAGGCCCAGCAGCAACACAGGGTTCAAGAAGGACTGCGCTGTGACAGACGGACCTTCATCCTGGTAGTAGACAGGCACATACCGCTTGCACATAATATACAGACCAGCAAGCCAGGGCATAACCCTGTCTTGGGGCTCGCTCAATACCCAGTAAAGGGACGGGAACAGGATCACAGGGATTATGTAGTCGTTCGACTGCACAGGGAATAGGATGATGCCCGAACACAGAAGCAAGAAGCGGTCATGTTGCCTCGCGCGCGGCACCAGGTTTATGAACACAACAATGGCCAGGATGAAATAGGCCAGGTATCTCACCCTGCCTCGGAGCTGCACCAGTACATCGGTTCCCATATTCCAGTAACTATGAATCATCGATTCAACGGTATCAAATGGCGTGTATATTGACGTGTTGTATCCCAGCGATTCAGCGACACCTCCGTTCCCGCGCAAATTGTAGCGTGCGATGTTCTCCACCAGGGCCCTATAGTTCGGAAAGAAACCTCCCTGGCAAAGCGACAAAGAGACGAAGAGTATCACAACTACGGCAACCGCGCAGGCGGCTGCGTCGCGGTACTTCCTTCTGTGGATGAATACTATCAAGAACGGGGCGTAGTAATACTTCAAGGCTATTGCGACAGCCAAAAGCATTGCTGCGGAGAAGGTCCTGCGGCCAATAAACTGCGCCAAGAACAAGGCGACAATCCCGCCGGCAAGCAGCGAATAGTTGCCGCGGTCAATCGAGAAAACCACGGGATATGAGAAGAGAAACGCCGCATAGAACCACCGCCTGTAACCGTGCGTGACGGCAAATCTCCTGAATAGTCGATTAAACGCAGCAACATAGAACCCCAGCGTGATCAGAGCATAGACTGCGAACGCCATTTTGCCGGCAAGCGAGAACCGTATGTCATGTGGCCTGCCGGAAAGGCCAGGCACAACCTTGTTTAGGATACCGCACAATAGGTAGAAGAACGGCGACGACGCGGTGGCCTGAGCTTCCGCGTACGGGTTGAGCGTCCGGGCAAGATGGACGAGGTTAAAGAAGTCCATATACCTGTCAGCCGCCGGAAACAGCAGGCTAGCCCGCAGCCCGAAGAATTCCGGGTACCGGGAACAGAGAAAGAAGATGAGGAAGTAGAAGAAGGCGCCGCCGGTCAATATGCCCACATACCGCACGAACCCGGGGTGCTTTTCCATCCCGCTTTGCGCCGATGCTTCAGGTCCATTCATCGGCTTGCCACCCTGCCCCCCGCTCTAATGGATTTCTTCACCATTATTCTCCGCCGCACTTTCTCTTCGGAACAGCAGCAAGCCTCATACCGACCAGAAACATCATGAACCTACGAAAACTCCTCGAACAGGCGCAGGAACGGGTCCCCCTAGAAGATCTTGTCCTTTATTATGTAGGTGGGCCTTTGCTTCACCTCGTCGTAAATCCGCCATATGTATTCGCCTATTATTCCTAGCATCAGCATTATTACCCCGCCTATTACGAGCAGGAGGATCATGATGGGCGCCCAGCCCGTGAAGGGCGTCCGGTTGGCCATGCGGCTGTAAACTATGACTGCCCCGTACAAGACCCCCATCAGGGCGGTAAGAAATCCCAGGAGCGACATGAAACGCAGTGGGACATATGACGTAGATATTATGCTGTCAAGAAGGAATTTCACCTTCTTGGCAAAGGTCCACTGCGATTTGCCTATTGTCCGTTTCAGCCTCTTGTAGGGGATGAACTTCACATTGAAGCCAAGGGAGACAATATCACCCTGGAAGAACTTGTTCTTCTCGCGGACCTTGTTTAGCTCGTCCACGCATTTCCTGTCGAGCAGACAGAAATCAAACCCTCCGCTCGGGAGTTTCGGCAAGAATAGCCTCATCATCGAGTAGAAGACTCGCGAGGTGAATCTCGAGAACATGTCGTCTTCCCTGTCTATCCTGTGGCCGATCACTATCTCGCTGCCTTTCTCCCACTCTAAAACCATCTGTTCGATGAGTTCCACGGGCTCCTGAAGGTCCGCGGACATGACCACGCTGCAGTCGCCGCCGACGGAACTCAGCCCGGCACTCAGGGCCGCAAGCTGGCCGAAATTCCTGGAAAAGGATATTATCTTCACCCTCTTGTCGTTCTCATGCAGTTCCAGGAGCTCGTTCGATGAGTTGTCATCCGAACCATCGTCGACAAAGACGATCTCATATTCGAAGGCGGCGAGCTTCGACTTGAAGAGGGCGTCTATCCTTTCGTATGTCAGCCTCAGGGACCCCTGGTTCCGGTAGACAGGTATGGCAAAGGATACCGTCTTCATCTCAAGCTCCTGAGCATGGCGCACATTCTGATGACGTCAGCCGCGCCCAGTTCTCCGTAAAAGGGGAGGCACAATACCTCATTGACGGCCCTATAGGCGACCGGCAGGTTCGCCCTGCCCGATGACGGCAGCTGTTTGTGGCATGAATACTCGTCGCAGAGTGGGTAGAAGTATTGAGAGCCACTTGGAATCCCAGATCTCCCTTGGTCTACTCCCAAATCTATCCAGGTCCGGCAGTACCGGCCGGGTCACATATACCGGTTCTTTGAATGGCTCTATCATTTGCGCCTCCCGATCTTTTCAGGATCGTTCAAATCAGAACATAGCGAGATGACTCAACGCCGTTGGGCAATCCAATTTCATTCCTTGTTGATGTGGCGAATTTTCGTATTACCTTCCAGTGGGCTAGGATTTCGGTCTCTGGCTTTTGCCCTTGTCCTTATCTCTTTTTCGTTCTTCGTGCAATGGTGCGCATCGGCCGTGCGCAAGCAAGAATGGCGCGGTGTTGGGCTGCCTGAGCGACCATGCCGCGGCGCGTGCGAGCCTGGCGGCGGGTGCAGGAAGCCCTGGGGTCGGGGGAGTGGTCACTTGAAGGCCGTAGTCTACCCCGGAGTCAGGACGGCTGGGCAGGCGGTGGCGATTCGGCTGAAGGTGATCAGCGACATCTGTTTCTGCCGGTCGCGTCCGTCCTGACGGCAGGTGTAGGTGCGCGGAATCTGGGGCATCTCCGAATCCCCGTGGTCGCCGACGTGGTCAGGCTCCCGACCTGACCTCGGCGCGTACGACCGACTGCTGGTTGCTCACCCGCGACAGCTACGTCGCCCGCCGGATCGCCGAGCGCCTTTACCTCTTCCTACGCCAGTACCAGGGCGTCGCTGGTCACGGCCGTTCCCGCTATGCGGACCTCTCTACCTCGGCGCTGGCACCGAGACCTCCTCCGTCACCTAGCGGCGGCAGACCTGCGCCGCTGGGCCACCCGCGAGCGCGCTCGTCTGCTCCGGCGCCTGGACTCCGAGTCATGGGGATGCGACCTCCCCCTCTGCACCACCACCCCGGGCACGCCGCGGTCGCCGGTGCGCTCATCCATCCCCCCTGGTCACGACCGGCAGAAACAACTGGCGCCGACCGGCAGAAGCAATTGACGTTGATCAGCCTTCGCCAAGGCAGGCTTCGGACCAAACGATTCCGGTAGGTCTGGTATTATCCTCTGGAGGTGGCAGGCTTGGTTTCGTACGAAGAGAAGACTGGGTGAAGAGAATTGCCGCTGAGAAAAGATTTGGATCACGTCCTGGATCGCACCCGCGATCTGTGGGAGGAATTGCGCGGGCAGCGCGTCTTCATCACCGGCGGTACTGGTTTTTTCGGACGCTGGCTGCTGGAGAGCTTGCTCTGGGCGAATGACCGGCTCGGTCTAGGCATTTCGGCTTTGGTCTTGTCGCGAAACCCTGATGCATTCCGGGACAAGGCGCCTCATGTGGCCGGCCATCCTGCCATCCAGTTTCACCCGGGTGACGTACGCTCGTTCGAGTTCCCGAGGGGCACGTTTTCGCACATCATCCACGCGGCCACGGAGTCGAGCGCGAGACTGAACGCTCAGGACCCGCTGACGATGTTCGATACAATTGTCGATGGGACCCGCCGCACCCTGGAATTTGCCCGCCATTGTGGCGTGGGGAAGTTCTTGCTGACGAGTTCGGGTGCGGTCTATGGCAGACAGCCCCCTGAGATGACCCACATCCCCGAGGACTACCCCGGCGCACCCGACCCGACCGATCCGCGCTCTGCCTACGGGGAAGGAAAGCGGGCCGCTGAGACTCTGTGTACGCTGTTCTCGGAGCGGTACGGCATCGAGACGAGGATCGCCCGGTGTTTCGCATTTGTGGGGCCGCACTTGCCTCTGGATATCCACTTTGCGATCGGCAATTTCATCCGGGACGGGCTGAAAGGCGGGCCGATTGATATTCACGGCGACGGCACCCCCCATCGCTCATATCTCTATGCCGCCGACCTGGCGATCTGGCTGTTGACTATTCTGCTTCATGGGCAGAGCAGCCGGATCTATAACGTCGGGTCTGAGGAAAGCGTGTCCATTGTGGAATTAGCGCACATGGTTGCTGCAAGTTTCAGTCCCCAGGTCGGCGTCATCGTCAGGGGTAAGCCCGACCCACGTAGGGCACCTGAGCGATATGTGCCGAGCACGGCGCGTGCCAACCGGGAATTGGGGCTCGTGCCGTGGATCTCGCTGCCGGACGCCCTGGCCCGTACTATCGCTTTTCATAGGGATGCCGTCGCATGAAGCAGAGGATGGTTCGAGCCTGCCCGCGTGGTCAGCCAGCGCTCCCACCAGCCTCTTCGATCAGCCTCTTGTAGCGTTTCTCCAGCATCTCAATTCGGATTTCGTCTTCTTTGAAGATGAGACCATAGAAACTGCGTTTGTTTTTCAGCCACATCAGCTCAAAGCCAACTGCCTTGAGAATTCCCACGTCGTATCCGTCCTGCAAGGCAGCCGGACAGCCAAAGATAACCTTGCGGGTTTCGTAGCGCGCAATCGCACCGGCGGGGAAGCGCTTGAGGAATGGAATCGTCTCTTTCGAGACCCCACCACCCACGACGACTTCCAGACCCTTGGCACGAGCCGCTGCCACTACTCTCGATGCAATCTCGAAGATTCGGTCGTCGTT
>Ga0182011_10003243_pt1 | contig 13383 bp, 8 predicted proteins | sample 711E1DmetaG_FD_120481 | JGI IMG/M metagenome (GOLD analysis project Ga0182011, IMG submission 120481) | Permafrost microbial communities from Stordalen Mire, Sweden - 711E1D metaG | ecosystem: Environmental > Terrestrial > Soil > Wetlands > Permafrost | place: Sweden: Stordalen | collected... | reverse complement strand
GCGGGGCCGATGACGCCGAACGGAGTGGCGGACGTCGTCCGGCGCCGTGGCGCCGCAGCCGGCATCGCCGACGTCCACCCGCACCGCTTCCGCCACACCTACGCGCATCAGTGGCTCGCGGCAGGCGGCAACGAGGGCGATCTCATGCGCCTGGCCGGCTGGCGCAGCCGGACGATGCTGACCCGCTACGGTGCCTCAGCCGCGGACGAGCGGGCGCGCGAAGCGCACAAGAGGTTGGGGCCTGGGGATCGCTACTGACCAAATGCCGGCCTCACACGACGCCGCCTGCCCCCATTGCCTCAACGACGAGGATGGAGTTATCCCTGAGGCAGTAGGCGTTCTCTCCGTCAACGCGATAGAGACCGGTGGCAGCCAATCGTGAACCTGCGACGGCCGACAAGACTGCGGGATGCTGAGAGGGGTTGACTCGCACGAGCGAAGCAGATGCTCCTTCGACGGAGCCACCTTGAAGACGTAGTAGCAATGAGTAACCACCGCCTTGACTCGCCTCGGCGCTGACAACCTCAGCGATCACAAGAAGCAGTCGATCACTCCAAGCCTGGCTTGCCTCGGAGGCCAAACTCGAACACTCAAGAAGGTGCCGGCAGAACCGACACGCTGACGGCGATGGGGTCGGTGGAAGCGATTCGGGAAGGCTGTCATTGAATCGTCCTAGCGTCCGCAGCGCTTCCTCGACCGTCTGCTCGCACAGCCCTCGTCGGACGTCGACCTCGATGGGCGGGCCATCAAGCGGTAACAGATACGCGTGCGTGGGCCAGTCGGGGCCTCGACTCGCCGCCCAGAGCCAGCAGTAGATGCGGAGTTGGGTCGCATACTCGTCCATGAGTGCGGTGCCGTCTGAACGGTCCCGCTGGATGCCGGATTTGTAATCGACGATCGTTAGGCCGTCCGGCAAAGCCGCAGCCAGGTCCACGCGGCCACGAACAATCCTGTCCGGACTCTCCAGCCCGATCTCCGTTGAAAGCTCAGCTACGCCCGCCAGGAGAACGACGAGTCTCTTTGCCGCGTTGAGCACGCGGGCCTTCTTGAGGAAATAGCCCGGCAGCCTGGCCGCCTTCCTTTCGTCCTCCAGTCCAGCCTCCCTAAGTGCAGTGGCCCAACTCCTGTCGACTGTTTCGGACAGCTCGTCCTCGAAGAGTTGTCCGCCGGTGACGAGAAGCTCCAGAGTCCGGTGCACCACGGTTCCCAATAGGGCGGCGCGATTGGGCGACGACGTCCTCGGCCTCACGGACGACGAGTCGAGGTAGACCTTGGCAGGGCAGGCGATCAGCTGATTCAGCGTGGTCGGGCTGATAGACCTGAGTCTGTCCATCGTCACCGGTACGCTGTCTCCGCGTATCGCCCGAGGCGTCTCTGTAGCTCGAACGACGACACGAATCTGATTTGGTCCCCGTCGGCTAGCCCGTGTCCCCGCAGCTCAAGCTCCGCTAGCGCCTGGGACAAGCGGGGCCCCAAAAGCTCGCCAGTGACTTCTTCGAGAGGATGCGACACGACGAGCACCCGGCCTTCTCCAACGACCGCCGCAACCCCGCAATCGAGTTGAGTGGGCGTGCCATCGAAGGCGTTGGCGAAGTCATGGGCACACGCCAACTCGATCCGATTCCAGGCCTCGTACTTCACGCCACCACCTTCCGCCAACGCCAGCATGTCGGAGGCCAACCGCCAGTCGAGCAGCGGGTGGAACGACATGTTGTAGAACTCTCGAAGGCAGTCATAGCAGGACGAGTCGCAATCAGTCCCATGAGACCCGGACGCAAGCTCTGACAGGTAGTTGCGGACCGCCGTCAAGAATTGCGGGACGACCTCCGGCCGTCCGAGGTAGGAGCAGTAGCCCGCTCCGTTCTCGAGGGCGTCGGCCAGGAACACGCGAGGAACGGCAGTCCCCCCGAGGCTGGGAACCACATGGAGACCAACACGAAGCTCGCGCTTCTCGATCTGCAAGAATCGCGCCGCTGCATCACGCAAGGAGAAGCCCAATGAGTACCAAGAGGCCCGTCGGGCGACGGACCGCGTCGCATCGAGGGACATGCCCGGCGCAATTCCCTCCTGGTCGATCCCTATCAGCATGGCGTCGGTAACCGCAATCGCCGCCAAGGAGAGTTCACGCGCTTCGTTTCTGCGATGGCCGGGGATATGGAGCTGGAGCGCGTCGGCACGTTCAACCGCTTCGAGTGCCACATAGCCGCCGTCATGGCACGGGGCGAACCGGAATCCGTTGCCGCCGTTGTCGTTGATCGTGTACACGCGACCGCGCCACGATTCCACTCGCGCAGCCGCCACCGCAACGGATCGCATCGCTGTCGCCTCGGTGACGAGCCGCGGCGTCAAGGACCGCGGAGCCCACTCAAAGCTCCCCTCGAAGTCGCTACCACCGAAATCGGTACGGAAGCCTTCCGGTTGAGCAAGCTCGGCTTGACGGTAACGTGAGGCATCAGCGCCGCAGACGGGACAGAACACCCGGTCGGTAGGGCCAGGAGTGAGGTAGAGGCACTGCCGGCAGTAGCTGACAGTGCGGATTTCGCCTAGAGGGTTGGGGTTGGACCGAGGGCGGGGCCTCCCTGGTGACCAGTCGGCGATTCCGATCGCCGTATGAATCAGCTTGTCCTTTATGACCTGAGCTGTCGGAGCGAATTCGGACACGGCGACGTCGATCGAGCGTCCGATCACTCCACTCGGCGGCCAGCCGTCGCTTCCACCGTGAGGGTGTTTGGTGTACAGATATCGAACGCGGGTCGGGAAGCCAAACATGGGGAGCTCGCCCGCGTCGGCCAGGGCCTGGCTCAAGTCGCGATCAGGATGCTCAGTGGCGACTTGATCGATGACGGCAGGCAAGGCCGTCGTCACATATCCAACGAGGCCGTCTCGAGTCAGGGCATCGGCGATTTCAGTCTCCTGGAGAAGGCCGTCCGCCGCCTCTCTGATTACCGTCGCGTGGCCCTGGAGCCACTCAACCACGCGATCATGGCATCGTGGCCAGTCCGTGGTGCTACCGAATTGACCGTGGACATTGTCCCCCAAGTCGACGGGCTCTCCGGCGGCAGGAAGCGCGCGGAACGCGAGTCGGAGAGCTTCGGCTGCTAGGGTCCTCTGAACGATCTCAGGCCGCGCCAGATCCAGGTATGGGCTCATAGGTAGCTTCGAGACGATCTCGGAGGGGCGCGCGAAGTAGTAGTCGTCGTGACTTCGTCCGCGGCAGATCGTCAGAGCGAGGGCCAGTGGGTCGAGTCGACGACCCGCACGTCCGACTCGCTGCTGGCAGTTGAACTGCATGGGGGGCATGTTCGCAAGAAGGACCGCATTCAACGATCCGATGTCGATCCCCACCTCCATCGTCGTCGTAACGCTGAGTAGGTCAATTTCATCGACGCGAGGGATTTCGCTCCCCTCAAGGAAGATGCGCTGGAACCGGGACTGCCGTGCGGCTGCATCCTGGCGATCCGTCTGGCCTGTCAGTTCCTCGCAGTGAAGCCGGAAGGCCTCCCCGGCCTCGGTTGCAAGGTAGCCGTAGTAGTCAGCCCCGATGGACTCCTGCTCGGCAGCGACGAGGGTTTCTCCGCATGAGACACAGACTCCGGCGCTCGGATTCACGTGTCGATGCCGGCAGCTAGGGCATCTCCAGGCGACTCCATCGGCCGAGGACAAGGAGAGGCGCTCCCGATCGACCAAGAAGCGGCTAATGAGAGGGCCTGCACAACCTAGTACTGCGTCTCGGATAGCGGCGTCGTTGCCAGCCCCAGTCGCTACGGCCGCCGCCCGCCAGTAGCGTCGGAGATCCGAGGGAGGCTGGTCCGAGTCGGGGACAGAACCACCAATGTATCGACGCCTCTCGCACAGCAAGCGCGCGGATGCATCGAGGAGGTCTCGGATCGTATCCGGCTCAAGCCCATCGACGGCGTGAGGCTGATCGACATCGAGCCGGATCCGCGCGAGTCCGAGGCTCTCGATGTCGCGACCACGTCCGGCGAAGATCGCCCGGAAGAGCTCCTCGTCCAGCGAGTGGCGGATTTCCCTGAGATGCGAGACCTGCTGGGGAGCAAGCTCGTGGTCTGGTCGAAACTCCGGGACTTCCCCCCAAGAAACCAGACGAGTCCAGGAAGTCTGAGGGGTGCCCTGCGTTTCCTGAAGGCTTACGTCTGGACCCCCTGGATTCATACCAAGTCTAAGCAACGCCTTCTCGACCACACCTCCGAGCGAAGAGATGCTGATATTCCCCTCGCGCAGGCGCCCAAGCCACAAGTCGAGATCCCGGCGTTCGTCCGGATCGAGTAACTCGCCACGCGAGAGGTCCTCAAAGCGAGTCGCCCGAAGAAGGTCGCGCTGGCGCAGCTGGTTTCGCGCATGGGTGGCAGCAGGTCCGGCGTCGCGACCTGCAGCCCGAGCCGCAGCAAGTTCGATGGTCTGCTGCGCAACGCAGGCGCCGCGAACGGCTTCGATGAGGAGCTGTCGAACCACATCTTGGTAATGCCGCTTCTCGAGGCCGGCGGATAAGCGGGCTGCGTCCTGGCGACTATCCGAAAAGACCACGAGCTTCCGTTCGCTGCCGAGCTGACGCACGAGAGCATCGACGAGAACCTGGCCGACTTTCTCGAAGCCGGTCCGCATTGTGCGGATCGGACTTGCCATACGACGCCCATCCTCGATAGGGATGGCGTGCCAGTTGTGGTCGCGAGTCTGCTCCCAGTCGTCCCCGCACTGCGGACATTTCGTCGGGACACCTGAGAGTCGCTCGATCGAGCCGCCTTGACCTGCATTGGCCGTCACCACGAAGCGCCAGCCAGTCCCGTCGAGTCGAGAATCGATGATGTGCCCCGAGCCGGGCTCGAGTCGGGCTTTTCTGAAGGCAAAGGTGTACTTGCGATTCTCGCGATCCCAGGACTCATCGACCGGACGGCCATCCGCGCTTGGCCAATAGAGCTGGTAAATCGAGGCCGCCCTGGCTCCGCCTGATCGCTCCGGCAGATCCTCCAGCTGGGGGAGCTCCGGCAGGAGGTAGCCCGCGAGTGTCTCCCCCGCGACGGTGTCAGCCGCTATGTAGCCACCGAGAAAGGCCTCCCCGCAGGTCTGGCAGTACAGCAACTCGAGAACTCTTGACCCGCAGCCACACCGCAGACGGGGCTGGGCATAGAGCCTACCGATCGCCCTTGACTCGGAGCGAAACTCGGCTTCGACCTCAGAGCAATGGGGGTTGCAGCAGGCCCAAACGCCTTGGACATTGCGGAAGAACAAATGCGCACGGAATCTGGGCGCCCCCGGAGTTCTGGCCAACTCGGCAGTCGCCCCGGCCGAGAGCAAGCCGCCCAGCGCTTGCCTTGCGCCGGCTCCGCTCGCCGGAAAGAACAATGCCGCCAGCTCGGTAGCCGACATGGCAGGCTGGTCCGCCACAAGAGCGCGAATCTCGTCCCCGACTCGTTCGATCCCCGCAGCCCGGACCGTCTCGATCCGAGTATGCTCGTCCCCGTTTGCGAGCGCATCGGATAGGCCGGCAAGAAGTCCTTGTGGCGTTCCGCAGGGCCGAGGATGACCAGCGATCAAGCGGAACCTGTTGGCATCGCGGGCGAAAAATCCAGATAGGAATTCGGTTGCATCGGTCTGGAGCGAAGCACTCGACGCGATGATCCTGAGCTGGTTTGGCCGTTCGGTAAGCCCGAGGCGCCTCCAAAGGCGCCGCAATAGATAGGCAACCTCGGTCCCCTGCGTTCCCCGGTACAGGTGCAGCTCGTCGACCACCATGTGAAATATGTGCGACGGATCCTGCGCTATCCACGCGCGAGTCTGCTCAAAGAACGAGTCGTCCCGCTCCCGCATGAGCATCACGTTGAGCATCGAGTAGTTCGTGATGAGGATGTCCGGAGGAGCCGCCTGCATATCCCAACGGCTCCGCATCTCGGCGCCGTCCAGCGACTGAACGTAGTCGCGCCGTTGGCGCCCGTCGGGGAGCGGTTCGCTCTCATCCAGCTGCCCGGCGCGGACATGGCGAAGCTCCATGTCGCTCAGCAACCGGCGCAACTCGGCGACCCGCGACGCAGTCGTGGGGTAGCCAGACACAGGTGTTTGGCCTGTGTACCGTCCGAAGTAGAACCTGTGGCCCCCACGGTGTAGGTCCAGCCAGGTCCGGGCAGCCGGGCTGTCAAGAGTCCGGCGAAGTCGAACGAGCTGATCCTCGACAAGGGCGTTCATGGGGTAGAGAACGAGCGCCCGGATGGCGGGTTGATGCCCGACCTCCCCAGTGCGCTGAGGGCTGAAGGGACCGTTTGCGGCGTACCAGCGCGTAGGGGCTGGTCGCCCGGACGGAGCCCAGGTCCGCGAATCGGCCAAAAGGGAAGAGATGATCGGGAGGAACATGGCCTCGGTCTTGCCAGAACCGGTGCCCGCCGTAATGACTACGTCGCTGCCCCCGACAGCTGCCTCGAGTGCCTCGGACTGGTGCCGGTACAACCGCGGGATACCGGCGAGTAATCCCGCAGCGGCAAACTCCGCAAGATCAGGATCAGTGCCCTGATGGTTGACCGCCTCACGAACAGTGCCCGCGGCCGACTCATAGTCCCTGAGCACCTCGATCCACGGCTCGCGCCAAGACACGCCGTCCCTGTCGAGAAGGTCCCGTCGCTCCCGCTGCAGCGCTTCATCCCGAAGGGCGAAGGGGGTGTCGTAATAGCGGAAGAAGTAGTCCCGCAGCGAGTCGAACACAGCGAACAGGTCGGGCACGAGTTACCTCACGGCTGGTTCTGGCTGATCAAGCCCTCGAGCGATCCGGGACGCGATCGCAAACGGAACGTTGAGGTAGCGAATAGTGGAAGTCGGAGGATCGAAGACGGGTGGCAGTCCGCTGCACAAGACTGCTGCGCGGGCGTAGATAGCGGGAAGGCGACAGGTGGCCGGAGCCACCAAAGTGCCGCTGCCAACTTCAGGCCGATAGAGCAGCTGTCTGCTGTGGACCAGGGCGAAGGAAGCCCATGCGCCCCAATCCTTGTCAACCTCCCTGAATTGGGAGCCGTCAAAGAGCCGGTACTGATCCCGATACGATCGGAACTTGAAGAGCCCCGGGACCCAGCCATCCATAGGTATCCATCGGGCGGACGTGGGGTCGAGATGTTCGATCGAGTATCCAGTCGGAAGAACTGGCGTCGTCGGGCAGTTGGTTATCACTTCTGCCATCGGCGGGAGGATCCTGCTGAGTCTCTCAGCTGTATAGCGTTGGAACCCAAGGCCCAGAAGGTCCGCGAACCGGCCGAGTTCTTCCATGGAACCGTACTGCACATAGAAGACCGTCGGGCCTTCCTGCGGGACGTACTCGGTGACGACGATCTCGGCGAAGTCCTCGTTCTCACTCTCTCGCCGAAGCTGCTCCACGAGACGAGTAGGCCGCGCACCGGTAAGAACCGCCGCACCTCCGGCGGACGGGATTCCCACGAGACACGCGGGTGTGACTGACCACTTGTCCCCCCACGCGACTTCCAAGTGACCCTGTGATGCGAGCAGAGAGGCGGTCCACGACGGGCGTCGTCCTGTCGACCCGGTCCCGCGATCGCCGTCCTGAAACAACCAGGAATGAGCCTCACAGAACGCCTCCCATGAGCCGGAGCCACGCTCGCTAGCCCATGCCAGGAACCGGTCCTCGGAGTTCATGCCGCCGAACTCCCTTGGCTCGCTTCCGCGAGGTTCCTGTACTCCTCCCACGACGGTGCGGTGCCGGGATCTCGCAGACTGCCGGCCCTTAGCACTGCCTCGATCCATTCCTGTGGGGCGGGCCCGGGCGCGTCCAGAGAGGGCGACACGTCGGCCACACTCAAGATCTCCGATCCGGACCTCTGCCAATCGATCCTTGCCCATGCCACCCGGAAATCAGCGATGACCTCGAAGTCTTGAGTCAGCAGGCCTACCTCCTCGAGCCATCGAGGTCGGGGCGGGGCCGCACATGCGGCTATGCAGCCAAAATCCGAACCAATGAGGGTGTACCGGAGGGCGCCGTGAGGAAGGCGAATGGACGTCAGTTTGGAGTTCGTCGATCCGACGCCGCCATCATCGACCATGCCTCCGCAAACGACTGTGCCGCCGGGTCCTGTACCGGTCGACGATGTGGCAGCTAAGAACGGAGCGCGCAAGACGAGGGACCCAGGCGTGCTTGGCCGCTGCAGTTCAGGTGGCATCCCGTTGACGATGCGGAAGCGGAGCGAGAAAGTACCTAGGCGGACGACGTGGACGCCGATAGCCAGATCCCGGTTCACTCGCAGACGGCCGCCGGTCCGGTCTCCTGCTGTGACCGGCTGATCATCGACCGATGGGGGCGTGTCGATCGTTTCCGATAGCCAGTGCGGGAGCCAGATATCGGGCGGACCACCATGTAAGTAGAGGCGCTCGCCGCCGAGCAACCCGAGCGGCAGACCTCCGCATAGTTCGGGTTTCGCTTCAACCCCGGGCACAAGCGGAGCGAGCCCAGCGGCGACCTCGAACGTCGGGGGCAGATCGACAAACACGTCCCGGTAGAGCCGCCAGCCAACGGGGCCGCTTGCCACTCGGGCCCAGCCTTCTCGCGCAATCCTGCCGAGAAGGTCTTCTGCCACCTGGGCCACTTCCTCATGAACCAGGAGCCAATGGCGAACGGAAGGCTGCACGCGTCGAGTGGAAGTCAGTCTCCCGGTGTTCGGGTCGGGACCCAAGGGAACGACCGAGGGCAGCGCCAGATGCAAGGCTTGTTGCCCGCACTTGAACACGAGGGGATGGTTGTGAGTCTCGAGAATCCAGTTCGGCAGGGATGGTCCCAGGGACACCGGATCGTAGATTTCTGGGATCGAGCTTTGGAGCGGGAGGGTCCTCAGTCCGGTGCCCGGAGTCCCCGATGTCCAGGTCGCAGTCTCCGGAAAACCACGCGGCCGGGATGCAATCAGAGCCCAGTCCGTACCGCCTGTCACCCGCAGGGAGAGCGCTATTCGGCCGACAACTCGCCCATCATCGTCTCGCTCGTTCAGGTCCCAGTTCTTCAACTCGTCTTCGAGGAACGACAGGGCATCCCGTTCGTATTGGGGATCCGAAATCAGGCGCTTCGCGCCCCAAGAGAGTGTCGAGCGCGCCGCCCAGTACCGCAAGGCCGGCAGCAGCTGCCCGCTTACCCCCCAGTCTTGCGGCTGCAGGTCCAGTCGGATGAAAAGGGCGGTGAGCTTCCGACGATCAGACTCGCGAATCAGGGCCTGGGACAGGGCGTATCCGATGTGCGCCGGAACGGCGACATCCGGAATCGTTGAAGCCCCCCTAACTCCCCGGCCGCGCTGAATCCATTCGTGGAGGAGGCGAAATGTGGCGGGGATGGTCTCTGCATAAGCGGGCTGTGGCGAATACGGCAAGTCCAAGACTATCCGCAGCCGTTCGTAGTAGTTCCCGGCCGATAGACCCTGACCGCTCTCCATCCTGGAGGCCGCCAGAACGCAGATGGCTAAGCATGGGAGAAAAGGAGGAGGGCTCGGCTCTCGATTGGCGCTCCAACGGGTGCCGGAGGTGTAGACGTCCTCGAAAAGATCCCGTTGCGACCTCAATCGGAGCTGCGGACGAACGGCACGAACGAGGGCTTCCGCGCCCTGGCCGGGGGCCGTCTGTGCGAGTTCGTCTAGGACTTCATCGTTGACCGAGAAATAGACCCGTCGATCCCGCTGCTGAGGCGCGAAGAAGTAGCGCTCCAACGCGAGCGTCCACTCTTCCAGAGTCCGCGGAGCTGCTGCTTCCCCTTCTACCATTCCCAGCGCCTTGCAGAACGAACCTTTGGATCAAACCAGGCGTCTATGCCACCTCGGCTGACACAATAGCCCAGTGTTGGCTGACGATTTCGCCCGTATTGCGACTGAACTGCAAAGCTGGGAAGCAGTGAGGGGTCGTGATCTTCCGTGGCGGCGGCGGCGCGATGCCTACGGTCTTGTCGTGGCGGAGGTCTTGCTGCAGCAGACGGCTGCGGCCTCGGTAGTGCCGATATGGTCGAAGGTCCTCGCGCATTACCCTCGGCCCGAAGATCTCCTCGCGGCACCCGATGCGGAGCTGCTCGGGCAAATCGAGCGACTCGGGCTTGGGAGGCAGCGGGTCAAGCGGCTGCGGGAGGCGGTGAGGGCGGCGGTTGCGGGTTTCGAGCCATTGCCAGGACTTGGGCCCTACGGCCAGGCAGTGCTAACAATGGCCCAGGGCAGACCGAGGACCACAACGCCCGTTGACGCGAACGTCGCCCGCGTCGTCTGTCGTGTGGCAGGTCTTCGCTGGGAACGTGGCGAACCACGGCGAAAGCGAGAGGTTCTCGACATCGTCGATCGGCTTCTGGGGTCGGGCTCGCCGGAAGCCCAGTTGCAGACGCTTTACGCGCTGCTCGATGTCGCGGCAGCCGTCTGCCGTCCGAGGGCCACGTCGTGCAGTCTCTGTCCGCTTGCCTCAACTTGCGTCTCGGCCGCCTCGGAACCTAGCGCCGTGACGATGGCGCGCCCGAGCGCCTCTGCCAGCGGCGGGGGCACGCAATCCGAGACGAGCCGGATCTGATCCGTCAACGTTCCCTTGAGCACGTAGTCGTCGCCGAAACCCTGGAGTCGCATCGCCTCCAACACGGAGATCCGACGCCGTCCGTTTGGGTGGACGGCCACCTCTCTATGTCCGAATGCGACGGTCTGACTCGGTTCGTCCCAATGTAACATCCGAAATGATCGACCAAGATGATGCCCAGGTTCGTTCTTGCCGTTGCGGAACTTCTCCGATTTCGGATTCATGCACCAATGGTTAGGGTGCAGCCCCTGTTCCTCCGGCCTTGTTCCGCGAACAAACAGCATCGGATCTGGGAGGCCGCTGAGCGCTTCCCGAACCGTCCGCCGGGTCCAGGGATCGCCGCAGGGTATCTGGAAGCGGTCGCGATCATCTTTCGACCGGAAGCCGACCAAGAAGAAGCGCTTCCGTCGTTGCGCGACGCCGAAATCCTGGGCATCTAGGAGGAAGGGTTCGACGAGATGGAAGCCGGTTTCCCGGAAACGGTTCAGGATCTCGGCCAGCAGGTCCTTGTGGGGACGCGTGGTAAGGCCGGCGACGTTCTCCATAAGGAAGAACCGGGGGAAGCCTTCGTATCTGCGGGCTGCGGCATCCAGGACAGCCGCAAAGACGAGAGGCATTTGGGCTCTTGGATCATCGACCAGCCGGTGAACGTTGCCGAGTGAGAACGGCTGACACGGCGGGCCTCCGACGATTCCGAGCGGCGGAGAGGGCGAGATTGCGTCCCACTGCTGTAGAAGGTCGACGGGGTCGGCCGCAGCCAGGTCCGATAACTCCGCCTGCGGTCCCGAGGGCCTGTTTCCGTTGTAGGTCTGGACGGCGGCGGGATCCCGGTCCCAGGCCATCCCCACCTTGAATCCAGCCATCTCGAGGCCGAGATCAAGACCTCCTGCGCCGGCAAACAGACTGATTAGTCGACCTTCGTTTAGTGTCCGGGGACTGCTCTCGGATGGTGGTCTCACATCGCCAGTCTACGAGAAGATGAGTCCCAAGGCTGCGCTCCCGATCCATTCCTGCCATCGAGAAGCCAAGTAGTGTTCACATCGAGCCAGGGATGATTGACGACGCCGACATGTCGTTGACTTCCTAAGTATGATCTAGGATGTGAACGACACGACTGATATCCCGGACCACGAAGCGCTCTTCGCCACGGCCAGCGCGCAGGCCGGCTACTTCACAACCTCCCAGGCCCAAGCGTGCGGCTTCAGCTCGGCGCTGCTCACGCACCACGCCAAGAACGGGCGGTTCCTGCGCGTGGCCAGAGGCCTGTACCGCCTGCGTGACTACCCTCACGAGACCCACGAGGAGATCGTCGCCGCCTGGCTGCGTCAGGCACCCAACGCCCTTGTCTCGCACGAATCGGCACTCGCGCTCCTGGGGCTCTCCGACGTCATCGCAGACGCCGTGCATCTCACGGTGCCGCGTATCCGCCGAAGGCTGGTGAACCAGCCCGGCGTGGTCATCCACACGACGACGCGGCCGCTCGCCGAGTCGGATGTCGTCTCGCGCAAGGGCGTTCGGGCCACCGGACCGGAGCGCACGATCGTGGACGTCGCCGAAGTCGGGGTCGCACCGGACCAGGTCGTCGCAGCGGTTCGCAGCGCGCTCGACCGAAGCATGACGACGCCCACTGGACTGCGGGATGCCGCCCGAACGCGGGGTGGTCGAGTCCAGCGCCTCATCGACCAGGCACTGACGGACCACGCGACGTGAAGTACAGATCCGCGCCTGACTTCCGCCAGGCACTGGAGAGGCGGCTGCCCGCGCTCAGCGAGGAAACCGGCCGCTCGCCTGTCCGCCTGCGCAAGGAGGTCGCGTTCGATCGTCTGCTCGCCCGACTGGTGGCGACCGCGCCCGATCGCTGGCTGCTCAAGGGTGCCCTCGCGCTGGACTACCGGTTCGGCAGCCACGCCCGAACGACCCGAGACATCGACCTGGCGGCTGTCGGAAACGAAGCCTCCTCGACGGCGGATCTGCTGGCAGCCCAGGCGGCCGATCTAGGCGACTTCTTCTCCTTCGCCATCGAGCGCACCAGCGCTCTCGACCGCCTTCGCGATGGCGCCGCCGTCCGTTATCACGTGACCGCCGAGCTGGCCGGCCGCACCTTCGACGAGTTTGTGCTCGACGTGGGCTTCGACCCGCCCGTGGGCGTCGAGCTGGCGCGACTGCGCGGACCCGACCTGCTCTCTTTCGCCGAACTGGCGCCCGTAGAGGTCGCGGCAGTGCCGCTCGAGTTCCAGATCGCCGAGAAGGTCCACGCCTACACGCGCGGTTACGGTGATAGCGCGCATGCCAGCACTCGCGTCAAGGATCTGGTGGACCTGGCCCTGATCGCGACCGAAGGAGCGCCGAACGCTGCTCTCCTGCGCACTGCCATTGACCGCACCTTCGCCCGTCGCGCGAGCCAGCAGGTGCCGCCGACGCTGCCGGACCCGCCGTCCGACTGGGGCGTGCCGTATGGCCGCATGGCCCGCGAGATTGGACTCGACCCGGACATCGAAGCCGGGCACGCTGCTGCGGCTCGAATGCTGGACACGGTCCTCTCCGGAGAGGTGGTGTCCGCGAGCTGGGACCCCGCAACCGGACGATGGCGGTGATGAGCCACCCGCAGTCAGGCCGGCATTTCGGTGAGGCTGGCGGACTCCGGGGCCCACTTCTCGCCAGGGGCTAGGGAGCAGCGGGTGGCGAGCCCTTTCGGAGCGTCAGCTCCGGCCTTAGCTTGCCCTCAGTCGGCGCCCGGGTCAACCGTGGTGGGCGGCTCGGGCAATTCGGCCTCATTCGAGTAGTCAATGTCGATCGAGATGGTGAAGTAGTTGGGGCAACTCCCGTAACGTCGGCGGCCTTTCGGTGAGCCCTCGT
>Ga0182011_10003241_pt1 | contig 13385 bp, 12 predicted proteins | sample 711E1DmetaG_FD_120481 | JGI IMG/M metagenome (GOLD analysis project Ga0182011, IMG submission 120481) | Permafrost microbial communities from Stordalen Mire, Sweden - 711E1D metaG | ecosystem: Environmental > Terrestrial > Soil > Wetlands > Permafrost | place: Sweden: Stordalen | collected... | reverse complement strand
CTGTGAATACACCGAAAGCGATAAGAGAATGGAAGCCCGAATTGAGGTATGGTGCGACCATCAGGCTGATGCGTAGAACATTAAAGACAACTAAAATCTAATGGCAGAAGGGCTCGAACCAATGCTACTAAAATGGTTGATTGTAGCCATTTCGCTGAACTAAGATAAGGTAGAGATCGATTATAAGTGACGTTACATGGCTAACGAGGAGGAAATTCTTGGATCGCTTATGAAAGTTGAAAATCTAGAGAGTTATACGATAGAGGATGCCATATACTTTATTGGATCTCTGATAGATGTCTCGTCCGATCTCAAGAAAACACAGGGACTAGAAAGAGCTATTAAAATTTCAGAAGCTTTATTCGAACGCGATTTAACATCGCAGCAATTAAGCGTATTATATTATTCTCTTGGAAATGCATGGACGTCATTGAAAATATTACGCAAACAAGAGCCTCAACAATTATGGGATTTCCAACAAGAAGAAATAGAGAATGAAATAATAAATTTGCGCAAAGCCCTAAAGGAAGACGGATTTGAGAAGCTATCTACTCAAAAGAGATGTCAAATTTTAACAAACTTAGGAAGCGCGATGGATTATATAGGTCGCTTTGTGGTAGCCATTGAATATTGGGATCGAGCATTACAAATCGATTCTTCCTTTAGCATGGCCCTTGGCAATAGAGGAATTGGGTTTACTTATTATTCTGAAATTCTTTATGACGATGGCCATAAAATATGCCCAAGAGTAATATTTCACAGGTTTGCTTATTCGGATTTAGAGCTTAGCTTAAGTTCAAAACTACATGAGGATGCTAGAAAGCAATTTAACGATTTCAAAACACGGATTGAATCAAGATATTCCTCTGACGACCTTAAAAATAAAATTGATTCGAATGATTTTTCTGATGAGATATCAAAGAAGGAGCAACATTATCGCAGATGGTGTTTGGCTAATCGATTATTTTTAAACCCACTGAATGACTTGGGACCGTACCCTATCGCTGCAAAAGATAGTTTTGCTCCACCAACTATCGTAGTTAAAATTAATAAAGAAGAAGATTATATGGGTTATTTCAACCAAGTAAAACAAGAATTTGTTTCTGCTAGATATATGTATTATGATGGTATCAATTCAAGGAACCTTCATTTCTCGGACAGAGAAGTTCGTCTTTTCAATACTCTAGATTATCCAACATATTCTTTAGCTATTGAAAAAATAAAAATGGCGTTTAGGGTTATATACTCAATATTTGACAAAATTGCATATTTTTTAAACAATTATCTAAGATTGAATATACAAAACAACCGTGTCAATTTTAAAACGCTCTGGTATGAATCACAAGAATTGAAAAAAGGCTTAAGACTAGAATTCAAGCAGAATCAGAATTGGCCTCTGAGAGGCCTGTTTTGGCTTAGCAAAGATCTATATGAGAATAAACCCGCTTTTAAAGATTCTATGTTACCCGATGCTCTCGAGATCTATGAGATTCGCAACCATTTGGAGCACAAATATTTAAAAATTCACAATGAGATGTTTCCCGAAAAAATGCTTCATGCGTCGAATTTCAAGTACTCCGTATCCCGCTTGGATTTTGAGTCAAAAAACCTTAGGCTGATTAAAATGGCTAGAGCAGCTTTGATATACCTTTTCACGGCGGTTAATCATGAAGAACAATTACGTGCAAAGAAGAGGGTAAAGTCACATATAATGCAATTGCCTATGACGAAATTTGATGATAACTGGAAGATATAATCACTAATGTCGATCGCAATAAGAGAGCCAAGTGCCAGCAACTTAAATCTATCCTTCGGGACAATACTTGATGGAACCTGCTTTGCTCCAGATAGTAGATTGGCAAAACGGTTCAGGTTTACGGAATAGATTACACTCGATATGCATACCTGCAGGGCCGCACTACAAATGCATCCAATCAGTCTTATTTGATGCACTGGGCACATACCGAAGATTTTGGTCTATTCAAGTCTCGATTTCATGATCCAACAGGATGGTACTGAGGACCTTGAGCTAAATGAGGTACATCTGGTACATTCCAGAAGGGGATCTCGGATTGAATCTCGGATAATTGTAACAGGAGCCGTGTCCTTAGACTAACTGCATGGAAGGATATCAATAACATGAGTTTCGAGGAAAACTTAACATGGACTCTTATTGAGATTACAAGATTACGAAACGATAATTTGAAAAAAATATTTAGTGAGGCAGCAGAACTGCTGCTGCCTGCATAGCCCAGTTGTAGAACGGCTGCGGGAATACGCCGATTCCGATGACTCCGATCATTGTCAGGATCAGGGCAACCGCGTATCCCTTGGGCTCAGAGATTTTCGGTCCTGCCGGCTCCTTCAGGTACATGTAGCTGATTATCCTCAGGTAATAGTACAGCGACAGAGCGCTGTTGAGGATTGCCAGCACCGCAAGCCATACCAGCCCGGCGTTGATGGCCGAGCCGAAGAGCACGAACTTGCCTATGTAACCTGCTGTTGGCGGAATTCCTGCCAGGGCGAACATGAAGATCAACAGGCAGAACGCCGTTATAGGCGCCCGGCGGCCCAGGCCGGCATAGTTCGATATGTCGTCCGGGTCGCTTCCTTCCTTAAGTCCGTCCTTTAGGACCATGTAGCCTACAACCGCCGCTGCAATGAAGGCACCCATCTTCATCAGCGCATGGCCGAGGATCAGGAGCAAGCCTCCAGCTATGCTGTTCTGAGCAATGGCTGCACCGTTAGGCTGACCGAGCGCTGCGCCCACGACGACAAAGGTCATGGCCATGTACCCTGCTTGAGCCACGCTTGAATAAGCGAAGATCCTCCTCACGTTGTTCTGCCAGATGGCCAGAACGTTTCCCAGAGTCATTGTCAGAGCGGCCAGGATGGCAAAAGCTAGGTACCATTCCAGTCTCAGGGCCAACAGGGCCACGAATATCACCCTGAAGGCCGCTGCAAATCCCATCTTCTTGGAGCCTGCTGCGAGCAACCCCGAAACCAGGGCAGGCGCGCCCTCGTAGGTGTCGGGAGCCCACATGTGGAAGGGAACCAGAGCCATCTTGAAGGCGAACCCCGCAATTACGAAGATCAGCGCCACGAGAGTAGCAGGTGCGAAGTTGGATAAGGCTGCGGATGCAATCCCTGCAATCTTCGTCGTTCCAGTCATGCCGTAGAGCAGCGAGAAGCCGAATAGCATAAAAGCCGAGGAGACAGACCCGAAGATGAAGTACTTCATGGCCGCTTCAAGGTTCCTCTTCGACTTGTCGAACGCCGCCAGGGCATATGTGGAAAGGCTGGCCAGCTCGAACCCGACGAACAGGGTAACCAGATCGATGGAGCTCGAGACCACCATCATTCCTACCGTTGCAAGAAGCAGCAGGGCATAGAACTCATCAGCGCCTTTTGTATCCTTGTACCTGGACAGAGAGGCGATCACCACCAGCGTGGAAACCACGAGGAAGACCGCCTTGAAGAACTGGGACAGGGCATCGACAGATAAGGTGTTGAAGAAGAAGACCACTCCAAGCTTAGTGCTCATCGCAGTGCTCATCACCAATCCCAGAGACACCACCAGTCCCGCAAGGGTCAGGTAGCCCATCAGGTTGCCGCTCTTCTTCATGAGCGATCCGAGCAGAATCACCAGCACCGCCAGAGCCGTAAGCAGTGCCTCGGCTCCTAATGGCGTGTAGAATCCTAGATCCACTTCAGATCACCCCCATCTGGGTGAGGGTAACAACGGGACCCATCACCTGGTAGGCGGCAACGCCCATGATGTCCGTTATGAGGTTGGGCCGAACACCGAAGAGTATTGCGAGCAGTATTATCATGCTCATGGAGAACAGCTCGTAGGAGTGGGCATCGTGCACCTGCAGATACTTCTTCAGGATGGGCCCAAACAGGACCTTCTGAGTAGCCCACAGGTGGTAACCGGCAGTGACTGCAATGCTTGTGAACACCACTATCATGGTGAATACCGGCAGCGTTGCGTATGATCCTGTCAACACCATGAACTCAGCCACGAACCCGCTCATGCCCGGCAACCCCAGGGATGCCAGGAATCCTGCCAGCATCAGGAAGGCGAACTTCGGCATCCTGTCTGCCAAGCCACCCAGGTCGCCGATGACCCTCGTGCCGACTGTGTGCTGGATGGTTCCTGCTGACATGAACAGGACACAGGTTATCAGGCCGTGAGAGAACTGCTGGAACATGGCACCCTGAATGGACATCCAGGTGAAGGCCACGGCTCCAAGAGTTACAAAGCCCATGTGGCTGACTGAAGAGTAAGCCACCATCTTCTTGAGGTCCTTCTGGGCTAATGCCAGGAACGCTCCGTATACTATGCTCAGGACTGCTATTATGGCAATCACTGTCACGAAGATTTTGTTCACATGGGGTAGGATGGGCAGAATCACCCTGAATATACCGTACCCACCCATCTTCAGCAGCAGAGCTGCCAGAACAACCGAGCCTGCCGTTGGCGCCTCGACGTGAGCGTCAGGCAACCAGGTATGGAAGGGGAACGCAGGCATCTTGACCAGGAACCCCAGCAGAAGCCCGGCAAAGATTATGTTCAGGAGGCCAGGCGGGAAGATCTTCGGATCGGCTGTTGCCTGTAACAGAGTCAGCATGTCAAAGGTCCTCGACCCGTCGGGCATATGGTATGTGAAGTACAAGGCGAAGATCGCCAGGAGCATCACAAGGCTCGCCACGTGGGTGTATATGAAGAACTTTATTGCCGCATAGTCCTTTCTCGGCCCTCCCCACACCCCGATCAGGAAGAACATGGGTATGAGCACTATCTCCCAGAAGATGTAGAAAAGGAAGAAGTCAAGGGCAGTCAAGACTCCAAGCACTCCAACCTCGTTCAAGAGGAGCAGTGCAAAGAACTGGTTGGGCCTCTTGTCCTCGCCCCAGGAGTATATTATAACCAGGACGGAGACTATTGTTGAGAGCAGCACCAAGGGAAGGCCAATGCCGTCCACTCCGACGGTGTACTTCACACCGATGGAAGGAATCCAAGTATAGCTCTCCACGAACTGCATAATCTTGGATGTCTTGTCGAACCCCATGTACATCTGCAGAGAGATCGCTAGCGGTACCAGCGATGCTATCAGTGCAACCATCCTCGCCTGGGCTCTGGTCCTTGTAAAGAACGAGATAATCGCTCCGATCAGTGGGATGGCGATCATCAAAGATATGTAGTTCATAATCCCACCTTCATTCCAATCTCAATCACTATCACGAGTACCACTATTCCCAGTACTACGGCAGTGATGTAGTTCTGTACTACTCCCGTCTGAACCTTTCTCAGGTTTCCTCCGAATCCAACGGTTACCTCGCTAATCTTGTTCAAGACGCCGTCCACGATCTTTATGTCGATCAAGTTGAAGAGAATGGCAACTCCGTATACCACCGTCTCAGCAAACCAGGCGGTGAAGATCTCATGCTGATAGTAACCCTTCAGCAGGAGCCTTCGTATTGGGTCCCTTTCCGATGTCACCAGGCCTGGGTCGAGCTTATGCCAGTAGTAGAAGAGCATGGCCACAAGTATTCCGCCTATAGCGATTATGTAGGGCAGTATCTTGACGATGAACGGCTCGCCTGCCCCTTCTCCCCCGGCTGCGCCGGCCTCTGATATGTGTCCTCCTATGACACCCAGCGCATGGAAGTCGACACCGTAATGCTCGAAGTTGGTGTCCAGGTACTGATAGAACCCGCTCTGGGCAAAGAATCCGAATCCCAGGGCGAACACTGCCAGGAGCACAAGCGGACCGATCATTATCCATGGTGACTCATGCTTGTGATAGTCGGACCTCGGCTCGCCGGTGAAAGCGACGAACCAAAGCCTGAAGGTGTAAATGGCGGTCAGTGTGGCCGCACAGATCAGCATGATATAAGGCAGGTAGTTGATCTGGACTCCATACTCGTATGCGATCTTGATGATCTCGTCCTTGCTGAAGAATCCTGTGAACAAGGGGAACCCAGCCAGAGAGAGCGAGCCTATCAGCATCGTGTAAGCAGTCCACTTCATGTACTTGCCTACGCCGCCCATCTCTCGCATATCGTTAGTCCCAACGGCGTGGATCACCGATCCTGAGCAGAGGAAGAGCAGGGCCTTGAAGAAGGAGTGGCCGATGAGGTGGAAGATTGATACTCCCACGGCCGCAACACCTACTGCTGCCCCGACTCCCAGACCTGCCATCATGAATCCAAGCTGAGAGACGGTCGAGAATGCCAGGACCCTCTTGATATCGAAAGCCGTTAGTCCCATTGTGGCTGCGAACAGTCCCGTGAAAGCTCCTATGAGGGCCACTACCGTCAATGCGTTAGGCGCTGCATAGAACAGCGGGAACATTCTGGCCACCAGGTAGACGCCTGCTGTAACCATCGTCGCCGCATGGATCATGGCCGAGACAGTAGTTGGCCCTTCCATGGCGTCGGGAAGCCAGACGTGCAGGGGGAACTGACCGGACTTGCCCACAGCACCACCCAGCAGACACAGAGCTATGAAAGTGAGCTGAGTCGGCGGGATCTGGGCAATGTGTGCATAGATCACTGGGAACTGAAGCAGGTATTCTCCCGGCTTCAGGGCAAGGTTCAGGCTGGCCATGTTGTTGTACAGCAGAACCAACGCTGCCAGGAACAGAACATCGCCAACGCGCGTTGTCAGGAAGGCTTTCTTGGCTGCTGCTGCAGCCGAGGGCTTCCTGTACCAGAACCCGATGAGAAGGAACGAGCAGAGGCCTACAAGCTCCCAGAATATAAAGAGCTGTAGTAGGTTGTCTGAGTAGATCAACCCAAGCATGGCCGCCGTGAAAAGGGCGGCCTCAGCGAAGTATCTGGCAGCACCAGGATCGCCGTCCATGTATCCCAGGGCATAGGTGTGGATCAGAGTGACCACGAAGGTGACCATCAGAAGCATCACTATTGCCAATGGATCTATCAGAATTCCCACGTTGAAATTAGCAAACCATGGGATTGACTGGTGTACTATTTTGTCTGGGTATATCTCTTTGAAGATACCCAGAGACAGTATCAGTCCGCCGAAGGTGGCGAGAACTGTGAAGAATCCTCCGCCCTTAGGCAGATGCCATCCGAAGAAGATGCACAGCACGAATGCCAGAACTGGCATTGCTACAATCAGGTAAGCATAATCGGCGTACATCTTCACCACCTCAGGGCGTTTATGTTGTCCAGGTCAATGGTCCCGTACAGCCTGTACAGCGAGATCAGTATGGCGAACCCAACTCCAGCCTCCGCAGCGGCCAGCGCAATGGAGAACAGGGCAAAGACCTGTCCATCCACGTTAGGCTGGTTTGCAGAGAATGCTACCAGGTTGATGTTGGCGCTGTTGAGCAGAAGCTCAATACACATCATCAGCTTGATACCGTTTCGTTGGGTCACCAGGCCGTAAAGGCCTATAGTGAACATGATAGAGGCAAGCAGTATGTAAAGCTCCACCGGTATCATAAGTGCAACTCCCTCCTCATCTTTTAACTCCCTCCCGAAACTGCTTCTTTTCTGGCGACGTACACAGCTCCAACCAGCGCTGCAGTGAGCACCAAGGCCAGGACTTCAAAGGGGAAAAAGTAGGTGGTGAAGATCTGCAACCCTATGTTGCCTATGCCGCTCTCCGCCATCCTAGCTCCCTCCCTGGGCTGGTAGGAATAAGGCTGTTTTTCGCCCTGCCCTTGCTCCCAGTTGGTAACCGAGAGCGATGCGAAGAGTGCAGCCAGGAAGGCCAGGGTTAAGATTACAACTTTATATTTCACCTTGGGATTCCTCCATGATAGATCTCCTTGTGAGCATCACTGCGAACAGGATCAGTACTCCTACCGCTCCGATGTAAACGAGAATCTGGGCAACTCCGAGGAATGGAGCGTTCAGGGATATGTACAACGCAGCCACGCCTGCAAACGTCCCCAGAAGATACAGAGCGCTGTGAACGATGTTTTTGGAGTAGACTGTAAGAACAGATAACAGAACAATTACCGCAGCAATGGCGAAGTAGACGAACAACTCTATGAAGAACCTGATATCGTAAGCCAGCAACTTGCCCAGGATCGTCTTCGACCAGGGCGAGAAGAACACGATTGCTGCCAGGCCGCCAAAGATCACTCCAAGTGCCAATAAAAGGACTATCAGCTCGAAGATGGTCCTTATGACGTTCTTGCCAGATTCCGCCATTAGGAAGCACCTCCCTCGGTTGGCTTGGCATCTTCCTTCTTGGGCTCCTGGGCATTTGCCTCTTTGTTCTCTCCCTCTTTTGCTACCGCTTTCTTGGGCGGCTTGTTCTCGGCTCCTTCCTTGGCTACTTTCTTCGCTGCACCCTCTGCGGGAGCGCCTTCTTTGGCCGCAGCTTTCTTCTTGGCCGCTGCCGCAGCTGCTTTCTCCGCAGCGATTCTCTTAGCCTCGGCTGCGAGCTCAGCAGCCTCTTTAGCCGTAAACTTCTTGACCGCCAGCTTATCCGGTCCCCGAACGATGTCTTCTCTTTCCCAGCCAGCCATAGTAACTTTCTTGCCCATCTTCAGGCACTCGGCTGGGCATTCATCAACGCACAGACCGCAGAACATGCACCTGCCATAGTCTATCTGGGGATACTGCATCTTCTTGTTCTTCAGGGGGCTTCCGTACTTGTAGGTTACCATCTCTATGCAGCTGTTTGGACATATCCTGGCACAAGAAGCACACCCAATGCATGTGGTGGCATCCAGCTCGTGAATGCCGCGCTCAGCCGCAGGCAGCTCCATCATCACCTCTGGATAGAGCCTGGTGACCTCGGTTCCCCTGGAAGCGATCCTCAGGGGCCAGCCCCAGTTCTTCAACATCTTTCTCTTCAACATCTCAATGCCACCTCATGCGAAGTATGATCCTACAACTACCGCCCACGCCAGGTTTACTATGGACAAGGGCAGCAGTACCTTCCATCCCAGGTCGGTTACCTGGTCTATCCTCAGCCTTAGCAGAGCACTTCTGGTCCAGATCAGGAACCACAGTACTATTACAACCTTCATGAACATCCAGATCAGAGGCGAGATTATGCTCAGACCAGGTACTGGTATGATGGGTCCGGCCCATCCGCCAAGGAAGAGAAGCGTCAGCAGAATAGAGCCCAGAAGCATGTTGTTGTACTCCTGGAAGAGGATCAGGCCCCACCTGATACCGCCGTACTCCGTTGTGTAACCGCAGATGATCTCCTCCTCAGCCTCACTCTGGTCGAAGGGGATTCTTCCCAAGTCAGTTATGAGGGCTACGATGAAGATACCAAATCCCAGAGGCTGGGCAAAGGCGTACCATAGTGTCTGGTTCTGGGCTATCTCTGCCAGATTCAGACTGTGAGCCATGATTGCCACAGAGATGACGCAAACGCCCATAGGTACCTCGTAGCTGATCATCCTGGCAATGCCTCGAAAAGCCCCTAAAAGCGAGTACTTGTTGTTGGAGCTGTAGCCTGCCATGAAGGCAGCAATGACCAGTAGGCTTAGAGCCGCCTCGACATAGAAGGCGCTTATGTCCATGTTGGCTACAACCAGCGGGTAGTACTTCCCGTTGAAATACAGAGCGCCGAAGGGTATTGCAGCCGCGACAAGCATTGTGGCCATGGAGGCAACGATAGGCGCCCAAACATAGACCGGCTTATCAGCGCTGGCAGGGATGCTGTCTTCCTTTGTGAAGAGCTTGATCGCATCTGCTACTATCTGAAGCAGACCCCATCTGCCGCCGACACGGTTGGGTCCGTACCTGGCAGAGAAATCTCCTAACAGCTTAACCTCCAGCCAGATCACGTACATAGCCCCTATGTTGACTACGGCGGAGAGCACGACTGCACCGATGATGCCTATGATCAGGTAATAGATCGCGGGCTCCTGAGATGCAAACGAACTGATAGCTTCAATTATTCCGTCCAAATCCTCTCCCTCCTATCTGTCCGCCTCGGATGGACAGCCGTCCATGCTGCCCGCAATGGCAACAGCATCTGCTATGTAGACACCTTCGAGAAGCGGAGGCAGCGTCTGCAGGGTGGCGTAGACAGGTCCACGAACCTTCACTCGATAGGGCTTGTCGCCACCGTCGCTGATCACGTACATGCCCATCTCTCCCCGGGGGTCCTCGACCCTGTAGTAGGCCTCTCCAGCCGGGATCTTCTTTGGCACCTTTGTCTCCGTTTTGATCGGTCCCGCAGGTATCCGGTCCAGACACTGCTCTATGATGTGGATGCTCTCCAGAATCTCTCGAAGCCTTACATCGATCCTGTCTGCAGAGTCACCCCTCGTACCGGTTACCACCTTGAAGTCCAGATCGGGATAAACAAGAATGGGATCCTCCTTCCTCATGTCGTAGGCAACACCAGTGGCCCGAAGCGGCGGCCCCGATATGCCAACGCGCTTCGCTCTATCGGGGGAAAGGACGCCTACATTCTCCATCCTCATGTGGTAGATGGGGTCCTGCTCGAAGAGCTCGATGTACTCCTTGGTCCTGGACTCGATGTACTTCAGGGCGCTCCTGCACTTATCGCTGAAGCCTTCTGGGAGGTCGTTTCGGACCCCACCGAAGCGCACGAAGGTGTGGGTGAGCCTGGCTCCTGTGACGCTCTCTATCAGAGAGATGATGCTCTCCCTGTCGATAATCATGAAGTTCCATGGAGCGTAACCAACGCCGGCAATCAGAGTCATGAACTCGCCTGTTCCTATCAGGTGGCTCTGAATCCTGGAGAGCTCCTCCAGGATGACGCGGATGTACTGTGCCCTCAGCGGAACCTCCAGGCCCAGGATCTTCTCTATGGCCCCACAGTAACACTCGTTGTTGGAAAGGGAGGCAACGTAGCACATTCTGTCTGTGTAGGTTAACCCCTGAAGCCAGGTCCTGTTCTCCATGATCTTCTCGATGCCCTTGTGGATGTAGCCCATATCGAGGAAGGCCTTGTGAACCCTTTCTCCTTCTATTAGGATGTCCAGGAGGAAAGGTCCCGGAAGCATGGCGTGCTGGGGGCCCATGTGCATGATCATCTCTGAGTCGGACTTGATCTCCTTCTCCTCCCTCTCTCTGAAGGACGGATATTTTGGCTTCTCCTTCGGGACGGTGCCGGCCTCAATCTCAGCGGGCGTTGGCGGTATGAAGTACTCGGTGTACCCCTCGGATGTAGGCCGCTCGACAGCCCTCTGGCCAGTGGTCAGATCGGGATAGCCCTTGAAGTCCTTCCTCCAGGGCCAAACTCCCACCAGCTCGTCACCCAATAGCAAGGGGTAGAGCCCCGGGTGGCCCTCGAAGTTGATGCCAAACATCTCCCATATCTCGCGCTCGTACCAATTAGCGTTCCAGAAGAGATTGGCGAGAGATTTCACCGACGGGTTTTCCCGTGGCGTCTTGGACTTGAGCATGGCCACGACCTGATGAGCACCGTGGCTGGCCATGATCTCAACGACCTCCATCTCTTTCCTGGCGATCCAATCCACACCGGCGGCACCAGAGTAGTGGTCGAAGTTCAGTTTTTCGCTCAGGTGTTTGCAGACGTCTACGATGCTGTTGGAATCAATGGTGGCCCAAAGCCTCCGGTCCGACTCTACCCTGGACTCCAAAACGGCTCCAGGGAAGGCAGACTGGACTGCGCTTAAGACATCGCTTGCAGTAGTCAAGAAAAGACTCCTCCTTAGTAGCCTCGTTTGTCTTTACGCTGCTTGATCTTCTCCTGGAGGTTCATTAAGGCCTCAAGGAACTGCTCTGGCCTGGGAGGACACCCAGGGACGAAGACGTCGATGGGGAAATAATCGGCAGTGTTCTGGATGATGTTGTAGGAATCGTAGAACGGCCCTCCCGATATTGCACACTCACCTATGGCGACGCACCATTTTGGCTCCACCATCTGCTCCCAGAGGTTTTTGATGACAGGCAGGTACTTCCGGGTGATGTAGCCTGAGATGATCATCACATCTGTTTGACGTGGTGTGTTTCTCGGCATGCATCCAAAACGAGTGCAGTCGTAGGGCGCTGCTCCGAAGACGAACATCTCTACACCGCAGCACCCCATGGGCTGCATCAAAAAGTATACCGAGTTCTTTCTGCCCCAATTAAAGATGTTCTTGATAGGTCCCATCTCTATGATCTGATGGATCTTCTCCGTAGTTGTAAACCAGACGTCGGCCACAGGCTGGCCGAAGATCGTCCACTTAGAGATCTCTTCGTCAACAGCCACGGGTACGGGTATGACATCGCTTATACCCAACGCAAAGCCTCCTTCTTAACAGCATAGACCAATCCAACAAGCAGTACAACGATGAATAGGAGCATCTCGAAGACGGCGTTGTTCATCCCGAAGACCATGAACTGCTGCAGGGCCTTATTCGCGTAGACGTAGATCCAAGGGTATAAGAAAAGAACCTCAACATCGAATATCACAAAAACGATTGCGAACAGGTAGTATTGAACACTGTACTGGATCTTGGCGTCGCGGACGGGACACAGTCCACCTTCGTAGGTAGATCGCTTCTTGCGGCTTGGCTTAAGAGGTGCTATGATCTTGACAGCTGCTAAAGCCGCTATGGGCACGATAGCTCCCATTATCATGAATATAATAAGTGGTATATAATAATCCACTGCCATCGGTTCGCCGGCCATTGTTTCTCCTCCGTAAAAGCTAAACATAAGGTCTGGTATAAAAGGTTTATGAGAAACCATTTCGCATTGCCAGGCTTAAATCTCAATATTTCTAGAACCAAAAAAAACAATTCATCATCATTAAGGTGAGCAGATGGAGAACGTTCGTCAGATGGAGATCGGTCCGGGGATGAGCATTGTTGAGCTTGTGGGCTGTATGGAGCACTGCGGCTTTGGAGCCAGGAGATTGGCTGAGGCGGTGAGCATCTACGAGCAGATGTTGGGGGAAGGGTACACCAGGTTCTTCACTCTCTCCGGCGCGATGGTGCCAGCGGGGTTGAGGAACGTCGTGTCGGGGCTGATTAGAAACGGCCACATTGATGTCCTTGTCACAACAGGCGCAAACCTGGTCCACGACGTCATAGAGTCTTTTGGGTCTCACTGTCTGGGCAATCCCGAATCCGATGATGCCGCACTTAGGGAAGAAGGGTTGAGCAGGATTTACGATGTCTTCCTGCCAGACGAGCATTTCATCAGGTTCGAGGAGCTGATGCAGTCAATCCTGCCGGAAAGAGCAGATCCGATATCGGGCACTGAGTTCTTGAGGCTGATCGGCTCCCGTATCTCCGACCCCAAATCCATCCTGAGATCAGCCTACGAACGCCATGTGCCTGTCTTCTGTCCCGCGATGTCCGACTCCATGATCGGACTGCAGGCCTGGCTGCATCGGCAGAATAAGCCCCTCTTTGTTGATACCCTTGCAGACATCAAAGAAATCGTGGACATCT
>Ga0182011_10003240_pt1 | contig 13390 bp, 11 predicted proteins | sample 711E1DmetaG_FD_120481 | JGI IMG/M metagenome (GOLD analysis project Ga0182011, IMG submission 120481) | Permafrost microbial communities from Stordalen Mire, Sweden - 711E1D metaG | ecosystem: Environmental > Terrestrial > Soil > Wetlands > Permafrost | place: Sweden: Stordalen | collected... | reverse complement strand
CGTATTGAAGGGGTCTGCGAAGATCTTGAAAATAGGGAGGTTGAAAGCTCCCGGCTCGGTCTTGTCCATCATAAAAGCGACTATGGGCTCGGATGTCCTCTCTGTGAACTCCATCTCGGCCACACCTGGCCCCATGCCCCTGATGTTGCCGCTGAAGGCATCGGCAAGCAGGTCCTGACCTGCTCCGTAGAGCTTGAGCTTCTTGGCAACTTCTGTGGCCTCCTCGAAGGTCTCCCACGCCAGACCGTGAACCTCGCCGTTATCGCAGCCTTTCTTGTGGCTCATTATGAGCTCTAAATCGTCGCCGCAGGCCAGCACTCTAAAGTCCGTCAGTGCGCCGGCCTTCTTTGCTTCTTGAAGCTTCGACTCTGCTACCTCGATCAATGCGGGATGGACCGAAGAGTGGCCTGGGTAGCCACCTACGTCGGCTCTTATAAGGCTGATTGTTATTTTTGTCGTCTCAATCCCATCTGATGCTCTTGGCGAATATTGCTGATTTGTCTTTGTTATCTCAACCGATGTGATATATTATGGCTTTTGCGGTCTTAAGCCTCTCGTGCGTAGTCCTGAATGTTTGGACTTTACATACTCCTTTTTGATATTTACATTCATTTTCTAGCATTTAATTCTGTCACCTTGCGATTCAAGAACATTCCTAAACTTGTACCCTTCCAGCAGCTGGCTCAAAATGTGATATCAGGCGTCTGTAGATGCCTTTTTGTGTCAAGTGATTCATGGAACCCAACTGTGTTATACCAATTAGGTTTTTGACTATAAATCTGACTTTCATCGGCGACAAGTTCGTGGATTTCTAAAAAAAGAAAGCGGCTGAGAATTCCTCCAAACATCCGTAATTTTCTCCAATATAGCCGCTTTCATAATGGCGTCACTCTGCGATTGCTTCATTCTTTCAGCGCCATGGGCATTTTCAGAGGCACATCAACTGGCTTGATGAACTGATCCAGGACAGGCCGGGTGCCGTTGACATTGAGCTTATCAAACAAAAAGGCGAATTGCCTCTCCAGCTCGGAGCAGATTTTATCGCGGACATCAGCCGGCAGGTGCCATAGCTCCAGTTTGAACGGTCCGAAGCCTTTCTTGCGGGTTTTGTAAATGAACTGTTCTTCCGTGTCCTTTTCTTTCCATTCGTCTTTCAAGTCGGCTTTCAGATGATCATAAATTTTTGCCCGCAGCTCAGCTGGGAAACCTTTGCTGTCATAAATCATGTTCTGGAAACCGGTAGCCAGATGAATCTCGGCCGTTCCGGTGGCGGGAAAGCGGTCAAAGGCTTCATTGGGCAGCGTTGAAGCGCCGTGCTGAACGGCGCCGGACAAACCGTATTGCGCGCGGGAGTTTTCCGACAGTCTCTGCAGCACGTCAAAATCAATTTTGACTTTCGCAACCGTACCGTCGGCCAGCGGCACACCGCCATGCGTCGTCCCGGTCTGCACGCTGATCTTGCTGATTCCCTTGAAAACCTCGCCCCGCTTTTTAAGTTCTTCCAGATAACCCTCCATGAAAATCTGCAATTCATCGACCGTGCTGTTCTTACCGCCAACCTCGCCGATTTCGCCGCCCACGGACACAGTGATGCCTTCCGGCTCCAGATCACGAATCATGGTGGTTAACTCCGCCGCAAGCGTAAAGTTTGTTCTTTGCTGATCTTTGATGGTGGGCTGCGAGAGATCAACTAGTGTAGAAGTATCGATGTCGACATTGTAAAAACCGGCAACAATCGCTTCCCTGATTAAATTCTTAACTGTCTGCGTTTCCTTTTCTGCGTCCGCTGCGAACTTTTTGGAGTTTATCTGAAAATGATCGCCCTGCAAAAAGATCGGGCCGCACCAGCCGGATTTAACAGCCGCCGCCATCACGGCACAGGTGTATTCCAGCGGCCTTTGCTTTGTATAGCCTATTTCCGAACGGGCGATTTCAAAAAGAACAGGCCCTACGTTCCCTTTTATCGCGGCACGGAATACAGCCTGCGCAACATCGTAGGTAATGCCGCGGATATTGATCGCCGGAACGGTAAATCCGCCGAGTTCTTTACGGCCCATGGCTTCGTAAAGGGATTGGATCGACGCAGACATGATTCCGAGCGCACTAGCTCCCCGGCGAATCAGAAACCCCGCGGCTTCCTGAGTGGCAGGGTCGGGACTGAAAACGACCGTATAGATTAAATCATCGATCAACTTTTCCTGAAACCTGGCTTCATTCAAGACACGAACATCACCGCCGTCATAAGCGAGTATGGATTCGCATCCTTTCTTTAGCTGATCTATATTCTCGTAAATCATGGCTGCTCCTTTGAATGTATTCATTGCGACAGGAATTGCCCTGCCTTTGTCACTTCCGACGACGAACCGATGTAGATGGGCGACCGTTGATTAACGGACGTCACTTTGAGGGAAAGAATATCGTCTTTCCCGTCCGTAGCCATGCCGCCGGCCTGCTCCACGATGAAGGCCATAGGCTGAAGTTCAAACAGCAACCGCAGCTTCCCCTGGGGTGATTTCTTCAGTGCAGGATACGTGAATACGCCTCCCCGCTTGATGATCAACTGGTTGATGTCGGGAACAAATCCGCCGCTGTAGCGCAGCTTGTAGCCGTCTGCCTCCAGCTTATCGATATACTTCAGATGATTGTCCGTCCAGTCCTTGCGCAGACCGCCAGGTGAAAAGATCGCCCCCTTCTCATTGAGCCGGATATTCTCCTCGGAAAGGACATACTCTCCTTCGCGGTCCAATACAAACTCATGCACGCCCTTTCCTGCCGAATAAATCATAGTGATGAGCGGGCCGTAAAGAATATAAAGAGCAGCGACCATTGAATTCCGGCCGCTGTCAAATATTGAATTTTTGTGGATGCCGATGATCGTTCCGATGGCCAGATTAGTATCTACCAGGGAAGAACCGTCCACCGGATCGGCGGTAACAATATATTTTTCCTGGCCGCGACCTATGGTGACGATATCTTCGAGCTCCTCGGAAGCATACTCGCGAACAAATCCGGAGTTCCGTAGCATATTTTTCAATATGTCGTCGGAAATGCGGTCCAGCGCCAACTGATCCTCGCCGTAAACATTCTTGAAGCCGGCCAGCTTGCGGTTGGATTCGTGGATTTCCGCGGAAATATATTTGCCGACCACGGCAATCTGCCAGATGAGCCGCCGCAATTCCACCTCGATGCCTTCCATCCACATGTGGCGCCTCAGATCAACTATGTATTGAGTTTGATCTTTTATGCCGTCACCCATAGATTCTCCTGATATTTTCTCCGCAATCTGTAAGTTTTTCTTCGATAATAAAGATGTTGCCCCCGCATCGAAGAGATGCGTTTCAATCCTCTAATTGCTGTTTGCCAGAATTTCCCAGAGTACTTCCGCAAGCGAATAGGGCCCATGCCGCAAATGTTGCCGGAGGAAGACGTCCGCCAAAAGCTCCTTCCTGGCTCCATGGAGCTTGAGCTTCTTGGCCTTCTCTGTCGCCGCCTCTAATCCAGTGCATCCAGACTCGCTTTACTGTTATCCACTAATTTGAGATCTCTAGCGCTTTATTTGGTGTTGAAGTTATTCGTTTTGTGGCGGATTATGCATCTTATCTTTCTGGGAGTTAGCTTTACGATTTTGTTCTTCTTTCCCATGCACCAGTGATGGGCATGTAACGTCAAGAGTATCGGGACAGTCTTAAGCCTCTCTTGCAGAAGTTCTTATATCTGCCAGAGATCATCTATGACCGGAAGCGGCCATGTAGGCCTTAATGCCATTTAGAGGAAGGAATTGTCCTCGGAGCATAAGCGGCCTGGCTGGCTAGTGATAGAAACCAGGAGAGGTAATATGGACCTTGTTGCAAAATATCACGTAGAAACAGACCTTCCGATAAAGAAGGCAGCTGAGGCCATAGCCGCCGAGCAGTCAACGGGCACCTGGACCGAGGTCCGGGGCGCAGATAACCCCCTCGCAGCCCGTGTTATTAGAGCCGAAGGAGACCTTGTAGAGATAGGCTTTCCCGTGGAGCTTTTTGAGCCCGGAAATATTCCCCAGTACCTATCTGTGATCGCAGGGAACCTGTTCGGCCTGGGATCACTGAAGAAGGTGCGTCTTCTGGACGTGGACTTTCCTGAGAGCCTTGTGAGGGCCCACCGAGGTCCAATGTTCGGGATCGAAGATGCTCGAAAGATCTTGGATGTTTTCGATCGACCATTGGTCGGAACCATCGTTAAGCCCAAGGTTGGCCTGGACCCCGCGGGCACGGCAGAGGTGGCGGCTGCCGCTGTTCGTGGTGGGCTGGACCTCGTCAAGGACGATGAGACGCTGACGAACCAATCCTTTTGCCCGATGGTGGAAAGGGTGGAGGCTGTGATGAGCGCTTTGGATAGGGCAGAAAAGGATACGGGCAAGAAGGCCTTCTACGCCGTTAACGTTACCACGGGGGCCGATCAGATTCTCGAGAGAGCTGAAAAGGCCGTGGATCACGGAGCCAATATGGTCATGGTAGATGTTCTGACAGCTGGGTTCTCAGCTCTCGAAGTTCTATCGAGGAATGTAAAGGTTCCGGTGCACGTTCATAGGACCATGCACGGTGCCATGACCAGGGACAAAGGTCACGGGATCTCCATGGTGGTGATAGCTAAGCTTGTCCGGATGGCGGGAGGGACCAACCTGCACACGGGCAGCTATCTAGGCAAGATGGCTCGCGAGATCGAGGAAAATGACCTATGCAGGGACGCCCTAAGAAACGAGTGGCATGGACTGAAGAGAGTCTTCCCCGTCGCATCCGGGGGCATCTATCCTGCAACTGTTCATGCCAATCTGGACGGATATGGCATCGATTGCATAGTCCAGGCTGGTGGAGGAGTTCATGGTCACCCCGGAGGAACAACAGCCGGAGCCAGGGCCATGGTCCAGGCAGCAGAAGCCTGGATGAAGCGGGTCCCTCTGTCCGAATACGCGGAAGATCACAAAGAGTTGGAAACAGCCTTAAAATTCTGGGGATCGTGAAGCAGAGGATCGGAATCGCCCGGATTATAAAGGCAAAACCGAAGAGTTTATATTGGTAGATGAGGATGATTTGCCACGTTTATCACGATCAAAGTGATGTAGCGCTGTTTGAAAAAACAGGAAGAGGTGTAGAGAGGGAATATGTAGAGGGATCTGATGGCTAGAGAGGATATCTTATCGAAAATCAAAACGGCAGAGGCTGAGGCCAGGGCCAGCGTCCAGCGGGCCATGGAAGAAAAGGAGAAGAAGATAGCCGATGCCACCACTGAAGCAGCGAACATCGTTAGGACCGCTGAAACAACTGCACAGGAATACTACGACAAGAGCATTGCCCAAGCAGAGGCTGATGTTAAATCCAAGAAGGAGTCGATCGTAGGCAGCGGCGCAAAGAACGTCAGTTCGATGAGCAACAGCGCCAGCACTAAACTGGACAAGGCCGTTGAATATCTATTGAAGGAGTTCATGGGGTTATTGCATGCTTAGACCCGTTAAGATGAGTCGCGTAGTCGTCGCCGGGTCAAAGGACGTGATGCCACCTGTTGTCGAAAAGTTGCATGAGTTGCGCCTGTTACATATAGTCAACTATAACGGCAGCTTGCCAGAATTTGAGCTTGGCAAGCCCATCGGCAAGGCCAAGGAGTATTCTGAGGATCTCATTAAGCTCAGATCGATGGCCAGATACCTGGATATTAAATCCAAGGCTCCTGAGGTAACCTATCCCGAATCGCAGGTGGTCTCCCAGATGGACGACCTCCTGAACAATGTCGGTGCGGAGGTAACCTCGACCTTTGAGCGCATAACCGAGATCGAGACGGAGATCAAATCCAAGCAGGATCAGATCAGAGCACTGGGACCCCTGGCGTCTTTGCCGTTGCCCCTGGAATTATACCACGGATATGACTCTTTGGCAGTCCATGTGGGCTCTGTTGCATCCGCGGTTGACGCGGACGTTGCCAAAGTCTCCCCGGTTAACGAGGTCTATTCTGCAAGTTCCAAAACGGGTATGATCGTTGCGGTATTCGTTCCCGTTGCCAAGGCTGGAGAGGTGTCTTCTGTCTTAGGAGAGCACGGATTTGCAGAGATGTCCGTTCCCAGCTTGGAGGGCAGCGTAGACTCGGCCATATCCGCTCTGGAATCGAGCGTGAAGAGCCTGGAAGGCGAGATGGCTCCTCTCCAGAAGAAGCTCGTGGATCTAAAGAAGCAGCATGAGGATATGATCCTGGCAGCCGATGAGTACCTGTCGATGCAGACCCAAAAGGCCGAAGCGCCCTTGCACTTCGCAGCGACCAGCAACGCCTTTGTCATAGACGGCTGGATACCAACCGAAGAGTTCAACAGGCTGAAAGGCGAGCTGGAGACAGCCGCCAGCGGGCACATCGACGTCCAGATGCTCGACGACAAAGAATCGGACGAACTTGTCGAACAAGGCGAGGATATACCGACACAGATGAACAACCCAGGGATTGCCAAGCCCTTTGAGCTGATCACTCGTCTCTTCGCTATACCTGAATACAAGGAGTTCGACCCGACAGTTCTGATATTCGCATTCTTCCCCGTCATGTTCGGCATGATCCTGGGAGATATCGGATATGGCATCATGATTCTTCTGGTCTTATTCCTCCTGGAGAGGAGATTCAGAACAGAAGGCTGGCGACAGCTGATCAACATCGTTAAGATCTCCAGCGTTTGGGCAATCGTGTTCGGATTTTTCTTTGGAGAGATCTTCGGACCGCTTGGACTCTGGGGCAGAGTAATGGGTCAACTTCCAGAAGAAGAAGTAACGCACCTGAACTCGATTGGTGCCTTCTACGGTGATGGCGTATACGGTGCTCTGGGAAGGCTGGGGCCAGCGGGAATGTTTCCCATGGATCGGCTTGCAACAAACGCTGTTTTAATGCTGATCGGCATCAGTCTCTTCATCGGTGTCGTTCACTGCGGCGTTGGATCCATCCTCGGCATCAAGACCGAACTGGGCTACGGCGAGAAGAAACACGCCTACTTCGAGAGGCTTCCAGTACTTCTCTTCCAGGTCTTCTTCGCTGTGCTTCTGCTGGGAATGGTCATGGGCATGAACATGGTTCTGGTTGGCCCAAGTGCCCTCATAATTGTCATATCAATTGTGATGATGATCATGGGTCCAGAGGGGCCAATGGGTTTGGCTCACGTTCCGTCCCTGATAAGCAATCTCATATCATATCTGAGGTTGCTGGCAATCGGCTTAGCATCTGTTGGCCTTGCCTTCGCTGCTAATCAGCTGGGATTCCAGGTCATAATGCCAATGCTGAGCGGTGGCGCAGAGAGTCCGACAATTGTTGCGATGATCGCCGGTGTAGTGATTTTGTTCGTAGTGCACTTCATCAACCTGCTGCTGGGAATTTTGTCCCCATTCATGCATCCACTGAGGTTGCATTATGTGGAGATGTTCACGAAGTTCTACAGCGCGCACGGCGGTGGAGTTGAATACGTTCCCTTCGGCCATGTCCGAAGGTTCTTGAAGGTTTAAGTTAATACAAAAAGGAGGATTGAGGAAAATGGCAGTAACGGATCTTGGAGCATTGTATGGAAGTCTGGCTGTAGGTGCTGGTCTGGCAACTGGACTGGCAGGTATTGGTGCAGGAATGGGTGAGCAGGGTATCGGAGCTGCAGTAGTCGGCGTAGTGGCCGAGGAACCCGGATTCCTTGGAAAGGGTCTGTTCCTAATGCTTCTGCCTGAGACTCTGATCATCTTCGGACTTGCAGTTTCATTGATTCTGATGTTCGCCTGGACACCATTCGCTAGCCACCTCTAAATAATCAGAAAAATTCTGAGGGTGAGAGGCAATGGCACTAGACGCAGTGGTAGAGGATATTCTGGCGACCAGCAAAAGCAAGGTCGCTTCAGTCAGCGCTGAGGCTGACCAGGAAGTTGCCAGAATACTAGACGAAGCCAGAAAACGTGCCGCAGGAATAAAATCCAGGAAAGAAAAAGAGGTTGGACAGGCTATCGAGGCTTTGGAGCGCCGGGTGATCTCCAGCGCTCACCTCGAAGTCAAGAGGTCCGAGCTGAACGTTAACAAGGAGATGCTGGAGCAGTCCAAAGCCAAGCTCTTTGGTGCTATCCAGAAGCTCCCCAAGGATCAGAATGAAGCGCTGATCAAGAAGATGCTCGAACCTTATGACCTCAAGGATATGAAGGTCTTCTCCAATAAGAAGGATGAGGCTTTCGTATCCTCTCTCGCTCCCAATTACGGCGGGAACCTGGACATCATCGGCGGCGTTGTGGTCGAGAGCAAGGACGGCGCTCTTCGTTACGATTTAACCTTCGAAACTCTTGCGCGTGAGGTCTTCAACAACCACATGAAAGAGGCTTCTAAGATCATATTCGGGTGAGGACGATGCCGGTACTACGTTTGCCGAAGTTCGGACAACCGGTGAAGTACGCCTACATCACAGGAAGAGTTAGGGCCATGAAGACCAAGCTCATTCCTCCGGAGATGTATCCGCGGATGCAGTCTATGGACGCGTCCGAGATCGCCAGATATCTGGAGGAGACCCAGTATAAGGACGAGATCGATGCTCTGTCCAAGGACTACTCCGGAACCGAGCTTATAGAGCATGCAACCTTCGCCAACCTAGCAAAGACCTACAGGAAGCTTCTGGATGTGTCCATAGATGAGCCGCAGTTCCTCATACTTGAGTATCTGAGGCGCTGGGACATCTGGAACATCAAGACCGTGATCCGTGGCAAGTTCTACGGAGCCACCGATACCGAGATCATGAAGTATCTCGTGCCCGCAGGAGAGCTCGATGCTGAGTTCCTGGACGGACTGACCAAGAAAGGGACGGTGCAGGAGGTTATATCAGCCTTCGAAGGCACAGATTACTCCAGCGCCCTTGCCCAGTACGATGGCAAGAACCTGGCGTCGCTCGAAAACGCCCTGGACAAGCTGTACTACTTCAGGATGGAGCGCGCCGTAGGCGGCACCCTGTCCGTAGGAGGTGGCCTGCTGCTGAAATACGTCCGTAGGGAGATAGACATCAGGAACCTGATAACTCTCTTCAGGATGAATAAGGCGGGCGTCGATGCAGCTATAATACAGGAGAACCTGATCCCCGGAGGAAAGCTCCACGAAGAGCTGAGCCGCATGGCTGGACAGCCGTTCGGCGAGTTTCTCAGGGGTTTGGAGGGATATCCTTTCTGGAGTTCAATCTCGGATATAGCAACGGCAGATCTCGACGCTATGAGCAGGATCGAAGCCAGGCTTAGGGCGTATCTCGTTCGGTATGCTTGGGCTCTTTCGAACTATCATCCGCTATCTATCCTGCCGGTTCTGGGATACATGGTTAGCAAGGACACCGAGGTTTCCAACATCAGGAAGATCGTCCGAGGAAAGGAAGCGGGCCTTCCTGCTGAGCTCATAGAAGAGCAAGTGGTGGTGGCTTAATGGATATCGCTTTTGTTGGTCCGACCGAGACTGTCCTCGGGTTCAACCTGGCAGGGGTAAAGAAATCTTATGTGGCCAACACCGAGGAGGAGCTGGTCTCGAAGATTGGCGAGGTTATGGCAGATTCCAATGTAGGAATCCTGGTGTTGAAGCAATCGGATTACAACCGACTCCCGAAGCGGCTTCAAGAGCAGCTCTCCGAGTCCATCAAGCCTACCATGATTGCCATCGGAACCGAGCAGAGCACAGAGATGAGAGAGAAGATTAAAAGGGCAATAGGTGTTGATTTATGGAAGTAGGGAAAATAAAGCGAGTCGCCGGACCACTAGTTCAGGCTACGGGCCTGAAAGCTTCCATGTACGACCTGGTCCTGGTCGGCGAGGAAGGCCTGATGAGTGAAGTCATCGGCATTTCCGGCAATAAACATATCATTCAGGTATACGAAGATACGGGCGGCGTGCGGCCCGGCGAGCCGGTCAAGGAGACTGGAGCTCCACTCGTAGCACAACTGGGTCCAGGCATTCTGACCCAAATTTACGACGGTATCCAAAGGCCACTACCCATGTTGGCAGCGGCATCCGGAGACTTCATCAGCAGGGGTCTGTTCGTAGACGGCATCGATCACAAGAAGAAGTGGGAGTTCAAGCCTGTAGTGAAAAAGGGCGATGTAGTCAAGCCCGGCCAATCCATTGGTGAAGTTCAGGAACAGCTCCTGATCAAGCATAAGATCATGGTCCCCCCAAACCTTAAGGGCGGAGCAATCAAGGAGATCTACTCCGGCAACTTCACAGTGGACGAGACAGTGGCCGTCCTGGATGACGGCACAAAGCTCACTATGATGCACAAGTGGCCGGTAAGACGAGCCCGACCTGTGACAAAAAAACTGGCACCCACCATCCCCCTAAGGACTGGGCAAAGGGTCATAGACGGATTCTTCTCCCTGGCCAAGGGCGGAACGGCAGCCATTCCCGGCGGATTCGGTACCGGAAAGACGGTTATGCAGCAGACCCTGTCCAAGTGGGCAGATGTCGACATTGTGGTTTATGTGGGATGCGGCGAGCGCGGCAATGAGATGGCCGATCTGCTGCATGAGTTCCCCGAGCTGCAAGACCCAAGGACCGGCAGACCCCTGATGGAGAGGTCCATCGTTTACGCCAATACCTCCAATATGCCGGTGGCTGCTCGTGAGGCTTCTGTTTACACAGGAATGACCACGTCAGAGTACTACAGAGATATGGGCTACGACGTCCTGATGACCGCTGACTCCACCTCTCGCTGGGCAGAGGCCATGAGAGAGATGGGCTCGCGTCTGGAAGAGATGCCTGGTGAGGAAGGTTATCCAGCATACCTGGGTGCTAGACTTGCCGACTTCTACGAGCGTGCCGGACGTGCCGAGGTTCTCAACGGAGGCCAGGGTTCAGTTAGCATCGTAGGTGCCGTGTCCCCGCCCGGCGGAGACTTCACCGAGCCCGTTACTCAGAACACACTGAGAATGGTCAAGGTATTCTGGGCACTGGACTCTAAGCTGACACAGCGCAGGCATTTCCCGTCCATCAACTGGCTGGATTCCTACTCGCTGTATGACCTAGACCTCGAGCCCTGGTTCGTAGAGAACGTCAGCCCGGACTGGAACAAGAACAAGAGACGTGCCATGGCCATACTGCAGGAGAACGCCGAGCTGGAAGAGATCGTGATGCTCGTAGGATCGGATGCTCTGCCTGAGGATCAGCAGGTCACACTGGAAGTCGCAAGGATGATCATCAACTTCTGGCTGGCACAGAGCGCATTCCATCCGGTGGATACCTTCTCTCCCTACAAGAAGCAGTTCGACCTCTTAGAATCCATCCTGAAGTTCAGGGACTACGCCTTCGATGCAGTCCAGAAGGGCATATCAGTGGCGCAGATCACATCCGTTCCATCCAAGGATGCTCTGGCCAAGGTAAGACTGGAAGCTGAGTATGAGCCGGTACTGGCAAAGGTTTTGGCTCAGATGGACGCCGAGTTTAAGGCGCTGAAGTGAGGTGGGTTCAAAATGACCAAGGAATACAAAACTATTACTGAGATCTCCGGACCACTCATCTTCGTGGAGAAGACCGAGCCAGTGGGCTACATGGAGCTCGTCGAGATCAGAACTGGCGGAGATCTGAAGAGAGGACAGGTGCTGGATTCCTCCGATGATATCGTGGTTGTTCAGGTATTCGAGGGAACCGGCGGTCTGTCCAAGGATAGCGCTGTCAGGTTCACCGGAGACGTCATCAAGATGCCATTATCTCCCGGCATCGTGGGACGCGTTCTGTCCGGATCCGGAAAGCCCAGAGACGGCGGCCCGGAAATTGTTCCTGAGGTATTGAGAGATATTGCAGGAGCTGCCATCAACCCAGCTTCCCGTGAGAAGCCGCGCGCTTTCATCCAGACCGGCATTTCCACCATCGACGGCACAAACACCCTGGTGCGCGGCCAGAAGCTGCCCATCTTCTCCGGCGCAGGTCTGCCCCACAACGACCTTGCTCTGCAGATCGCCAGGCAGGCCAAGGCATTGGGTGAAGCGGAGTCGTTCGCAGTTATCTTCTGCGCCATGGGCATCACCAATGAAGAGGCTCAGCACTTCCTGGCTGACTTCGAGAGGACGGGAGCCCTGGAGAGGGCAGTCGTGTTCCTGAACCTGGCCGACGACCCGGCTGTAGAGAGGATTCTGACACCTAGGTTAGGCCTGACCACTGCGGAGTATCTAGCCTTCGATCTGGACATGCACGTGCTCATCATCTACACGGACATGACCAACTATTGCGAGTCGCTCCGGCAAATGGGCGCTGCTCGTGAAGAGGTGCCAGGACGTCGGGGCTACCCGGGATACATGTACACCGACCTGGCCTGCCAGTATGAGAGAGCAGGCATCATCAAGGGCAAGAAAGGCTCTATCACCCAGTTCCCCATCCTGACCATGCCAGGCGACGACATCACTCACCCCATACCGGACCTGTCCGGATATATCACCGAGGGCCAGATCCTCATCTCCCGAGAGCTGCACAGAAAGGGCATCTATCCGCCTGTCGACATCCGCCCCTCGCTTTCCCGGCTTATGAACTCCGGTATCGGCAAGGGCCACACTCGCGAGGATCACAGGGCAGTATCGGATCAGCTCTATGCTTACTATGCAGAGGGCAACGATCTGCGCGGTCTCGCGGCCATCGTGGGCAAAGAGGCTCTCTCTGAACGCGATAAATTGGTCCTGGAGTTCGCCGATAAGTTCGAGAAGAAATTCGTCAATCAGGGCAGAGATGAGGACCGGACCATCTTCGAGACCCTCCAGATCGGATGGGACCTCTTGGCTGACCTGCCGGAAGCGATGCTCACCAGGATTGACGACAAATACATCAAGGCTTACCACCCCAAGTACGCAGGAACCGCGAAAGCTGCAGAAGCACCGAAGAAGTGAGATCATGGCTGTAATTCGAGGAACAAAACCGACCAGGTCAGTGCTGATCGCTCTCAAGAAACGAATGAAGGTCGCGAAAACTGGTCACTCGCTCCTCAAAATGAAGCGTGACGGCCTCATGATCGAATTTTTTGAGGTGTTGAACAAGGCCAAGACGGTCAGGAAAGAGTTGGTAGATTCTCTGCTCAAAGCTGAGCAGAGGCTCAACATGGCTAAGGCAACCGAAGGGACAGTAGCCATCAACAGCGTGGCTTACTCGTTGCAGAAGGAGCCCACCATCCAGCTCGAGTCCAGGAATATCATGGGCGTTGTGGTGCCCAAAATTGCCGCAGAATCTGTGCAGAAGAAGATGTACGAGCGCGGCTACGGCATCATAGGAACAAGTGCTGCCATCGATGAGGCTGCCGATGCCTATGAGAAGTTGCTTGACAAGGTCATCCTGGCTGCAGAGGTAGAGACCGCAATGATCAGGCTTGTCGAGGATATCGACAGCACTAAGAGGCGCGTCAATGCTCTGGAGTTCAAGGTGAT
>Ga0182011_10003238_pt1 | contig 13403 bp, 10 predicted proteins | sample 711E1DmetaG_FD_120481 | JGI IMG/M metagenome (GOLD analysis project Ga0182011, IMG submission 120481) | Permafrost microbial communities from Stordalen Mire, Sweden - 711E1D metaG | ecosystem: Environmental > Terrestrial > Soil > Wetlands > Permafrost | place: Sweden: Stordalen | collected... | reverse complement strand
GATTTCTACAGAGCACATTTTTTAAGTACTTCTTAAAGAATCAGAATTTTGAAGCTGCTGGCAATAGTTCCCCGTTGATTATTTTCCATACCGGTTGATGGTCTGGATCAGGTTCATAAAACCGGCCATCTCCATTGCAAGCACTTCATCGCGGGTCATACCCATGCTGGTCTCGGCATCGGCGGTAAGCATCTCCGGCCCGCGGATCATGGTGCGCCGGGTCCCGTCGCGTGAGAGGATCTCCTCAGCCTCGGCATCGTGCACGAACGCCCGGCCGGGAATGATCACGACCGGTTCGAGTGCGGAGAGATCAAGCCCCCGGAGATCGTCGGCAGTGATCAGGCAGGCGATCTCCTTTGCGGCCGGAATAACCGGCACTTCCGACCCGCATGCAGAGAGAACCGCGTCAATGAACGGTGTGGCAATACTGCCGCTGATCACGCTCGCCCGTTTCGTGACCCGGGGGAGTTTTGCAAGCAGGTCAGGCTCGTAACGGATTGCAAACGGCGAACCGATCTCCGGGTCCCAGAGCGGTGTGCCGGATATCTTCATGGTGAACTTTTTACTGAGGCTAAAAACCATATCCCGGAACGATTCCACGCTCTGGACCTTCTGCTTCCCCATGACCGGGCCATTACCGAGGATGAGGCCCTGGCCGGCATTATTCGCAAACCGCATCAGGATCAGGCCCTTTGCCCCCCGGTCCTGGAGCCAGCGGCAGGTCTCCTCCAGCACCTTCCCGTCATTTACCCCGGGAAGGACGACCGCTGCTGCATAGACATCGACGACGTTATCCCCATCCTCATCAACCGCTCTTAAGAGCCGTTCGAGGATCGCAAGCGAGGCTTCCGGTGTCGGGTCGTGCATGTATTTTTTCCGGAGTTCCGGGTCAGTGGCAAAGACGGTAAAGGAAATTTCAGAGAGACCGTTTTCAATCAGCAGATCGGCAATCGCCGGGTCGTCCCACCCCTTGCCGCTGGTATACCCGATGTGGAGGGGAGATTCCGTGCTCCCGAGCAGTTCGATGAGATCCTTAAACGCAGGGTAACAGCTGGGATCGCCGCCCCCGCTGATAGTTATTTTCTCAGGGGTATCCCGTTGTGTCTGCAGATTTGCAAGAAATTCGTCCGCAACGGTCCTGAGATCCTTGAATCCGGCATATTCTTCACGGATACCCCGGGTACAATAGTCGCACCCTTTCTTGAATGGCAGGCAGTACCGGCACCCCAGCGGCTGGACGCCTTTTACTTTTTTAAAATAACAGTATTCGCAGAAACCGCGACAATTGATCCCCGGATTTCCCCCGATGTCAACGGTCAGCTGGGCCATGTGTACTAGTACGTCCGTTCCGGAACGTTTAATCTGTTCGGGTACTTCAATGCAGGAAAATTCCACGGGGAACGGGATTCATGAAAAAAACCGCGTCACCGGGGGATGTTATCCCTTCACGACAAATTGGGGCACCACCTTTTTTACGATCTACAGACAAAATCATATGGCGCCTCAGTGGCTTAGTTGGCAGAGCGGCTGACTTGTAATCAGCAGGTCCCGTGTTCAAATCACGGCTGGGGCTTTTTATTCTGATCATATTCCTCTCTGTTCAACAATACATTCAAATTTTCCCGGAATAATTATTAGATGCTTTGATACCTATGCCAAAAAAAGCGTTTATCACCGGTATAACGGGACAGGACGGATCCTATCTTGCAGAATTGCTGCTCTCCAAAGGGTATGAGGTACATGGGTTAATCCGGCGTTCGTCAACGTTCAACACGAGCCGGATCGATTCCATCTACATCGATCCCCATGATCCGGATGCAAAGCTGTTCCTGCATTACGGTGATCTTTCTGACTCCGAACAGATTGCAAATATTATGTACAATATCAGGCCGGAAGAGATCTATCATCTCGGGGCCCAGAGCCACGTACGGGTCAGTTTTGATACACCGGAATATACCGGCAATGTTACGGCACTGGGGACAACCCGTCTGCTCGAAGCAGCACGGCGGAGTAACTACCCAGTAAAGTTTTACCAGGCCTCATCGAGCGAGATGTTCGGGGCTGCCGAGCCGCCCCAGAAAGAGGACACCCCGTTTCATCCAAGGAGCCCGTATGCCTGTGCCAAGATCTATTCCTACTGGATGACCCGCAATTACCGGGAAGGGTACAGCCTCTTTGCTGCAAACGGTATCCTCTTCAACCATGAATCGCCCCGCCGGGGAGAGACCTTTGTCACGCGGAAGATCACCCGGGCCATTGCCCGGATCCTTTCCGGGAAAGATAAATACCTGTACCTGGGAAATCTCGATGCAAAGCGCGACTGGGGATTCTCTCCGGAGTACGTTGAATGCATGTGGCGGATCATGCAGCAGGATACAGCCGAAGATTATGTCATCGGAACCGGTGAGACCCATTCCGTACGCGAGTTCCTGACCGAGGCATTTGCGTACGCAGGCCTGGATAGGGAAAAACACGTCAGGATCGATCCAAAGTATTTCCGGCCAACAGAAGTTGAAGTCCTTATTGCCGACCCTTCCAAAGCCTACAAAAACCTTGGATGGAAACCGTGCATCAGATTCCACGACCTTGTCCGGATAATGGTAGATGCGGATATGAAAGCATCGGGATTAAAACCGGTGGGGGAAGGCGAAGAAATCATTGCACGGAAATTTCCTTCGCGATGGTGGAAGAACGACTGATATCCTTCCGGATAACCCCCGGAATACCTGCTGTCAGCAACCAGAAAGATGATCAGTATTTACCCGTTACCGGTAAAACAGTGATAATGAACATACCAAGGAAAATCCCATGGCATTCTGGACGGACAAAAAAATCCTCATAACCGGGGGAGCAGGCTTTTTCGGGACACAGGTAGTCCGCCAGCTGCTGAAAAACGGGGCATGCCGGGAGAATATCCTCGTTCCCCGCAGCAGAGAGACTGACCTGCGGGAATGGGAAAACTGTGTCAACGTTGTAAAAAACCGGGATATGGTCATACACCTTGCAGCAAAAGTCGGCGGTATCGGGTACAACCAGGCATATCCCGCAGACCTTTTTTACGATAATGCCATCATGGGTATCCAGCTGATGGAAGCAGCACGACAGGAAAACGTGGGAAAATGTGTTGTTGCCGGCACCATCTGCGCGTATCCCAGATTAACACCCGTACCGTTCAGGGAAGAGAATCTGTGGGAGGGATACCCTGAAGAGACAAATGCGCCCTACGGGCTTGCCAAGAAGATGCTGCTTGTACAATCTCAGGCATACCGCCGGCAGCACGGCTTTAATTCGATTTACCTCCTGCCGGTAAACCTGTACGGGCCGGGAGACAATTTCAATCCGGAAAGTTCGCATGTGATTCCGGCGCTGATAAAAAAATTCACTAAAGCACAACAGAATGGCGATCAGTCCGTGGAAGTGTGGGGAACCGGGGCTGCATCACGGGAATTCCTGTATGTGGACGATGCGGCCCGGGGTCTTGTCCTTGCCGCGGAACGCTACAACAAACCTGATCCGGTCAACCTTGGATCGGGGATGGAGATCACGATCCGGGATCTTGTCATACTTATCAAAGAGCTGACCGGGTACCGCGGCGAAGTACACTGGGACACCACGAAACCGGACGGACAGCCCAGGCGCTGCCTTGATGTCAGCAGGGCAAAAAGGGAGTTCGGCTTCGAGGCAGCTATGCCGTTCCGGGAGGGGCTTAAGAAGACGATTGAGTGGTACCTGCTGCATTGTAACGACGGAGTTGTAGTCATCCACGATGAAAACCACTGTTGAAATACCCGTATCGTACCAGGAAATGATTGGCAGGTTTCGGTGCACCCCGCAGGAAAGAATACCGGATAATTCCGGAACAGAACCAGACCTGATACGTATAAGATAAGGGTGGAGCAGGCAGAAATTTTTGGCAGGAATAACCGTGAATTTTTTCAGGAAACTTTTCTCAGACTTTATGAATATCAACCCGGTCCAGAGACAATCATTGCTGACATTCGGTTCTCTTCTTGCACTCACGGGAATCGGATATATTTCGACGTTCTATTTCGCACATTATCTGGGTCCTGCCGTCATGGGTTCTTTTTTCCTGTTCCTTGCATATTACGGGATCTTTGATCTGATCGGGGATGGCGGATTCGGCGGAGCTGCGGTAAAAAGGATCAGCGAAGGCAAGGCACAAAACGAATACTATTCGGCATATTTTATATTACGAATAATTCTTCTTTGTCTCTCCATCGCGGCGTTTATTGTGATTTCCCCATACTTATCCGGATTACAGAATAACGGACTGCTTTACTGGCTTATCATCGCACTTATTGTAGGTACAGCATTCAGTATCATCGGAACGAATGTGTACGGCACAGCACAGGTCGGAATTGTCCAGGTAAGCAGTGTCATTAATACCGTCGTGAAAAATCTTGTCCAGATCCTGGCTGTTTTTATCGGGTTCGGCGTCGGTGGGCTTGTCGCAGGTTTCATTGCCGGGATGATTGCTGCAACCCTCCTGAACCTGAAATTTATTCAACTCTCTTTTTCCCATTGCGACCGTTCCCATTTCCGGGGTCTCGTATCTTTTTCAATCTGGACATTTCTTTCATCGGGGGGTTTGCTTATTTTTACCTATGCCGACACGATCCTTATCGGTTATTTTATGACCGAAACCGATGTCGGGATTTACCGGGTTGCATTCCAGCTGACATCTGTTGCATCTTTCTTGGTAATGGCATTTCATACGGTACTATATCCCCGTATCAGCAAGTGGAATGAGGAAAAAAAATTTACCCTGATTGAGTATTCACTCACAAGATCCATCACCTACTCCCTGTTCCTGGCAATTCCCGTCACCGCGGGTGGGATCATTCTTTCGGAAAAACTACTCTATTATTTATATGGGTCTTCCTTTGAGTCGGGAGCCCCGGTTCTGATGATCCTGTTATTTGTCCAGATTGCCAATATTTTCCTGTATCTCCAGACAATGTGCCTGAACGCCATGGACAGGCCCAGAGTATCATTTTATATTACTATGGTTTCCGCGGTTCTGAATATCATCCTGAATATCCTGTTGATCCCACTTTTAGGCATTTCAGGAGCGGCTCTTGCATCACTTGCCACCATGTCGATGAACGCGGTGCTCGCCTATGTGATGCTCAAATCTTCAATCCATATCAGCATCGATGCAAGATCTGTCCTGAATATCATTATCTCTGCATTAATCATGTCAATCTGCGTGTCAATGTACGTGTCTGTATTTCCTGTTGGGGATTTTGTCAGTCTTGTACTGACGGTAAGCCTGGGTGCAATAATTTATTTTATTACTGTGCTCTGGATTGATCATTCAATCAGGAAAGATCTAAAAACACTTATGGACACCATGAATTTTCCCCTTATCCCTTGACGTGTGGATACCAGGAATAGATCCTCTATCGACAGATCTCACCGGGGATTTTTTTTCTTTTTTGGAAATACTAAGGATGATGACCATGGCAATATCCCGATGAAGTAAATTTGAAATTTCACAAGCTGGGCATAAGCGCTAATACAAAAAATTTGGTCGGGACTCTGTCTAAAAACCGTTTCTTTTAGGAACCATTATGATTTATATAAACAGGCAATGACCTATTAAACACTAGGTAAAATCGGATTGAATGAACTCACTGAAAAAATCAAGGTTTAACATCAGAAGAGTCATTTGCCGGATTTATTGATATGAAAGATTCACCAGGTTGGATGGAGAAGGAAAACCAATAAATGATACACACTATGACAGCGAATAAAATCAACGTCCCGGTTCTCTTCCTTATCTTCAACCGACCAGATACTACCCAGCAGGTTTTCGATGAGATCCGTAAAGCACGACCTGTACAACTATTTGTAGCGGCTGACGGACCCCGTAAAGATCGACCTGCAGATTATGACCAGTGTAAAAAAGCCCGTGAGATCATCCGGCAGGTAGATTGGGAATGTAAGGTATTCACCTGTTTCCGAAATGAAAATCTAGGATGCAAACGTGCTGTAAGTTCTGCGATTGACTGGTTCTTTTCCCATGTGGAGGAAGGTATTATCCTTGAAGATGACTGTGTACCAGACCAGAGTTTTTTCCGATTTTGCCAGGAACTGCTTGAGAAATACCGCGATGATGAACGAATCATGATGATCTCTGGCGATAATTTCCAGTTTGGCAGGAACAGGACAGACTATAGTTATTATTTTTCGCGGTATTATGCTATCTGGGGATGGGCAACATGGAAGCGGGCGTGGTCGTTGTATGATGTCCTGATGACTGACTGGCCGGTATATAAGGCCCGGAAGTATCTCATTGAAATTTACCAGGACAAGAGGCTGGTCTCATTTTTCGAAAGGACGATGCAGGAAACTTATGATAATCACCTGGATACATGGGATATCCAGTGGACATATACCTGTATATTCAACCACGGTCTTTCAATTACTCCTAAGTATAATCTGGTTTCAAATATCGGGAATACTGGAATTCATACAATTGATCCAGGCCCATTCCATAATATGCCCCGGGAAACGATTGATACCTGTAACATGATTCATCCCCTGCATGTTCTACCGGATTTCAAGAAGGATACCCTCGAATTTAACATGATCCTGAAAAGATCTATTCCCAACAAAATTCTTGGATTTTTATACCAGCTGAAAAAAAGGTTTATAAACCAGAATTAAAACCGGATCTCCAGTTCAGTCAGGTATTAAGATCAAAGGCGTAAGGATATTCCGCTGAAATTTCGTGATCTCGGCAGGGATCTTCGATCCATCGGGAAGGATAATTAACCGGAGGTTCTCCAGTTTGATCAATAGACCATTAAGAGAATATTTCTCATTCAGCTTTGATTCCATTGATAGATAGAGTAATCCCCTCCGTAGGACAAGCGGAAGGGAACATACGAACTCTTATCCTGCAACGTTAGTACCATTGATCGTCTTCAACAGCAGAACCTTGCTATCATTTTCAACATAGAGAACCACTTCCCGACAACAATTTTACATCTATACACACGAGACACACATCCTATCGGATTTTCCCCGGAATATGAGGATGAATAAACCCGGACGAAACCGGTTGACAGGTATTTGGATTGAACTTATTTTTTTGTGGTATTTATTAGTGTCGAGTGGTTCAGGGGTAGTTCGCTTATTAATTAATAATTTTTTTTCATTTCGAATCTGAATGTGATCGATTCTTCCACAAAAAGGAAAAATTATTGGGTTTTCCCCGATTTTACAATAGTACCGATAGCATTTTTCATATTTACCAAGAATTGTTCTGGAGAATAGTATTTTTTTACTTCGTCAATTGTCAGAGAGGACTTATTTTGATACCACTCAACAGATTTTCCGGATACTTCCTTAACAATAGATAGTATCTCATCAACAGAGTTATCTTGTAAGGTTATGCCAAAATCCTTGGTATCAATATTTGCTTCTTTACTCAATATGGGAATTAAACCATGCGCCATACATTCGATAATGGATCCCGGTTGTCCTTCGGCACATGTCGGAGAGATTACAAAATTACAGGTATTCATGAGAGAGAAAAAGTCTTTTGACGGTTTTTTCAGATAGGGCACAATATGAATATTCGGATATTCCGTGAGTTCTTTTTTATAGGCCTTAAAAAAAGCGGGCTCAATCTTCTGGCGGACATACAAGTGGTGTTCAGTCTGTGTAAATGCTTCAAGCACTAAATCCAGTCCCTTATGCACGTTACCACCTCCGTTGAAGAAGAGGAAGTTCTTCCGGCACAGATCAAAATCCTTGTGTTCAGGAGTGAATGCATCAGGATACACTGCATTGTTTACGTTAATGACGATCGGGAACCGGGCATATGTCAGTCTGGCATGGTCATTTCCCAGACAGATGATACCATCAGCATTCACGTTAGCAAATTCTTCATCGTTATTGATGATCCTGTCAGGAGGAAGAGATATTCCTCGCCGCTCACGGACAGCATCCAGTCGTTCTTTTTCAACACGGTTCCATTCTTTCCAGTACGTACCTGTTGAGAAATATATTCTGATACACGAGGGATCCAGATTTTTTGAAACGGTTTCAAAATTAAATCCTCCGTGCCCGATGAAAAGATCATATTTTTTATCGGGAATAAAATTCTGGTTATTAAAATTAATAATGTCTACGGAATAACCCAGTTCATTCAATGCTCGGGGGATATATTGTGCGATTCCTGCATTACTGAACGTAGCGGTATCCCTGTTTTTTGGAGCGGGTAAAAGGTGAATGACAAGATATGATAATAATGCTTTTTTGGGAGGGCGATTTTCATAATTCAGATCCTGATTGGGTAAATATTCAGTAAAATTTGGTATTACACGAGCATCGTTCCTTTTCTGCACCAGGGAATATAATCGTATTAAAGGTCTCTTTAGCGTTGATATAACCGGATAATAATAATGGTACATAATTAAGCTACCTCTTCTGATCTTAATAGTATGTTAGCCATGAGTAATCATAACCTGTAATTATTACATCAATTACATGAAAGAAAAATTATTTTACATTATCCGTTTTTTAATAAAGACAGCCAGTGCCTGAGTATTTTCCATGGGTTTGCCGGAAATATCAAATGGTCCTTCCCATGTACCATTGATAAAGTTCCAGTCAAGATTCCCGGACTTCTCGAGAATTTTTAACAGTTCATCATAATTCCATTCCCGGAGATGCCAGTAATTTTTGGGTGTGCCATCCTTATTGGTATATTCCGGTCGACGATTAGGAGTACTAATAAACACACCTTTTCTTGAAACACGTATCAATTCGGAAAGGAATTTTTCATAATCCTCCACATGTTCAATCACGTCAATACACGTGACAATATCGAAGTGATCATGTTCAAATGGGATTGTTTTTCCGTCGTAAAGGATGAGAGAGTGGAGTTTTGGATTACGACCATACAGTGCTCCTGTACAATAATCAACGCATTTCCTGTCAACATCTATACCGGTTACTGAACTCGCTTTTATCGATAAAATCGTCAGCCCATACCCCAGGCCAAATCCAACATCAAGTACCGTTTCTCCGACATCAAGATACGTATTCAACGTTAAAAAGTAGGCTTCTCTCTGAACGGGAATAATGGTTAAATTATCTGTTGTTGAATACTTATTTGGATCCGGACGGAAAAAACGAAAATGTGATTTTAGAGTTTCATTAAAAAAAATAGAGAGCCTGGTTATTTTGTCTATCATCATAATATAGATGGAATTTCACAAATAAATGCATTATTACTGAAAACGGATGACTTGAAAATTAGTAACTAAGCTGATTATGAAAATCCTCTACGATCACCAGATCTTCACCCTGCAGAAGTATGGAGGTATCTCCCGCTATTTTTGCGAGCTGATGACCCGGTTATCGAAAGACCCTGCCATTGACTATTCTATCGCCCTCCGCTGTTCATTCAATGAACATCTTCTCGGACTTCCTCAACCGGATACCCACTGGTCACGCAGAAGCAGCCTGTGCTTACACCCACACATATGTTCTCTTGTAAAAACCGCGGTTCAATACGAACGTATTCGCTATGTTCTCACGAATACGTTGTTATATGTCAATCAGAAGGAATCGGAAAGACTGCTAAAAAAACAGGATTTTGACCTCTTTCACCCGACATATTACGATCCCTATTTCCTGAGATATCTGGAGAAAAAATCTTACGTGATCACCGTGCATGATATGATACATGAAATTTTCCCGGATAATTTCCCCACGGGGGATCCAATAAGTTCCTGGAAAAAACAGGTCCTGGAAAATGCAGAGGGGATTATTACCATTTCTGAAAATACAAAATCAGATATTATAAGATTTTTCCATATCGATCCTGACAGGATCCATGTAATTTATCACGGAAATCCCTTTGAGAAAACAACAAACGCAATACAATGCAAAGATCTATCCGATCATCCGGTACCAGGAAAACCCTTTATTTTATTTGTCGGAACCAGATCCGGATATAAAAATTTTGATTTTTTCATTCATGCAGTAACCCCGATTTTACACAAAAATAATGAATTGCAGGTATGCTGTGCAGGCGGGGGACCATTTTCCCCCCGTGAAAATGAAATCCTGAAAAACCTGCAGGTTTTCAACAGGGTATCTTATGTCGAGCCAGACGATCTTCTTATGAAAAAACTGTACAAAAATGCCAGAGCATTTATTTTCCCATCGTTATATGAAGGTTTTGGACTCCCGATTCTTGAAGCCTTTTCCTGCGGTTGTCCGGTCATATTGAGTAATACAAGTTCTTTACCGGAAATCGGCGGAGATGCTGCACTATATTTTGATCCTTCTGACCCGGAATCTTTCACCAATACCCTGGAACACCTTCTCACGGATGATACCCTGCAGATACAGCTGACCAGAAGGGGATATCAGCGCCTGAAACAATTTTCCTGGGAAAAAACTTCCAGAGCAACGAGAAATGTCTATGAGAAACTGGTGAACCGGTAACTATGGATCATTCCAAGATGATTTGAGGAAACGATTAATACCGGGTGTTAACAAGTGTGATTCCATCAAAAGATTTTCTTAAAGTATTGGAGCATTTGTTTTTTTGAAAAATCTTGTGAGGAGTGCTCCGGTATATTTCATACAGCCAACCGGATTCATCCGGAATGCCTTCCATAAATAACTCATACCTTCTTTTACCATATTTGCATGAAGATAGTCAAGCCCACCCTTTGTGTAAATAAACGTGTATGCCTTTTTTTTGTACTGGAGGATTTCCGAAGGGATGCCGGCAGATGCAAATAATTTTTCCAGGATATATTCATACTCTTTTACATACCGGAACATCAGGGCAGAACTTTTTGCATCCTGATAAATCTTGGCAACGGACAGAGGTTTTGGAAGATAGGCAGTTTTATAGACAAGAGCAATTCGCAGCCAGTAATCAAGATCCATGGCAAGGTGCAGATTCACATCCACCTCACCGGTTGTATTGAGAACCTCCCTTCCTAAAAAAACAGAGGGCTGGAAGACCATATCCCTGCAAAAGACCAGATCTTTCAGGGTGAATTCACCATGTTTAATGACCCGTTCGTTTTTCCCGTATTCGTCAGTAATAATGCCATCGCCATACACCATCTGTACACCCGGGTTTTTTTCAAAAAACGCAACAACCGATTCCACGGTGTCGGGCAGGTAGGTATCATCGGCATTCAGGTACGCAATAATTTCTCCTTTTGCCATTCTCCAGCCTTTATTGATGGCATCGGACTGCCCTCTATCCGGTTCAGATATCCATTGCAGATGTTTATTATATTTTTTGAGAATCGGGATAGTCTCGTCCGTAGATCCGGCATCAAAGACAATATGTTCAATATTTTTATACGTCTGGTTGCGGACACTCTGGATCGTCTCTTCAATAAAGGGCCCTTTATTGAAAGACGGGGTAACGATCGAGACAAGTGGCATTTTTTGTGTCATAGTACAGTTTCAATCCTGTGGGGATCTCAGAATATAAATCATTGCGATTATGGCGTATTTCAACGGTAACATTGGTGGTTAGAAGATAGTGGGATCCCATTTTTTATCAAACGTTCGGTTAATTCAATTTTCAGAAGAACACGGGTCTCCTGTGATACATGGATCAAATGATATATTTTTAAAAACCTTGCGGGAAAAAATTGCCTTGAACGGATGTACAGGGAACTCTGGTTGATAGTATTGTACGCCTCGGTTTGGGTGAAATTTTCCGCCAGAAATTGATGAAACCTGTAGTCAGCGTCATATTCCCCGATTTCAAGGGGATTTATATGGATATGAGGGGGCCATCCGGGCTTATGCGTAGGGAGATCCGTTACCGGGAATTTATGGGATAAGATACATCAGGCAATTTCCTGAACCGCAAACACCTTCGCCCATCTTTCGAGGGCAAACAGGTTCCATACTATAAGGGAAGAGCGGTTGGCCTTGTCCGGGGTTATACCGGCTACGAGTTTTTCCCGTTTCCGCGGATCGATGAGGGTCCTGCACAGGGGCCCCTCCTCAAGGGTCTGGATGGCACTGTCACGCAGTTCACCGGTGATCCAGTCGGTGTACGGGACCCCGAACCCTTTCTTGGGCCGGTCCAGGATTTTTTTGGGCATGATCCCCTGCAACGCTTTGCGCCAGATATATTTTTCTACACCATGAAAAATCTTATATCCGGGAGGGATCGTAAAGGCAAACGCGATAAGATCCTTGTCAAGGATCGGGACACGTTCCTCAACAGAATGGGCCATCGTTGCCTTATCTGCTTTCATGAGATAGAGGTCCGGAAGGTGGTTCTGGCAGTCAAATGCGAGGAGCCGGTTGAGAGGATCATTAACTCCTACCGGAAGAGACAACTCATCCCTGAAATCCCTGCAGGAGGAATTACCCATCCAGCGTTGTTCATCACTGGTGATACCGGTGATCTGCCAGGAATACTGCTGGGCCATTTCCGGTGATTTCTGTCCCAGGTAATGCGCATAGACAAACCTGCGATCCACTGCAGGATCCCCGCTCCCCGGCATGGATGAAACCGCCTTATCAAGAAAGGAGCGGGTTATGTTCGGGAGCCTGAACCAGGGCTTCCATCGCAGTCCCGCCCGGTAACTGGAATATCCGCCAAACAGTTCATCCGAGCCCTCTCCCGCAAGCACCACCTTCACATGGCGCCGTGCTTCTTTTGCCAGATAATAATTCGCGATGATCGCAGCATCGCCAAGCGGTTCATCAAAGTGCCAGGTGACCCGATCAAAATCCTTCAGGACATCAGCGGGATTGATCTCAATTTCATGGTGGACCGTGTCGAGATCCGCGGATACCTCCCGGGCAAATTTCAAATCAGCATTAGCGTCCCCGAACCCTGCCGTGAAGGTATGAAAATCATAGGAGACGGACTCCTTTGCGATGGCGGTAATCCCGCTCGAGTCAATTCCGCCGGAGAGGAACGACCCGACCGGCACATCAGCGATCAGCCGGAGCCGGACTGATTCACTTAAAAGATTCTGCAGGGTTGCGGCAAAATATTCTTCAGAATTGTTGACAATGGATTCCCGGATTTTCCAGTAGGTGGACAGCCTGCATTTCCTCGTATCCAGGGAGACCTGCAGGCAGGATCCCGGAGGCAGGCGCCTGATTCCGGTGAAGAGGGTCCGGGATCCTGCAACATACTGGTTCTTCAGGTAACTGCAGAGTGCATGACGCGAAATGGTCCGGGGGATTTTCAGGTGCTCGAATGCCTTAAGGATAGCCTTCATTTCTGATGCAAAAATGAGACAGCGGCCATCCCAGTAATAATAAAGAGGTTTAACGCCGAAATGGTCTCTCGCTAAAAAGAGTGTTTTACTTTTCTTATCCCATATCGAAAATGCGAATATTCCATTTAGCTT
>Ga0182011_10003237_pt1 | contig 13403 bp, 12 predicted proteins | sample 711E1DmetaG_FD_120481 | JGI IMG/M metagenome (GOLD analysis project Ga0182011, IMG submission 120481) | Permafrost microbial communities from Stordalen Mire, Sweden - 711E1D metaG | ecosystem: Environmental > Terrestrial > Soil > Wetlands > Permafrost | place: Sweden: Stordalen | collected... | reverse complement strand
GGGCGCAAAGGTAGCCCTCCATGGAAATCGCATTACCGAGAGAACCGGTGGTCGAAACAGTAGCGGTACCGGTCCCGTCGATTCCGGCAACCGCGTTCCCCTGTACGTCTATGCCTCCGCCACCTCGCCAAGTACCCGATACACTCCATTGGTTCTGAAGGCTGATGTTATCCGTTGCGACGATATTGCCTTTGTATGTTACCCCTCCAGCCAAACTTACCGGTATTTCAACGTTACCCCTCGTGTAAACGGCTCCCTTCGGCGCGTGTCCGTTATACGTGCTGCTACCGTCGAAGGTAAATTGACCGGAGAGATAACCCCAATCTCCAAAACGAGATTTGGGCCAAGTACCGGCATTGAGGTCGTCGCTACAACCATTATAGATAAGGTAGTCGAACGAGGCATCGTAGTCTTGACCGCCAGCACCGAGTACTACCCTAGCCACGATTATTCTCTCTACGGTTTTACCCTGACTCGTGATGGTGCCTTTCGACTTGATTACCTTGTAACTGGAGTCAGAGTTCTGTTCGCTTTGATATACCCAGTAGGTGAACTTGCCACCCGTACCACCGAAATCGGTCCCTCCACCTGAGTTCCCTGCGTTAGTCGCTATCGCGGAGGTATAAGGAGCCGTGTAAGTAGGTGTTACCGCGTCTTTGAAGGTAGGATTGGTCTCAAGCGTGACGGCGGCACTGTTTATACCTGCGTCAGCGATTAAGTACGCTTGGTCCATCATCTTGACACGCGAGGACAACTCATACTCTTGCATACCCATAACGACAAGGGCTATCCCCATCAGTATCAGTATCATCATAACGAAGAGGCTCATCTCAAGGATGTAACCTTCTTCGTTATTTGCTACCTTACCGACCCTTTTCATTATTGGCATCTTCTTCACTTTCCCGACTCCCCTTGTTCCTATACTCCTGAAACGCTTCGTTGCAGGACTCTCAAGAATGTAGTCTGTTGAAAGGTTCTTGTTATCGTGCCGTTCTGCATTGTTATAACAACCTCGATAGAGCCAGCCATGTTGTTAAGGCTGGTTCCCTGATAACGGTTAGCAGGAGGCGTTTCGTTTCCGGGTGCTGTTCCGACTGGAAAGTAATAAAACCTCAAACTGGTCACGTAAGAACAAATCGTGGTTCCCGTAGAAGGCTCCACACCACCCGGCTGTGTGACTTTCTGCATCAGAGTATGCGTGTTTGCATCATAGTAGATTTTTACTTTTTCGGTTATCAAATAATTACTCACGGTCGCCGTAGGGGTGACGTTTTCTATATCGGAATAGAAACTTATCCCGTTCCATATACCGTCTTGAGTACTGGGATTTACCATATAGAGAGCCTGACACTCGTCGTCGTTGATGTGTAGCAAGCCCTTCATTTCCCTATCTATCGCCGGGAGAGCCCTGCGAGAAGCGTCCGTTACCGATTGAAGGTTACGACCGCCGGTAAAAGTCTGGAAGCCCATAGCAATAAGCCCCACCATACCAGCAAGCATTATCAAGGAGACAATCATGACGATAAAGAGTTCAAGCAGCGTGAAGCCTTCTTCGCCTGCTATTCTCTTTGCCGTTTTTCGTAGCATGTTGCTAATCTTCACAACAAACCTACCTGTTATTGAATTCGTACAGCCGCAGTGTATATTCTGGCCCAGTTACCATTATTCTGTTCGGCACCGCGACCGAAGATACGGATGTATTTACTAGCACCTTCACCTGAGAAGGCCAACGATTCCCAGACCAAGCCCCACTTCACCGAGTATGGTTGGTGGAGATAACGATAATCATAGGTATTGTAGTCCCCTCCCGGCCCATTTCCTACTTCCACAAAAGCCTCGCCGTTTGCAGAGCCGTCCTGATTAGTCCAACAGATGTCAACGTCACTGCAACCGGTTAAATTGAGGGGGCCATCAACGGCAGAACACTCACCGCGTCCGTCACCGCTACTCCACTCACCCCAAGTCTTTATACAGGGATAGGAACTTCCCAAATCGGTGCTGTCCATTTGATACACGTAAGGATTGTCGGTGTACCCATTAGCCCAAGTCCCTGCTTTGCCACCATAGAAATAGAGGTACTGCGAGTACCGGCAATTTATACTGAGGTTGGCCGTAGCCGTAATCCCGGAAATAGGGTTAGCGGTACTGTACACCGTGGAAGTTGAACCCACTCTCCAGTCTATGAATGTTGCATAAGGAGTTCCAGTCCATATATTTCCAGTATTACAAGCAGTCGCGGTAACGCTTGGAACAGTCGCATCTTGGTAATATGTTCCACCAGTTGTAGAGGGTTTGCCGAACAGCGTGTTGCTATTAGTGTTCTGGAACGAGCCAAATGAGATAGTGTAGAGGTTGTTAGTGAGTGTGTGATGTGGACCCGACGGAGCCGTCTGTCCGTCTGGGTTAACCAGATAGATGTAGTACTGTCCTGTTATGCTGGCGTCGTTGGTAGGAGTAGCCCCACTAATATTGGCGAAATGCATCGGGTTAACTGATATATCTGCCGTCATCCCCGTCATGGTGGTCCCGTCGGCAGAAACCGTACCACCAGTAAGTATCTGATAGATACAGGGGTTCGGATATGGTACTTGACCATTCGTCTGTCCGATGTACACCGTGGGGTTAGCAGGCAAACTCTGGAGGTAGTTTCCAGAGATGCTTACCGAAAGAGTCTTGGCAGGGTTAACACCACCCTGACCAGTACCGGTATCGCTTGTAGACCAACTGGTTATGGCGAGGCTAGAGACGATTGGGTTCATGAACACCGTCTTGGTCGGGATGAGGTATGTCAGGTCGGAGTTTGCTGTGCCTCCAAAGTTAGTCATCTTCACGTTCCAGTACTTGTTGTATGCAGCAGAAGCGGCACCAGACGATGAAGGGTTATATGTAATGGTTGTAGTTACGTCCGAATCCTTTGCGTAGTTGGAACCAGCACCAGTAACTATCGTATATCCTGTAGACGAAGTGGCAAACGAACCATACGTCAACTGTGCCGTAGCCCCGGTTACACCCAAGGCGTAGAGGTTGGTTCCATGTACCTGTATGGTCCTAGACATTTGTGTTAGGTAAGCCCAGTTATAGTAACTAGGAGAACTGGTAGCCGTTACCGATGTTATGGTTGGTGGCGGGTTCATGACAACATAAGCAGTGTTGTCCGAGGAATTTCCTGTCCCTCCATAGTTCTTTACTTGGACGTTCCAATTGGAATTGGGCGTAGTCCAGTAACTGGCACTACTGGCACTGTTGGGGTTGAAGTTAAGTATAGCCGAGTCGCCGAGCCCTATATCATCGTTAAGAGGTGGGCCAGAGATTAGCCTTCCCGTACCTACGTCTAAGGTAGTATAAGAACTGTATGTCATCACACCAGAGGCACCAGAATCACTCAAGCCGTACAGGTAGTTACCCTGAACCTGTACATATCGGCTCATCAGGTTACTGTTGGCCCAATCATAGTTACCATTTGTAACATTGGTAGGCGTAATAGCAGTAATCTGTGGAGGTGGGTTGAACAGGATTTTAGTGGCCGGGTCCGACGTAGATTCAGCCACGCCACCATAGTTCTTCAAGTGGACTGTCCAAAGAGTATTCGACAGGTTGTAACCAACAGATGCCAAGGATGGGTTATACTCAAGTACCATTACCTGATTCAACGGGTCTGGTACATCGTCACCTGAGTATGAGATTAACTTGGCTTCCCCACCAGTATTCGAAATTATCGTACTACCATAGTACATCCACTTCTCGTTGCTGGTTATGGCATCATCATATCCATACAGATAAGAACCTTCGATTTCGACTCTTCTTGCGGTCTGTGCCGAATGAGCCCAACTGTACCAGTTTCCGGGGCTGGTGGTTGAAATCCGTTTTATGACAGACTTCGGATTAACATAAAAGCGATTTGCGTTAGTCGGGTCACTGGCAGTAGAAGCCGTACCTGCAACAGTCGTAACCTCTATATCCCAATAAGCATCTTGGGTTGATATTGAGGTCAGGTCAAAGTTTGCCTTCAGCGTTGAGCCGTCGTTTGAGGTAACGCCTCCGGGAATTACGGTCGAACCTCTCTTGATGTCTATTGTACAGTCATCTAGGCTTGTGCCAGATACGGTAATTTGCCTTAAATTCTCACCTTTGTGACCCCATGTGAAGTTGGAAATAGAGTTTATTACAGGATGGCCTACTATGACCGTAAAGCAGTCACGGAAAGACGTGTCCTTCCAACCCTTGTCCTGCCAGTAAACCTCGAGGCTGTACATCCCGGCCCTTACTTTTACCCCTGTACGACTTCTCAAGTTGAAACTACACGCGATATTGGTTCCATTACCCGATATCACACAACTCGATTCGTTGCAGGGAATCTCGTCCTGTCCTTCATACCAGAGTTTCGTGGTAACGATAGCAGTACCGGCGTCGTAATCTGCCTGCAACCCTTCGGATTCAACCGTGATGTCCATCGGAAGGTTGTCGGTGTTCAAAGTTCCTTGAGTGGGGTTTATGTTTTTAACGACTATCAGTGGATTGTTGCTTCCACCCGTTACCATAAGGTCGCTTACTGTGGCCCTTGCAAGATACGATTGTTCTGTTCCATTGTCGCCTTGACGATAATAGACCCTGACCTCTACTGTCATAAACCGTATTTTGTCATTACTCGCGGAGGTGGCTCCACCTGCGGGACTGTCGAACTGCGGAGAAACTACCTTTGTGGCAGAGGGGTCTGTGGGCTTTGGAACCCAATTTGTATTCATAGCAGCAGCAGTCATCTGTGAAGTCGTAGCCGTCGTCGTCATCACTTGGTACTGGATAGCGGTAGTCCTCTTGAACTTGCCGTATCCGGGTATATTACCGTAGTCCTCATAAGCAACCGTATTGGTATGAGGTTGTTCGGTGGTTAACTGGTCAACATTGTCATTGTACCCACCGGCACAATTAGGATTCCAGTAAAAGTCGTCTATGTCTTTGTTGATACCGGTCCAAGGAGAGTAAAAGGCGAGTGTTTTTACGTCTTCGAGTTTCTTCTGTGCCAATTGAGTAGCAATATTCTCCATAGAACCTTTTGTCACAGCACTGCTACCTGACATAATCATAGTGGCAATGCCAAGGATAACCGCGACGAAGAGGACCATCGCTATGACCACTTCTGCCAGAGAAAAGCCCTGTTCGTTTTCCCTTACTCGATGAAGCACCGTTGACATCCCAAGTCCTCCCCTAGTCAGAGATATTCCCATAGCCACTGACGGTTATTGTTCTGACAGTCGAACCATTTGTCTTCACTAATATTTGCATATCGGCCCCCGGACTGACCGTCCCGTCTGTGTTGGCTACGGTAATAGCACCGGAAGAAATGAAGTATATGGTCGGGTTGCTTCCAGCGTCTATGGTCGTACTCGCGTTGCTAGTCGGCTGGATATAGTTTCCGTTCGTCTTGTTTGTTTCTGATTCTGTTGGTGCCATGGGAAGGTAGCCATAAACACCACTACCGGACGGCGTCCCTTGTTCAACAAGGTAAGAGTTTGATGTGAAGGTGATTCTGTATCGGTAGCGAAAATCGACATTCGCGGGCTTGTCGCCTGCCGAAGCCATCGCATAGACCTTTCGAAGGTCCTGCTTTATCATTTCACCGGTACCTCTGGCGTCGGCGTTACTCAACGAAGCCAGACCAGCGACTACAACAGCACCAAGCATGACGCCAATGATGAGAATGACAATCATGAGTTCAATCAGGGTGAACCCCTGTTCACGGGATACCGATTTGCGTATCTGCTTGCTTAGTAGACCTATCACGTTTTCTCCTTCGAACACTCTGTACTATATAACGGCCCGTCTTTCGTTTTGGTTACCACAGCATCCCAGTAAATCTGGGGCTATTTCCATAATCTACCAAATCCCATGAGCCTAGAGATATTGTACCTCTTTTCATCTGTTTCTAATCCAAGCAAAATCCGGGGCTCCGACCTCTTCGTTCGCTTCGATTTTTGGACTTGTGGCCTGTCGCCAAGGAAAGGTGGTGTTCAGGCTACAAACTCACCGTAACTGACATGAGCCAAAATGCCGCATCTTCCCGGTATAATGCGAAATAATGGACTTCCTTCAGGTCCCCAAGTCGTCCCCAGGGTGTTCGCAGGGCCTCCTGCGAAACTAGCCGCAACTGGCCACCTCAAGACCCTTTTCGGCAATTTTGGCTTCCCGTTTCCGCCTCTCCTTGGGTCTTGCAATCTTCAAAGCGGACTGCGCAGACACCACCGCGAACCCGCAACGGAGGAACTCGATATAACTCTGATAGACGAAATATCGCTTCTTCCATATCAGGGTCTGGAACTTCGTATCAAATTGGTAGGCAGAGACGACGGGGAACCACTTGTCCAGAATCTGTCCCACCTTGCGCCAGAACGGGTTTCCTTTCTCTTCACGGTCATCACGGTAATGCTGGGAAAAAGCGCAGAAATGCAACGAGGGGTACTTCCCACCTCGTTCCTTTACGAACAGCGCGGTCTTAGCCAGCAAATACTCAGAGAGACCCGGCCGGACGGATTCACACAAACGGCGGAACGGCCTGATCCGCCGAGGCTAGATGCCCGTATATCCCTCGGCGAAGAACCAGTCCACCGAGGCGTCGGCCGCCCCCACGACGTCGTGCCCGCCTGTCCAGCCCCCGTTGTAATTGAAGTACATCGGGCGCTCGGCGATTATCTGCTGTCCGTTGGTGCAGGTGATGCTGGTTGAGAAGTCGTGAGCGACATCGTTGGCGCTCCCTAGCGTCCTTGCGGGGACCACTGTCGCCCTCGAGTTTGAGGCCACGGTGAGCTGCTGCGACGCGGTGGTGCCGTCGCCTTTCATGATAGTGAGGGTGACCTGGGCGGGGGGCACCTCCGGGATTCTGGATGTAGATGTAGGAGTCGAACCCCGGCCGGCAGGTGCCTTCCGCGAAGTAGAACGTGCGCGCCGGCGAGACCGCGCCCACCACGTCGTGCCCGCCCGTCCAGTTGAGGTTCCTGTTCCCCTGGTAGTTGAAGTACATCGCCCGCTCGGCGATTATCTTCTGCCCGTTGGTGCACTGGACCCTGGTCGAGAAGTCATGGGCCGGATTGTCGCCCACCCCCAGGGTGTCGCGCGGGGAAACGGTGCAGCGTGAACCCGGCGCGACGTCGATGCGCCCCGTGGCGGTGCTCCCGTCGCCTTTCATGTAGCTCAGGGTCACCTTGGCCACGATGTCACCCGGGTTCTGGATGCAGATGAAGGGGTTGAAGTTGGGCCTGCAGGTCCCCTCCGCGAAGTAGAAGTCGGTGGAAGGAGCGGTGGCGCCGACCACATCGTGCCCGCCTGTCCAGTTCCCCTGGTAGTCGAAGTACATCGAGCGCTCGCAGATCACCGGCCAGTCGGAGGTGATCGCGGCGCTGACGCTGGTGCCCGGCATGTATTTGTTGACAAACACGGTGCTGCGGGAGCACGGCCCTACCGTCAGCGGGACGTGCTTGTGCACTCCCTTGTCCGTCATCAACTCGATGTCGGCGTGCGCCGCAACCTTGCAGGGGTTCTGAACCAGGATGTACTCGTGAAAGTTCGCGGGGCCGGGCGGCGGAAGCGGCTCGTTCCCGGTCGGTATCTCCCCGGTGCGCTGCGCGTTCTCCCGGAACTGCGGCCAGGGCATGATCCTCTTGTCGTCAGCCACCGTCCCTGTGTAGGCTCCGCAGTCGAAGACGTAAAAGCTTCCCCCGCCCTCCTCGGAGCCGGTGGCGATGGCCACCTCGACGTGCCCGTCCCTGTCGAAGTCGCCGACGGCGGGGCTGCTGATTACGAAGTTGTCCAGCACCTGATCCCAGATGCATGCACCATGCGCGTTCCAGGCCCCTATCGCCTGGCCGGAGCCCATGACGAAGTCCGGGTTCCCGTCGCTGTTGACGTCGGCAAGCGCCGGCGATGCCCTGTTGGGCCCCCGAAGGCGGTGTTCTCCCAGACCAGCTGGCCGCTGTTCCCCTTGATGAGAAGGATCCTGTCGGCGCCCTTGTTACCCACCGGATAGCATCCGATCGCTATCTCTTTGACACCATCCCTGTCGACGTCTCCGATCGCCGGAGACGACATGGTGCACCCGGCGGTGACCACGGGGAATCCCCGGCAGTCCGAGCCATCGTGGTTCCAGGCGTAGACTCGGAAGCCCTGGTTGGTGAGGTTGCCCGTGGCCGTGTAGTAATGGCCGGTGCCCACAACTATCTCGTACCAGCCGTCGTTGTTGATGTCGGCGCACGCCGGAGAGGACCAGAGGACCTCGGGCGTGCACTTCGGAAACCCCGGATAGAGGCTTCCGTCTTTCCTGAACACCCACAGAAGGCCTCCCGGCGGGTAGGGCCATCCACTGCCGCCGGTGCAGTCACCTCCCACGATGACCTCCTTATAGCCGTCGCGGTCGATGTCTGCCAGCGCTGCCGACGACCAGATGGTGTCCTTGGTGTCTATCGGCCACCCGGGCAGGATCGCTCCGGTGAACGCCCACGCGTAGACGTAATGCCCGTAGCAGCCCACCACGATGTCGGCAACCCCGTCACCGTTTATGTCGCCGATGGCCGGCGTCGCGTAGATGCCCACGTACTGGGCCGTCCTTGCCGTCTGCTTGGGCCAGCCCCACTGGGTGAGGGTGACGCCGTTGCAGCCGAGGCCCCAGACGACCCCGTTCATGTCTCCGAAGAAGACCTCTTTCTTGCCGTCGCCATCGACGTCGTAACACGCGGCGCCGCCCCTGATGGCCGCCCCCACGTACTTGACCCACTTGACCTTGCCTTGCGCGGTGAAGCAGTACATGTGGCCGTCCATGGTGCCCGCCAGGAGCTCGTCCTTGCCATCGCCGTCTATGTCGCAGGCGGTTATCTTGGTGTCATTGAAGCTCGAAGTCGAATGCACCTGCGCCTCGATGCGCCTGGAAAGAGCGGTGGCCGCGAAGCCCGAAGACGCGAAAGGCACCGCCAGGATCATGACGATCAGGCAGCATGCTACTGCCAGTCTCGCCGGAACCCTGTTGCTCTGCAGATTATTCCTCAACTCGCCCTCGTAGAACCGCCTTCACCTGCTCACGAGCTGACGGACTGGATTGATGTATCGCCAACATCGGTTGCCCGCCCGGTATAATAGCACTTTGACGATCGCGCTGTGGATCCGACGCGGTGCTCACCATCTGACGCGTACATGACCTGCGAAACACTACAGGCAGTTCAACGGATACGACGACAGCGGCTTCGGGGGGGTCTATGGAAGATCTGGAGAGCTCTTCGAGCTTCTCGGGGCCCCACTTCTCCCTGACCTCCATCTTCATCTCCTCCAACTGTTTCTTGTTGAATGCGCCGTACATCTCCTCGGTCGTCACTGCAGCCTCCCCTTTCAAGCTCTTTAGAGTCGCATCGATAGTGGCCAGCAGCCGGTCCAGCCTCGCCCGTTCCATCTCCAGGAGCTTGCGCTGGTCGGCCAGCGCCTCGACGGCGTCGAAGCCCGGCGCCTCGAAGATCGCGGTGATCTGCCCGAGCGAAAAATCCAGCTCCCTGAAGAAGAGTATCTGCTGGAGCTTGATCAGCTCGGCTTCCTCGTAGCAGCGGTACCCGTTCGGCTTCAGGTACGAGGGCTTGAGCAGCCCGACCTGGTCGTAGTAGTGGAGCGTGCGGACGCTCACTCCCGCCAGCTTCGCCAGTTGCTTGACCGTGTACTCCATGCCCCCATTGTGAACCATCACGTAACGTCAGGGTCAAGAGTCAAAGGTAACGGTCGTGAAGACCGCACGGAAAGCTGGTGACGGAAGAGCCGTACGCCTTCCTGTCCGGGCGCGCGGTCAGATATCTGCGTGGACGAAAGGCGTAGAGGGGTAATATTAACGCGCGCCGACCTCGCGCGGCTTCAGCACCAGATCGACTCCCTCAAGAATCAGACTCAGCCTCGCGCTCGACAGGCTTCCTATCTTCTCAATAAGGTCTTCCCTGAGGACCGTATGTATCTGCGAGACATTGACAACGCTGCGCCTGGGGAGGTTGCCTTCGTTTTTTGCGAGGAGGACGTTTCCCGGCGCCGCTGCTCGCCTCAGGTTCGAGGTGAGCTCACAAACGACAACGGAGTTGATCTTGCTCTTGTTGAAGAGGTTGTTCTGTATTACGACGTAGGGGTGCATTGCCGTTCGCCCCGAATCCGCGGGTCCACCCAGGTCGACCCAGTAGACGCCGCCTTGCTGGACTACCACTCGCCCTCCGAGAGTTTCCGCGTGTAGCTCTTTGTAAGAGCGCGTTTCTTGCGTTCGGCCGGGGTCTCCGGGGTTGAGTAGGCTTCATCGATCTCGGCGAGGAGCTGGAGGTTGTCCCTCTGCCTCATGAACGAGTCGAGCGCTTTCGCGTAGAGCTGACTGCGGGAGACGCCGAGGTCGCGCGCGAGCGAGTCGGCTTTTGAGAAGAGCTCTTCATCAATGGATATTGCGGTCTTTCTGCTCGGCATGCACTTGCCCTCCTGTGTAATACCAGCGTTATAAGTAATGTAATACCTCCGGTATTACCAGTCAAGAGTCGGCGGGCGTCGCGGGAGGCGCAGTTCACAGGCTCGGGGAAGCCGTCACGTCCTCGTCGCCGTGCAGCTCCTTGGCCCATCGCTGGTAGAGCGCGTCCACCTGGCCGGAGCCGCCGCTGTTGTCGCGGAACGCCGTCAGGAGGTCGGCCGCGGTCGCGTTATGGAAGACGTTCTTCCGGTAGTACTCCGACAGGCTCTTGTCGAACGCGGGCGCATCAAGCGCCTTGCGCAATTCGTTGAAGAACAAGGCTCCCTTGCCGTAGACGATCGCCGTGTACTGGTCATCGCTCTCGAAGCCGGATACCGGCAGGTCGACGGCCGCGTCGGGAGTCTCTTGTTCCCTCATTGACAGGTAGTAGCCGGCCATCTCCGCCACCGCAGCCCTGGCACTTGCATCTCCATACCGCCACAAGGAATAGAGGACCTCGCAGTAGCTGGTCAGCGACTCGTCCAGCCAGGGCGCCCCTATCGAATCGCTCCCCACCCCCATCGCCCACCACTGATGGCAGACCTCGTGCGCGACCGCAACGTCGAGCTCCTCCGCGTCGGCCTTGCTTTCATAGAGGAATGAGCCGATCACCGGCTGGCCCGTGTACTCCATGCCGTCATCCACGATGGGAGCTTCGCACACGTTGAGCCGCCTGTAGGGATAGGGGCCGAAGTGCTGCGAATACAGGGTCAAGGCCTGGCAGCCGCTGTCGAGCGCCTCCTTGCCCGCCCTGGAGTCCTTGTCGTAGTAGTAAGACGTGACCGTCGTCTGCCCCAGGGTCCGGCCGGCCGAGACATAGCGGTTGCTGACCTGGGCCTCGAAGTCGCGGACAGGTCCGGCGACGAAGACGTTCGCCCCACCAGGGCCTTTGTCCTCCACCCCGGGCGCGGCCACCGTGTAGCCGCCGGGCGCTTTAATCGAGACCGAGTAGAAGGCGCTGTCGTAATAGTTGGAATCCCCATACGAAGGGACGTCCCTCTTGTCCCACGCCCCGTTGGAGTAGGTGAGCACCGTGGGAAGGAAGCTGCCGAGGTCGAACGTGCCATCGGAGTGGGCATAGAGCCCATCGGTATCTTCCTGCCCCAGCGGTGGGACCGACTCGCTGAACGAGAACCCGACCACTGTCTGGCCTCCCGGCTTGATGCCATCGGGAACTTTAACGCTCAGGATCGAGCCGTCCAGGCTCGAGGTCGTCTTCTTCTCGTTTGCCGTCTGGTCGCTGATGACCGCCGGCTTGAGCGACTTCCCGGTGCCCGCGTCGCTCGCGAAGGCCCTGAAGACCACCTGGGACAGGTTATCGGGAGTCCTGTTGGTGTAAAGGACCTGTTCCTCACCGCTGATATTCATGCCGGCCGGATCGACCGAAGCGCTCACCGAGTAGACCAAGGCGCCGTCTGTGCGTCCCCGGGCCAGCTCTTTACCCGAGTCGTTGAGATATGACTCGGCTCGCTGCTTGATCGCGTCAAATACCGAGTGACCGCTTTGAAGCCTGGCCTGACCGGTTCCGCAGCCGAGCACGGGAACGCATATCAGCGCGACCGCGACCAGCACGGCAAGGACGCGCAGCCGTCTCTGAACTGCTGCCGGGCGTGTCCCTGGTGGAACGTTCGTTGTTCTCAGTCGCCGCACCCGCCTATGCTGTCGGTGCCTTCGGCGCGGTTGTTCCAGTACATGGCGCGCTCCACCATTATCGGCCTTCCGGGCGTCCTGGATCTGACGACCACCGAGGCTCTGGTGCCTGCCAGCCTGGTGCCCATGCTATATGACTTGCGCGAGCTTGCGGCGATCGTATCCGAGAAAGCGACGTTCCCCGCCCCCGTTGCGGTCAGGTAGGAGATCTCCACCGTCACCGGTTACCTTCCTGACGTACCCGCGAACATTCTAGCACCAGAGGCACCAGCCCCTGCGAGAGCCGGTCGGAGTATCTCTCCTGAAATCGTGTTAGGATGCTGCGTTGGGGCAGGCGCCGGACTCTGACGGAGGAACGATGGGTGAGAGAATAGAGTTGACCGGCACGATACTGGACAAAGGCGAGATGCACACGGTGAAGGTCAACCAGGAATTCCTTCTGGTCGAAGACTCCGTCAGCGGCAGGAAATACCCCGTCTACATCAGCCTCGACCGGTCGAGCTCTCTGCGAGCCAGGAAGTTTCGCAAGGAGGAGTTCCAGGTCGGGGACGTCGTACGCATTTCCGGCAAGATCCAGAAGCTCGTCAGCAAGAACGTCGCGGGCATGAAGATAGTCCAGCAATCAGACCTGGAGTACAAGGACGCGGGCATCATGGCCTACGCCAACGTACTGGTCCCATAGGAGATGTCGAAAGTCCAGGACACTGTTAACTGACCGGGGAGATGCCGATGAGCGACACCGCAACTGAGTCCGGCAAGAACGCGACGGACGCCTGGTGGGCTGACCCGAAAGTTTCAAACTATCTGATGATCTTGACCTATGTCTTTGGGGGTGCCGGGATCGCCCTGGGGATATACGGGCTCACGCAGGGTGGAGGGCCCAAGGCGGTCCACTACGCGCTGCCGCTGGCGGTTGGCGCGGTGGGTGTCCTCTCGATGATCCGCCACGCGGTGTTCAACGTCAGTGACGCCAGGCGGTCCGGTGTCGATTCCGAGCCGTTCTACATGATCGAACTTGGCTTTGCCAACGGGGCAATCGGGATCATTGCCCTGCTGGCGTTCTTCGGCAGCTGGAGGGTCCCCGCGGAGGTCGCCCTGATGCTGACCTACGCACTCTATCTGGGCCTCGCCCTTTTCCTTTCCTTTGCCCGCATCAAGTCCAAAGGATTTGACGGGGGGAACATATTCGGCCTGTGCATGTGGCTCCTGCAGGTCGGCTTCATGTTCTACTTCGCCATCGCGGCGGGGATCGCGGTCAAGG
>Ga0182011_10003235_pt1 | contig 13413 bp, 1 predicted proteins | sample 711E1DmetaG_FD_120481 | JGI IMG/M metagenome (GOLD analysis project Ga0182011, IMG submission 120481) | Permafrost microbial communities from Stordalen Mire, Sweden - 711E1D metaG | ecosystem: Environmental > Terrestrial > Soil > Wetlands > Permafrost | place: Sweden: Stordalen | collected... | reverse complement strand
CTGTTTTCCACCGAATTAATAAAGAGCCTTTCAGGTTTATCATGAGTCAGCTATCCGCTCTGCCAGGCAAGGATACAGTCACCGGTCAACGGTATACCTTTGCACCCCGCATGGCAAAAACCCCAAAATCGTTCATCCGCGAGATCCTCAAAGTGACGGAGAGACCGGAGATCATCTCGTTCGCCGGGGGTCTCCCCAGTCCCGCTCTGATCGATGTCGAAGGAATCCGTATCGCATCCAATTCCGTACTGGAACAGGACGGACAGTGTGCATTACAGTATTCGACTACGGAAGGCTATCTCCCGCTCCGGCAGTTCATCGCCGACCGGTATAAGAAAAGGCTGGGCCTCTCCGTCTCCCCGGACGAGATCCTGATAACCAACGGGTCGCAGCAGTGCCTTGACCTTATCGGCAAGGTCCTTATTGGTACCGGCGACCATATCGCAATCGAGCGCCCGGGGTACCTGGGTGCGATCCAGGCATTCTCCCTGTACGAGCCGGAGTTCCACCCGGTTCCCCTCATGAATGACGGCCCGGACACTGCATCACTGGACGAGACCTGCCATTCCTGTCCCGTCCGGCTGTTTTATGGGGTCCCCAACTCGCAGAACCCGTCCGGGATCACCTATTCGGAAGAGAGGAGGAAGGAACTGGCAGCGATCCTCAGGAACCAGGGAGTGTTGTTCGTGGAGGATGACGCGTACGGGGAACTGAATTTCTCCGGTAACTCCCTGCCATCGATGCGTACGTTCCTGCCTCATCAGACCATCATCACCGGATCCTTCTCCAAGATCCTCGCCCCCGGCATGCGGATGGGCTGGGTTGCCGCACCCCCGGCAATCATGGAACAGCTGGTGGTTGCCAAACAGGCATCCGATCTCCACTCGAATTACCTTTCCCAGCGGATAGCATACGAGTACCTTCTTCATAACGACATTGACAGCCATATCCGGAAAATCCGGGCTGCATACCAGCACCAGTGTGATGTGATGATCCGGATGCTCAGGGAAGAATTTCCGGAAACGGTATCCTGGACGCACCCCCTTGGCGGCATGTTCATCTGGGTGACCCTCCCGGAGGGCTGTTCGTCCATGGAAGTGTTCGAGCAGGCTTTAAAAGAGAACGTCGCCGTCCTTCCCGGCATGCCCTTCTATGTGGACGGGGGTGGCACCCACACGATGCGGCTGAATTTTTCCAATTCTACCGATGACACTATCATAACCGGTATGGGCCGGCTCGCCGGGGTCATCCGGCGTATGTATATTCCATAGGAAAAAAAGTCCGGAAAAACGGTAAAAAACGCCCGGGTGTATAAAAATACTATTAACAAATCAATTACACACATCAATTAATACCGGAAAGGGTATATGGCGCCGGACTGCAACCTTTATACCAGTATGATCCGTGCGGCAGATGTCATCGATAACCGATACAACAGCAAGAGGTAACCAGTTCCATGAGTAATAGGAGTGATGCGGAAGCATTATTGCGGCAGGGCATCGAACTCTACGATCTTGGCAGGTTCCAGGAAGCCATCGTTATGTTTGACCGGGGTATCGCCCTGTACCCCCGGCTTGCAAAAGCCCATTATTTCAAAGGTATTGCACTCTATGACCTGGAAAAATTCGATGAAGCGATCGCGGCATATGATGAGGCTTCCTTACTGGAACCTGCGGATACCAATACATTATACAATAAAGCGGCCACGCTCGCCCAGATCGGGAGAAACGAAGAAGCCCTGGAAACCTGTGACCGGCTCCTCTCGCTGAAAGTTGATAATGCCGAAGGCTGGATCCTCAAGGGAATCGCCCTGTACGAACTGGGCCGGTTCAAGGAGGCGATCAGCGCCTACGACCATGCCCTCATGGTGGACCCGCAGCATGCCAAGGTCTATTACAACAAGGGAATTGCACTCGCAGACCTCGGGCGGCATACCGAGGCAATTGCTTCCTATGACAAGGCAATTGAAGTCGTGCCCAATTATGCAAAGGCATTCTATAACAAGGGAATCTCCCTGTACGATCTGGGGAGGTACGACGAAGCGCTGCAGGCCTTTGACAAGGCAAATACAATCGATCCCTCCGACATGTGGGTATGGTATTACCGCAGTTTCATCCTTGCCAAACAGGAAAAAAACGACGAAGCTGTCAGGTCAGCGGATATCTTCCTTGCAACGGAACCGGACCATGCAGATATCTGGACGCTCAAGGGTATCTCCCAGTACAAGACCGGGCACATTGAGGAATCGGTTAAGTCCTTAAAGCAGGCTCTGGAACTGAACCCCGGGATTGCCGATACCTGGTTTTATCTGGGCCAGGCATACATCCATCTTACTGATTATACGGGTGCTGTCGATGCATTTTCAAAAAACATCAGCCTCAACCCATCCAGTGCCCCTGCTTACTATCACCGGGGAATTGCATACCTGCGGCAGGAAAAATACCGTGAAGCCGTTCCTGATTTTGAACAATCGCTCTCCCTGTCATCCGGGAATCCTGATGCATGGTACAAGAAAGGTGTTGCCTGCATATACCTGAGCCGGTACGAGGATGCGCTGGATGCGTTCAGTAAAGGCCTGAGTATCAGGCAGGATCATGCAGGATCGTTCTATTACACGGGACTCGCCTATGCAAAACTGGGCCGGCTCAAGGAATCGATCGAATCGTTCGAACAGGTCCTTGCCCTGGACGCCGGATGCGCCTCTGCCGCGTTCCAGCAGGGGCTGTCGTATGCCAACCTCGGGCGCTTTGCCGAAGCGGTTGCCGCATACGACCAGGCACTGAAGATCAGCCCCGATTATGCAGATGCCCTGTACCAGAAAGGTTTCGCGCTGGCAAAACTCGGAAAGAACGATGAGGCCATCACCGCATTCGACAGGACCCTTTCTGAGGACCAGGACAATGCCCAGGCAAGTCATCAGAAAGGTACCCTGCTGGTGAAGACCGGCAGGTACGAGGACGCGATAGCCGCATTCGACCAAAGCATCAGACTCAGGCCTACGTATGCGCAATCATTCTATGACAAGGGAATCGCGCTCCTCAAGCTTGAGCGGTTCGAGGACGCGATCAATGCATTCGGCTATGCCCTGAATATCAACCCCAACTATGTCAATGCTTTTTATTACCAGGGGATCGCGTTCACCGGACTCGATCGCTCTGAAGAAGCAATAGACGCATTCGACCATGCACTGGAGATCGATCCGACCCATATCCTTGCGCTGTACCACCGCGGCGCGGCACTTATGCAGGTCCAGCGTTACCCGGAGGCGATATCGGCCTTTGACACGCTGCTCGCTATTTCCCCCCAGTACACAGCAGCGATCTATGAAAAAGGCGTCGCCCTCCTCCAGCTCTCGCGTTTCCAGGAGGCATGCCAGATCTTTGATGAGGCACTGGACCTGAACCCTTCCCTTGCCGATGCATGGCTCTATAAGGGAATCGCACTCCTCAACCTTGATGCAGATGAAGATGCTATTACCGCTTTTGACAAAGCGCTTCTCTTAAATCCCAAACTGACCGAGGCCGCGATCAGGAAAGGTATCATACTCACCAACCTTGAGAAATCCGATGACGCGGTTGTGATGTTCAACCGCGTGCTCGAAGAAGATCCCCGTAATCCCCAGGTCTGGTACTATAAGGGTATCGCTCTCTCCCGTATCGGCCGGCACCTGGAAGCGGTACGGTCGTTTGAAAAGACGCTGGAGATCGATCCTTCCTGCACCCGGGCCTGGTCGGCAAAAGCTGATGCATGCTTATCCCTCCAGAAGCCTATGGAAGCCATGGACTCCTTTGACCGGGCTCTTGAAATGGAACCCGATAACCGGGATATCCTCTATAAAAGGGGGGTTGCCCTCTTTAACCTGAAGAAATATGATAAGGCCCTGGCATCGTTTGACGGGGTGCTTGAGCGGGATCCCGGGTTTATGGATGCGCAGTTCCACCGCGGCCTTGTCTTCCTTAACCTCAAAAAACCGGAAGAGGCAGTAAAGGCTTTTCATGCGGTAACAGAACAGGACCCGGAAAATACTCCTGCGCTTTTCTATACCGGGACAACCTTAAACGAGCTCGGCAGGTACGATGACGCGATTGCGGTTCTCAACCAGCTGCTTCTGATCTCCCCCCAGAACGCGAATGCCCTGTACCAGAAAGGACGCGCACTGATGCACATGGACCGGTACCAGGACGCGCACCAGGCATTTACGACCGCAAAGGAATACGACCCTGCCCTTGCGCATATCTCCCTGCATGACGGAATTGCCCTTGCAAAAATGGGCGCTGACGAAGAGGCGATCGCGGCATTCGAACGGGAGTTGTCTCAAAACCCGAAAAACCCGGAAGCTGCAACCCGTAAAGGGAAATCCCTCCTCCGGCTGGGCCGGCATACTGAAGCGATAACCATCCTTGCAGAAGCTGTGGAGAACGATCCACGGAATCTGTGGTCATGGTGTTACCTCGGGATGGCATACGCTGTTTCGGATAACCTGGAAGATGCCATCCATGCTTTTGACAAGGTTCTTGAGATCAACCGCAGGTGCTCCCATGCATTTTTCGAGAAAGGGAAAGCTCTTGCCCGCCTCGGAAAACCCCTTGAGGCCGTAGTATCCTATGATCGGGCCCTGGAACTCTCACCGGATAACGCCGGAATCCTGTTCAATAAAGGCGTTGCCCTTGCCCAACGGGAGAAATATGATGATGCAATTGCGGCATTTGAGAAAGCCCTTGCGCTCGAACCGGATAATGCGGAATGCCTGTACTATCTGGGTATTGCCCTGGCAGGCAGGGAACGGTATCCTGAATCCATCCGGGCGTTTGACCGATCGCTGAAGATCGATCCTGAGAATGCACTGGCGCATCACTATCGCGGGATTGCGTTACTTCAGACCGAACAACTGGAGGAAGCAGTCAGGGCATTTAACAAAGCGCTGGAATCTGAGGCATCCAATGCGTTCTCTTACTATTACCTGGGACTGGCCCAGCTCCAGTTGAAACAATACGGGGAAGCGATCAGTTCTCTCGATAAAACGGTTTCTCTGGATCCCGGTATCATGGATGCATATATGTACAAGGGTATTGCACTTGCTGCAATAAACCGGTACGAGGATGCCATCGAGGCACTGGACAAGAGCCTGGCATCCAATCCCTCCCTTATCGATGCCCTCATCTGTCGTTCGGGATCTCTCTATGCGCTCGGCCGGTTTCTGAAAACTATTGAAACAGATGATCGTATCCTCTCACTGAACCCCGCATTAATAGACATCTGGATGCAGAAAGGCAATTCCCTGTCCAGTCTGGGTAAAAAGCAGGAGTCCATCCTTGCCTACAGTAAGGCACTGGAAATCAATGCCAACCTTGCCGAAGGCTGGGTAAAAAAAGCCGATGTATTGTGCGATCTTGGGAAGATGCAGGATGCGATCCTCTCGTACACCCGCGCACTGGACATTAACCCGGCACTGTATGAGATCTGGATGCGCAAAGGAGATGCCTTAAACCAGCTGGGCAAGACGGAAGAAGCCGTGGTCTCCTATAAAAAGTCCCTCCGGATCAATCCTGAACAGGAGAATGGCTGGATCAAATGCGGGCGGAGCTTTTTCGATCTCGGGCGGTACCAGGATGCTATCGATGCCTTCGACAATGCTATCGGGCTGAACCAGCGGAGCGTTGATGCATTTTACTACAAAGGCCTCTCCCTGGAAAAGATCAACCGGGCGGAAGGGGCAATTCATGTCTTTGAAGTGCTGCTGGAGATCGATCCAAAGAACGGGGACGCCCATTACCACAAGGGGCTGGCGCTCGCACAACTGGGCGATCATCGCGATGCCATCGGTTCCTTCAACCAGACCATCGAGCTCCTCCCCGCATTTGCACCGGCATCGTACCAAAAGGGAAAATCACTGGTCGTCAATGGGAAATACCAGGAAGCTATCGAAGCATTCCGGCGTGCACTCGAACTGGAACCTTCCTATACCGAAGTGTATTACTATCTGGGATTCGCGCTCTTAAAAACCGGAAAATATCCCGAAGCAATCGAAGCCTTTGATAAAAACCTGGAAAAAGACACGAGCAATGCGCTGGCCCATTTCAACCGCGGCATTGCATTTGAAAAACTGGGGAGGCATGAAGAAGCGCTCGCGGCGCTCGACAAGTCCCTTATCCATGATCCGGAAAATGCCCTTGCATTTTATCACAAGGGAAAATCCTATGCCGACCTGAAACGGTACAGCGATGCGGTTTTTGCCTTTGACAAGACACTCCAGCTGAAACCGAAATACACCGATGCCCGCATGCGGAAGGGTGTTGCCCTGTACCATCTTGGCCGTTTCCGCGATGCCATCAGTGATTTCGAACGCACGATTGCTGAGAACCCCCACAACATCAATGCATTCTATTACATGGCGAGATCCCACCAGGAGATGGGAGAATTTTCTGAAGCCATTGACGCATTCGATCATGCTTTGGAGATCGAGTCCGGCAGCGCCGATACCCATTTTTACCGGGGTACCGCACTCCTTGCACTCTCGCGGTTTGAGGATGCAGTTCACGCATTTGACCAGGCGCTGCTCATCGATAACGGGCATGCCCTTGCCCATTACCACCGGGGTTTCATCTTAATCAAACTCGGGCGCCAGCAGGAAGCGATCGACGCGTTCGACCGCGCAATTGCCATCACCCCCCAGTATGCACCGGCGCATTATCTGAAAGGGAGGGCGCTGTATTCTCTCGGGATGAACCAGGACTCGGTCTACGCGTTCGATCGGGCACTTGAATCAGATCCGGACTGTGCAAACGCCGCACTCTATAAGTCTGCCGCCCTCCATGACCTGGGGAATAACGAGGAATCCCTGTCAGCCAGCGAAAAAGCCATCGAGATCAACCCGGAGTCCGCGGAATCCTGGTACAGGAAAGGTGTCGCCCTTGCTGACCTCAACCGGGTCGCCGACGCCGTGATCGCATTCGATAAGTCTGTTGAACTCGATCCAACGACAGCGCAGACCCAGTATGATAAAGGGCTTGCCTTAATCAGACTCGCCCGGTACCTTGATGCGATCAATGCCTTTGACCGCGTTCTTGAGATCATCCCGAGTTTCTCTCCCGCCTTCTTCCACAAGGGAATCGCTCTTGCCGAACTGGGCATGCATGAGGAGGCCGTACTGTCCTTCAATATCACCCTGGAGATCACGCCCGGTGATGCAGCCACCCATTACCAGAAGGGCCTGTCCCTTGCCCATCTGGAGAATTACGAGGATGCGATTGCTGCGTTTGATGAGGCATTCAGGCTCAGGCCCCAGAACGCAGACCCCCTCTATCAGAAAGGCCTGTCGCTTGCAGCGCTCGGCAACCAGGAGGAGGCTGAAGCGGCATTTACTGCGGTGCTCGAAATTGACCCGGGCAACAAGGACGCCCTTTACCACAAGGGGCTTGCCCTTGCCGAGATGGGAAAATTCGATGACGCGATCGATGCACTCTCACGGACGGTCGAAGCAAACCCGAAGATCGCAAACGCATGGCTCATCCGGGGGTTCTGCCTGTCTGCCGTGGAGCGGTTCCATGACGCGATCCTGTCCTACAATAATGCCATTGAGCTTGACAGGACCAATTCCCATACCTGGTTCTATAAGGGAAGGTCCCATATCAGCCTGGGGAACAATGAAGAAGCAATCGCTGCGTTCGATAATGCCATCTCCCTGGTACCTGACTTTGGCGAAGCATATTATTATAAGGGCGTCGCGCTGTTTCGTCTCGGCAAATACCCAGATGCTGCGGAAATGTTCGGAGAAGCAACCCGCCTTATGCCGGACTTCATCGATGCGTTCCGGGAACAGGGCCGGACCCTCGGCATCACAGGCAGGTACCAGGAAGCAGTGGTCGCGTTTGACCGCGTCCTCTCCGTCTTCCCCCAGGACCTGACTGCACTGTACGGGGAGGCCCGGGCTTATGATCACATGGGGTCATATAAAGACGCGGTCACCGCGTATTTCCGGGTGAATTGCATTGAGCCTTCCTGTGAACGGGCGTTTTTCTACAAGGGGTTTGCTCATATCCTGCTGCACCAGTATGACGAAGCAGTAGACGCGTTTGACCGTACCATCGGGATCAATCCCAAAAACGTGGATGCGTGGCAGGAAAAAGGCAAGGCCCTCGTGGTTCTTGAAAAATATGAAAGTGCCGTGGACGCGTTTGACGGATACCTGGCTATCCGACCGGAGAATGCGGCTATTGTTTTCGAAAAGGGACTGGCGCTTACCAAACTGGAAAAAATAGCGGACGCGCTTGAAGCGTTCGTCCGATGCATCTCTCTCGGTCTGGACACGGCACATGTCTACGCCGAATTAGCATACGCCCTTTTCCGGCTGGCCCGCTATGATGAGGCCCTGACCTCGCTGGACAAGTCCCTTGGACATGCTTCAGACGATGCACACGTTCATCTGGTACGGGGAGAATGCCTGATGCACCTGGAACGGTATGCTGATGCATTCGCTGCATTTGAAGCAGCCATCGCACTGGATCCGGAGAACAGCCGGGCGCACCGCGGGCGTGGTCTTGCCCTCATGAAACTGGGGCGCTATGAAGACGCGGTGATAAGTCTTGACCGTGCCCTGGAAGATGATACGGCAAATCCCGAACTTCTTACCTGCAAGGGTTATTCGCTGTATCAGCTGAAGCGGTACAAGGAGTCCGTTGAAGCCCTTGGCAAATCCTTAAAACGGAGGCCCCAGCATCCGTTCACCCTGCTGTACCGGGGAAAATCCTACATGTGTCTCACCCAATGGGAAGACGCACTGAAAACCTTTGAGCTATACGTTTCCCTCGACCCGTCGCTGGTCCCCGGACAGTATAACAAAGGGCTGGTCCTTTTCCGGCTGAAGCGGTATAAGGAGTCCCTCGCGGCATTTGAATCGGCACTCGCGCTGGACGAGACCCTGACCGATGCCTGGTACTACGGCGGGCTGTGTTATGTACACCTGGGGAACAATGCCTCATCAGTTACGGCCTTCGACCGGGCACTCCAGCTGAATCCGGATTTTTATGATGCCAGTTTTGAGAAGGGACTTGTGCTGTCGGATATGGGCAACTTTAAGGAAGCGGTTATAGAACTTTCCCATGCCCTCGAAGTGGATGACAGCAAACCCGATGCACACTATGCAAAAGGCCTGGCATTGGAAGCACTGGGACACTACGAGGATGCCCTCTCCTCGTTTGACAGAACTATTGCACGGGACCCCGAATATTCCAATGCTTACTTCAACCAGGGCGTGGTTCTCATGCAGCTCGGGAAGCTGCCCGAAGCGATAACGGCATTCGATAATGTCCTGGCCCGCCTTCCGAATCATGCCGAGGCCTGGCACCAGCGGGGGATCGCATACGAATTCCTGCAGGACGACCAGCAGGCAGTTGAGTCGTACGAGAAAGCTCGGCAGTACGACCCCAGGAACGGCGAACTGCTGTTCTCAGAAAGCAAGACCTTTGCACGGCTGGGTAAATTTGAAGATGCCGTCCGGATCTTTGATCTTGCGCTGGGAGTCGCTCCCGACCGAGGGGAGATCTATTACGAAAAAGGGCTGTCACTTGCGGCACTCGGGCGTCATGAAGAGGCCGAGGCCGTTCTGGAAAAGGCTGTAAAGATTCTCCCGCAAAAGTACGAACCTTCGTACTACCGTGGCTTATCCCTTATGAGCCTTGATCGGTATTCTGATGCTGTTGCTGCATTCACTGCTGCAATCAGTCTGGCACCGGAGAATCCGGAGTTGTGGTACCAGAAAGGTACGGGACTTACCCTGACCGGCCAGAACCAGTCCGCACTATCAGCATTTGAAAAAGCAATAGCGATCCGGACGGAAGATTCCCGGTTCCACCGGGGACGTGCCCTGGCTTTCGTTGCACTGAACCGGAACGACGAGGCCGTTCATTCGTTCGATACGATCATTGAACAGAATCCGGAAGATGCTGCAGCATGGTACGAAAAAGGTCTGGCATTGTATCGCCTGGAAAAATACCAGGAATCCCTTGCAACCCTTGAAAAGGCATGCACGCTGGATCCTGAAAACCATGACGCCCTCTATCATCTTGCTGCATCCCAGCTGGCACTGGAAATGTATCCCGAAGCAGTGAATTCCTACAGCAATCTGCTTAAGGGGGATGCGGAAAATTATTCCGCATGGTTTGAACTGGGAACTGCGCTTGTTTCCTTAAACCGGCTGGATGAGTCGCTCGATGCCTATGACCACGCCCTCCGGATCAAACCGGATTACTTCGATGCACTCTATCAGCGGGCACGGATCCTTGACCGTCTTGGCCGCCTGAACGATGCAATATCGGGATATAATCAGGCCCTTTCATTCCAGCCGTTGCATGTCCCGTCGCTCCATTACAAGGGCCTGGCATTATCCCGTATGGGAAGGTTCGAGGACTCTGTCAAGGTTTTTGACCGTGCTCTTGAGATAGATCCTGCGTATGTGGATTCATTATTCGAAAAAGGATATGCCCTGAGCTCCCTCGGCATGTTCCGTGAAGCAGTAAAAACCTTCGACAAAGTGCTGCAGATCGAAAAGAATCATGCCGAAGCGAACTATTACAAGGGGGTCGCACTCGCCAGCCTCGGGAGGCACGAAGACGCGATACTTGCACTCAATAAGACGCTTGAACTCGATAGCGAAAACGACAAGGCGCATTACCAGAAAGCACTGTCCCTGGCTGCCACCGGCAGGAAAGAGGAAGCGATACAGGGATTTGATCGCACACTGGAGCTTGTACCGCAATCAACCGATGCGCTGCTCCACCGGGGTATGGTACTGATACAACTCGGACGATACGATGATGCCATCGAGCCGTTTGTAAAAACTCTTGAAATCGATTCCTCCAATGCTGAAGCATGGTACCTCAAGGGGAGTGCCCTCTTTGCGCTCGAGAGATACGAGGATGCAATAGAAGCATTTAACCGGGCGATCGAGATACGTCCGGATTATGTATCGGCATATTACGAAAAAGGAAGGGCGTTATCCCAACTGGGTATGTATACTGAGGCTGTCATATCTTTTGATAATGCTCTTTCGTTCCAGCCCAAATTTGCCGATGCACTTTATTTCAAGGGTCTTGCCCAGATACGCTTAGGCCGGTTTGAAGATGCAGATAACACCTTTGATCAGGGATTAAGGATTCGCCCGAATTACGGACATATCTGGACGGGCAGAGGAATCGCACTCTATAAAAGGGGAAAAGAGGCGGAAGCCATCACCTTCTTCAGAAAAGCCCTGGGGATCGATTCCCGGGATGCCTATGCCTGCTATTATCTCGGTGTGTCCCTGTTCCGGCTCGGGAACTACCGTGAGGCGATGAAAAACTTTGATGCTGCCCTTGCCCAGGTCCCGAAATGTGCACAGGCTCTCTATTACAAAGCCCGTGCACTGGACATGCTCTCCATGCATCACGAGGCTGTCAGTGCTTATGACCGCGCGCTCATCCTTCAGGATACGTTAGTTGAAGCATGGCTGTACCGGGGAATGTCATATGCAAGTCTCGATCAATACGACCGGGCACTTGAGGATTATGACCATGCCCTCTCTCTGAATAATACCTATGCCGGTGCGTTGCTGTTCAAGGGTATTGCCCTGAACCACCTGAACCGCTATCCCGAGGCAATCCGTGCCTTCATGGATGCTATTGCAATCCAGCCGGATTACCCTGATGTGTATTACCACCTGGGACTTGCTCTTCTTGAGCAGAAAGCGTATCGCGATGCCATCTCGTCATTTAACCAGGCTCTTTCCTTCAATAAAAAATATGCCGAGGCATACCTCCACAAAGGGATTGCACTCTTTTATCTGGAGGAGTACGAAGAATCGTTATTGGAGTTTAATGCAGCGCTGAAGATCCGGCCGGACTACGAACAGGCGCTGTACGAACGCGGACGCTCCTTGATACGCCTCGGGAAATACAAGGACGCCATAAGTTCCTTTGACCTGGTCCTTGCATCATACCCGGGAAATGCAAACGCGATTTACGAGAAAGGACGGGTGAACTATACATCTGGCAACCTTGATGCTGCTGTTGCCTTGTTCGATACCGCCGTTGATATTACCCCTTCCTGTTATCAGGCGTTCTTCTGGAAAGGGAAAGCCTTGTTCGAGCAGGGAAATTTCGATGCTGCGATCACTGCATACAACCGTGCAATAGAACTCTCGCCGAAGATTTCCACGCTTTATGATCACCGGGGGCTGGCACTCGCTGCCCTGGAGCAGTTCCGGGATGCCATCCAGTCGTACGACCAGGCGCTGGAGATAGAGCATCAGGCAGAAGTGTTCGCGCACAAAGGAATCGCCCTTGTAGAACTCGGCATGTACCGGGACGCGATTGAGTCATTCGACCGGGCAATTGAACAGAACGAGAACCTTGCCGAGGCGTGGATGGGCAAAGGCAATGCATATTACGACCTTGGGAAGTACAACAACGCCCAGGCCGCATATGAGAAATGTCTGGCGCTCGACCCGGAAAACGCCATTGGCTGGACCCGCCATGGCATGGCCCTGTCCGCACAGCAGCAGTCAGAAGCAGCGATCCTCTCGTATGACCGGGCGCTTCTCATCGATCCCACGTTCTCCATTGCATACTTTACCAAGGGAAGTTCCCTTGATGCACTCGGGCGGTTTGAGGAGGCAATCGAATCGTTCGATGCCATGATCAATATCCAGCCCGAATTTGTTGATGCATGGATCCTCAAGGGACGTGCACTGCAGGAACTCAGCCGGTACCAGGAAGCCCTGACTGCATTCAAACAGGCTCTGGAAATTGAACCCGGCCGGAAAGAGGTCTGGAATGATATCGGCGGGATCCTGGAAAAGATCGGGAAACTGGAGGAAGCAAAAATCTGTTACGAGAGGGCGCGGTGAGATGATCTGATCAATGCAACAGCAAAGAGCCTGACAGCTCGTCTCGTTGCTCTTCCCATATGTGATTCGTAAAAACGGCAAGAACCAGATCGTTCTCTTCCCGTGTTCCTTCGTTACACAACGGGGATTGATGGGAGCATGCTGAAATTTCATCTGCGATACAACAGAGGATGTTTTTTTTTAGACTTCCTTTTGTCGAGTGACTCAAGACGGGAGAACTGTTAGGATCGTGAGATCCGAAACAGAAGCGTGCTCCATCCCTTAAGGATGGAACAGACATATTTGAAAGATCCTTCGTATCGAATGTCATCAGACCTGAAACAGGAGGAGAGCTTCTGGTCTCCAACCGATCAAAGATTGTAAAGGAATCGATCAGATAGTATATCCCTGACGGGGAATTTTCAGGAAAGTATCTGTCGGGGATTTGTTTAAAAAAACCGTTATCCCGTTCGAGGGATACGGCCCTGCCCAAAAACTATAAAGAATCTGAGAATCCTTCCAGTCCCAGAGTCTTTGAGTATTTTGATTAATAT
>Ga0182011_10003233_pt1 | contig 13418 bp, 13 predicted proteins | sample 711E1DmetaG_FD_120481 | JGI IMG/M metagenome (GOLD analysis project Ga0182011, IMG submission 120481) | Permafrost microbial communities from Stordalen Mire, Sweden - 711E1D metaG | ecosystem: Environmental > Terrestrial > Soil > Wetlands > Permafrost | place: Sweden: Stordalen | collected... | reverse complement strand
TGATCTTCTTAGTGTGCACTGTGGCTTGGTGGAGCAGAAAACCGGGCTCGGATTTGTCAGTTTCACGCCTGAAGGATCCGGGCCAGCGGCCCGGGGGCGAGACTGTGGTGAAAAAAGCTAGCCCTATCTGCGCAATCGGCGTTCGAGAAGCTTGTAGGCCTCAGTCAGCTTCTGCGTCAGCTCGGTGGCGGTCTTCTGCTTCTCGGGTGAGCCGGAATGATGGTCGGGGTGATACTTGCGCATGAGCGCACGGTACGACCTGCGCACGGTCTCGAAGTTCGAGCCCACCGGCACTTCCAGCGCGGCGTAGGCGCGGCGCACCTCATCCTCAGGCGAAGGCTTGCGTGGCGAGGCCGACGACGGGCGCGCCGGCCTGGGCCGCGATCCGCTGCTGGTTGCCGTCGGGCGCGGGGGCGGGGCGTTGACCTTGGCCTTGGCCGCCGCCCGCGCGCGCTGGCGGCGTTCCAGTTCGGCCTCCAGTTGCTCGTCGGTCAATTCGTCGATCCCATAGCGGCGATAGAGGTCCTCGTCGGGATCGTGTTGCGAATCCCAGGTCGACGCCCGGTCGAGCAGGGCATTCAACTCGGCGCGAGCCATGTCGAGAAACCGCTTGCTGATACTCATGGCTTCTGCCGTCAGTCTACACCGGCACCTACTTGTTGTAGGGCTCGCCACGTAGAGCCGAGAGGGCTCGGTAGATCTGCTCACACAGGATCACGCGGGCCAAGCGGTGGGGCAGGGTCAACCGCGAGAGCGACAGGCGCATTTGCGCGGCCTTGACCGTGGCCGGCGTCAGGCCTTCAGCCCCGCCGATGAGAAAAGCGATCGCACGCGTGCCCCGCACCATGCGTTGCTCGAGGTACTTGATGAACTCGGCCGTGGTCCAGCAATTGCCGCCCGGTTCCAGCGCGACAATCTCGGTGCCCGACGGCAGGTTGCGCCGCAGGTCCGTGTCGCTCTCAACCTCCTCGACCACCACGGGAAGGTGGCGTCGCGCGCGATCCAGGTATTCCTGGCACACCGCCTGCAGCCGGCGATCGCGCATCTTGCCGACGGCGCGGACCAGGATCTTCACAGCCCGGCCAGACCGTCGCTGGCAAGTACCATGGCCTCGGGCGGGACCTGCAGCTTGACCCGGGGCGCATCGATCCACAGGCTCTCGATGTCGAACACCTCCCGCACCGGGTGATAGAAGACGTGCAGCACCACGTCGCCGAAGTCGAGCAAGGCCCAGCGCCCGTTGCGAGTGCCCTCGCGGCCGAGGAGCCGCCGGCCACTATCCCGCATGACGTTGTGCACGTGCTCTGCGATGGCATCCACCTGACGATCGCTGCGGCCACTCACGATGCCGATGTAGTCGGTATAGCTGGCCAGGCCTGACACGTCGATGAGCACGGGCAGAAGTGCTTTCTTGGCCAACGCGGCCTCGATGGCAGCACGTGCCGCAGCCAGCGCTTCGCGCTGCGCCTGTGCGCTGCTCACCGGCCTTGGCGCGTCCGTGCGAAGCGCGCGCGCAGGAACGGCCCTCATACCCGCTACCACCTTGTCCCCGGCATGACGACCGGGTTTGCCTGAGGTCTTGGATGCTTTGCTCTTTGGCTTGGGGGCGCGTGTCTTCTTCACTTGTCGCAATGGTAGCAAAGCCGGGGGCTCTACTCAATCCAAGTCAGAAGATCCAGGAACTCGGAGGGCGCGTCTTGCCCGCATCGCATCTTGCGTGGGGGCGACCGCAGGTCGCCCCTACTCCGCCCGGCGACCGCAGGTCGCTCCTACACGGCCGGGCGACCGCAGGTCGCCCCTACTCCGCCCGGCGACCGCAGGTCGCTCCTACACGGCCCGGCGACCGCAGGTCGCCCCCTACTCCGCCCGGCGACCGCAGGTCGCCCCTACACCGCCCGGCGACCGCAGGTCGCTCCTACACCGCCCGGCGACCGCAGGTCGCCCCTACACCGCCCGGCGACCGCAGGTCGCTCCTACACCGCCCGGCGACCGCAGGTCGCCCCTACACCGCCCGGCGACCGCAGGTCGCCCCTACACCGTGCCGGCGGGCGTTCGCGCCAGCGGGCTTCAAAATCATCGACCAACCCGCCGACATAGTCGTTGCCCATGCCGGCCAGCCTTTGCTCGACCGCATGTGCGGCGCGATCGAGCCAGCTTCTCTCCTGCTCGCTCTCGTCGGTCGGCCAACCGGCCGGCGCGACCTCGGGATGGCCGCTGGTCCGCAGCCAGCGCTCGGCGTGGCGGGACAGGCTGTGCGACACCCAGCGCGGCGCTTCTGCCACCGAGCTTGCCAGGATCTTGCCACCCTCGCTAAACGCGACCACCAGCTTGATCTTCGAGGTGCGGCTCACGGATTGCTGGACCAGCGCGCGCAAAAGGGCGGCCTGCGGCCGGCTGATGGGCCCGCCCACGTGCAGCTTGGCGCAATAGTGGTCGACCAGAGTGGCCACTTGGAAAATCGTCGCCATGTCCTCAGCGCCACGTCCGGTAGCAAGCAGGGCGAAAAACTTGCGCCAGGCCAGCTTCAGCGCGACCAGCGTCGCGGCCGTGAGCGTGAGGTTGCGCAAAGCCGAGCCGGCCTTGCCCTCGGCCAGCACCTCGGCCGAGGCCGCGGGCAAGTCAACCTGACGGCTGGCCGCCAGCTTCATGTACAGGCCCGCGCGTACGCGGCCCGCCACGATATCGTCCAGGACCGGCACGGGAACCAGACTGCCCAAGGCTGAGGCGAGGAGCGCCCGCCGTACGATGAAATTGCGGTTCTGGGCTAGGTGCGAGAGCCGCGACGGATCCTGGGGCGTGACCGGCTCAGCCCCCACCTCGATGGCCTCCTCATCGTCGGGTTTCTCGGCATTCACGGAGTTTCCTTCCTGCTGGCCGCGGGCAGCTTGACGGCCGACGGCCTGCGCGGTTGCCCCGAGCTGTCCTGGCCTGGCCCGCCGCCCTCGACCGAGCGGCGCCCACCGGTCCCCTTCTTCGACGGTGGCGGCAAAGCAGGCGTGCGGCCACCCAGGCCGCCCAACAAGACACGTTCTTCCAAGATGGTGCGCTGCCGCGCTTGCAGCGTTTCTGCGGCCGGCATGGTCACCGGGTCCGCCCCTTGCTCCACCCTGGCCGCGACCGCGATCTCACCCTCGATAGGGGTCCCGTCACGCGTGGCCCGGAAACGCGAGTTGAGCGAAAAAGCCTGCAGCCCACCGCTGGCATCGAGCCGAACTTCGCCCGCCAGGGTCTGGACTTCGACCGTCTCGCGCCACTTGCGCAAAGCCGTGGCCGCAGCCGGCGCCGGGTGCATTTCCGCGGCCTTGCTCAAGCGGAAGGCACGGCTGCCGGTCGGCACGACCTCCACGTACCTGCGCACGGTGTCCCACCCCGCTGACGGCGCGCCAACCGCTTCCTCCAAGAATCGCTGTGGCTCGGGATCCTGGGCGGGCCGGCGGATGAGTTTGCCGTAGCGCAAGGCCACCGCCAGCTCGCTGCCCACGCGCACCACCTCGCGGCCGCTGTCCTGGTCGTTGCTTTCGGCCAGGCGAAAGTTGCCCTGTTTGTCGATCCATAGGTCGGTGGTGGTGGTTATGGCGTCTCGGCCGCCGGCATCGGGCACGCCTGCTGCGCTCACACGAAAAGTCGCCGTGGCGTGAAAGTGCGCGCCGGACAGACGCCGCAGCCCCGAGACGATCGCGGCTGGTTGCACGGCTGCGTTCAATTCCTGATCCGGCGCTTGGACCTCGTCGCGCTTGCTGCGACTACAGCTTGGCCACGCTGCCGCGATAAGCAGCGTGCTGATCATCCGCTTGCGGGGAAAGGATCTGCGCACGAGGGATCGCAATTTACCACTGAACTCCTCGGGCGCGTGGTCCCCGTGATTTGCTTTTCACCCGACCACGCGGTTCCGGCCGAGGAGTGGTAACGTGGTTGGGTGGACGCACTCCCCACGCTCAGCTCTCCTGGCTTGCGCCTGGCCGCCACCCTTGCGGCGGCGGGCTTTGGCGCCATCTGGGGCAGCTTCCTCAACGTGTGCATTGCGCGCATTCCACGCGGGATGTCGGTGGTCAGGCCAGCTTCGCATTGCTTCGCCTGTAAAGGGCGCGTGTCGGCGCGTGACAACATCCCCATCCTTTCGTACTTCCTCTTGCGCGGCCGCTGCCGCCACTGCGGCGCAAAGTTCTCTCCCCGCTACGCGCTTGTCGAGGCTGTCGCCGCCGCGCTCTCGGCCCTGATTTTCTGGACCTTTGTGGTCGATGCTCCGGGCGAGCCGCTCGGCATTCGCGCCGCCCGCTTCGCTACCTACTTCACCTTCGCGGCTGTGCTCATCGTGCTGTCGTTCATCGATCTCGATACCAAGCGTTTGCCCGACATCATCACGCTTCCTGCCATCGGGGTCTTCTTTCTGGCCGGGTTCGCCATCCACGAAGTTCCTTGGTCAGAGCGCGTCCTGGGGGCCGCGGCTGGCTATCTCCTGGTCCGCCTGGTTGGCGACGGCTACTACTACGCCACCGGGCGTGAGGGTTTGGGCCTGGGCGATGGCAAGCTTCTGGCCATCATGGGTGCCTTGTTCGGCTGGAAAGCCATTCCTGCCATCGTGTTGCTGGCGTCGCTCACCGGAATCCTGGTCAGCGTGCCGGTGCTCGTGCTCCGCCAGCGTCGGGCCGCCGTGGCTCAGCCAGCAGCGCCGCCGTCGAATGCATCTGAGTCACTGCAAGCTGGCCAGCCGCCGGCTTTGTCCGCGTCAATTCGCAAAGCGGAAGTCCCGTTCGGTCCATTCCTGGCGGCCAGCGCCCTGGCCTACCTGTTCCTGGGAAAGCTGGCGTGGGCGATGCTGATGCGGATGTTGACCGGCGAGTAGCACAGTCCGGAGACTGTAGGCTGTAGGTCGGAATGGGAAGGCAGACTTGGCGCTTCCGGTTCCGGTCCGTGAACCTCCAGTCTCCAGCCTACGTCAGAACGCGACGAAGGGTCCTTGTCCGGCCGGAGTCTCCTGGCCGTCGATGGCGGTGAACACGTTCCTGCCAAAGTGGAAAGGCAGGCCCCAGTCGAAATACGTGGGCATGAAGCTCTGTCCCGACGGCGTGACGCTTGGCCCGGCCAGGTTGTTGAAAGCAATGTTGTCCCCGGAAAACAGGGTGATGGCGTTGGCCACGCTGAAGTTCACGATCAAGGTAGCCCCGCCAAAGGTATCCTCAATCTTGGCAGACAGGTTCAACGTGGCGGTGGGACAGTAGAAGTCCGAGATGTCTGGGTGCAACGCGTCGTAACAGGTTGGGATGTGCGTCGTGGTGCTGTCTAGGAACAACATCATGTTGGAGCCGCTATCGACGAAGGCAAGAGTTGGGGTGCTGTTGGTGGGGTACTGGGTGCGAAACTGGCCATAATCGTCGAGCCGGATCACCGACGCCTGCTCGAGACCGTTGTTGTCGCGCGTGCCGATGCCGAAGACCAGGGATCCGGCGACGCTCGGTGCCCCCTCCGCGGGAATCGCCGGCAATTCGAAAATCGTGCCGTTGTTGTCCTGGCTGAAGAACAGGACGGGATTCGTTAGCTGTTGGGCAAGAGGCACAGCCGCGGCCTGGCAGCCATCGGCCGTCGCCGAAGCACAGGCATAGTACAGCCCCGGATTCTCGGAGTGGGGGCCCAGCGCCGCAGCACAGGGCGGCCCACAATCCTGCGCGATCGAGGACAACCCAAGGTTACCGTTAGCGCCCAGCAACTCGGGGCTGCTGATGTCCGTGCCGGTGCAATCGCTTGGCATGGGATAGGTTGATTCCTCGATGACCTGGATCGTGAGATTGCTTGCCTGCTCGTTTGCGATCTTGAAATCGGCACTTCGTAGCGGACCCCAGATGGAACCGCTGATGAACTGTTGGCATTCGGCGAGGCCGACGCCGCTGTCGTTGGTGAAGGCGGGCAGCGAGAGCGTCAGCACTGACCCGAGCAGGCGCAGGCCCGAGGAGCCAGTGTCGACCAGGACGTGGTCGATGGTCTGGCAGTCGCTCGTGCTGCCGGGAACGCAGACGGTGACAGTCGTAAACAGACCGTTGGCGTAGCCGATCAGCCCGTAGTCGACGAACACATCGGCAACGTTGTCGGCCGGCAGGGCAATGGTGTTGTGGTGCAGGCCGGAGCTGCCGCTGCACGCCACACCCAGGCCAAGCAGGACCGCGGACGTGCAAGCCGCCCCAGCTTTTCGCGTGCGAGGGGCGCGCACTAGCGGATCTCGTCGGTGGAAAGTCCCTGCGGCACCCGGTCCACCAGGTAGGCCCGGCCGTAGAAGGCACGCTGGTGGCCGCTCATCTGGATGACCAGTCCCGGAATCTGGATATTGACGGGGCCGCGGCCAACGCGGGTCTTGGCAGCGTTGAGGTACGTCTCGTAGTACGCGCCGAGGAGCTGGCGCAGGTCAGGGCGAAACGGACCTTGCCACGAAACCCCGAAGACCTTGCCGTCGTTGTCGGCATACTCGCGCACTTTGGTGCCAGTCGCCGCCTGCAGCTCGTGCATGGTGTGGGTGGCGGCACGTTCGATGCGCGCAGTGGCCAGCAAGTGAGTCTGGCCGGTACCTATCGATGAAGCATCGCCGCCCAAGGCCGCCCGTGCCGGCGACGAGCAAAGCAGCAAAGCGAAGAACGCGCAGGGCGGTAACAGCTTGCAGAACAACGTTGAGGTGAAGGGGATGGTTTGCATGGCAGTTGCCTTCCAAAGGAGACTCTGAGGCGTGCGATCGCCTAACTAGCTTACAATGCTTTGGGCGGAAGCGTAGCAACGGGTTGCAGCTCGACGCTGATGGCCTGCAGAAGGCCCTCCAGATCAGCGCGGATTGCCGCCAGGCGCTCGGGGCTGTCGGCCTCGCAGCGAAGCACCAGTACCGGGCCGGTGTTGGAGGCGCGCACCAGACCCCACCCACCCGGGAAGCTGACCCGCGCGCCGTCCACGTCCACCACCTGGTGGTCGCGGCGGTAGTGCGCCAGCGCCCGGCGCACCACCTCGAACTTGATGTCGTCGGGACAAGGCAAGCGAATCTCCGGCGTGTTGTGCATCACGGGCAGCTCGTCTACCAGCGCAGAAAGCGAACGCTGGCTGCGCGTCAGCAGCTCGACCAGGCGCGCGGACGCGTACACGGCGTCGTCGTAGCCGTAGTAGCGATCGGCGAAGAACATGTGGCCCGACATCTCGCCCGCCAGCACCGCCTTCTCTTCGCGCATCTTGGTCTTGATGAGCGAATGACCCACCTTCCACATGATGGCGCGGCCCCCGAGCCGGGCAATGTCGTCGTACAGGGCCTGGCTGCACTTGACTTCGCTGACAAACGTGGCGCCCGGGCGGTCGCGCAGGATGTCGCGCGCAAACAGCATCATGAGCTGGTCGCCCCACACGATTCGGCCCGCCGGATCGACCACACCCAGGCGATCCGCGTCGCCATCGAGCGCGATGCCCAGTTCGGCGCCACCCTTCTTCACGTGGTCGATGAGGTCGGTCAGGTTGGCCGGTACCGTCGGATCGGGATGATGGTTGGGGAAGCGGCCGTCGGGATCGCAGTACAGCGCCTCGACCGTGAAGCCCATTCGCCGCAGCACCGACACGCAGGTCAGGCCGCCTGTGCCGTTGCCGCCGTCGACCACAATCTTGAATCGGCGCGGGCCCAGGCGCATGCCGTCGGCCACCTCGGCGATGTACGGTGTCAGGACGTCAACCTCGGCCACCGCGCCGCCTGGCACAGGTTTGGGCCGGGCGCCGGCGCGGTGGCGCAGAATGCGCTCACGCAGGGCCTGGATCTCGGCACCAAAGATGGTGCTGGGGCCGCGCATGACCTTGAAACCGTTGTCTTGCTCGGGGTTGTGGCTGGCCGTGATCATCACGCCACCGTCGGCCTTGCAGTGAAAAACCGAAAAATACAGCCCCGGCGTGTGCAGCACGCCCACATCCGACACGGCGAGGCCGGCGCGCACCAGCCGTGCCTGCATGACCGCGTGGATGCGCGGGGAGGAGAGCCGGCAATCACGGCCGAGCGTGAGCTGGCGCGCGCCCGCCTCACGCAGATGCTCTGCGATGGCATCGCCGAGGTCACTCACAAAGGAATCGGGAAAATCCTGGTCCGCGACGCCGCGGATGTCGTATTCGCGAAAAACTCTTGGGTTCATTTCTTGCTTCTGATGCTCGCTGCGCTGGCTAGAGTAGCTTCTTTCTGCCCTGCGCGGAAAGCTCGTCTACCACGCGGCGCACTTCCTGCGCTCGATGTTTGGGCACGACCAGCACGGCGTCGCGGGTGGCCACCACCACCATCCCCTCGACACCCACCACGCCAAGCAGTGGGGCACCCGGCTCAGCCATCACCACGCTGCCCTTGCTGGCTTTCACGATGGCGTCGCCTGAGATGACATTCCCGTCGACGTCGGGAGGCCGTATTTCACCTACGGCAGCCCAACTGCCGACGTCGCTCCAACCGAAATCGCCTGGAACCACCCGCATGCCCTGCGCCTTCTCCATTATGCCGTAGTCGATGGAGATGGCAGGCACGCGCGGGTAGCTCTCCTGGGTGAGGGCGGCTGGATCAGGCGAAGCGCAGATCTGGTCGAGCAGGGCTGACAGTTCAGGCAGGTGCTGGCGGGCTTGCGCCAAGAAACGCCCGGCAGAAAAGAAAAACATGCCCGAGTTCCACAGGTACTCGCCCGAAGCCAGATAGGCGCGCGCCGTTTCCAGGTCGGGCTTCTCCACGAAGCGCACCACGTGGCACACCTCCGTGCTGCCTGGGACCTTCGCCCCGGTCTGCAGGTAGCCGTAGCCGGTTTCCGGACGCAAGGGCTTGATGCCCACGGTGACGATGGCCTGGCTGGCCTGCGCCAGCGCGACTCGCAACACCGCCGCATACTGCGGCTCATTGCCGATGAACGCGTCAGAGGGCACCACGGCCAGCACTGCGTCCTGCCCCGCGCGTCGCACGACATGGGCAACCGCCAGACCCACCGCCGGGGCGGTGTTGCGTGGCGCTGGCTCGACCACCAGGTTGTCGGCCGGCAGGACGGGCAGGGCCTGGCGGATGGCCTCGGCCTGATCCGCCGCGGTCACGATCAGGGTGCGCCCCACGCCCACGATGGCGCTCAGCCGGCGAAAGGTGGCGGCCAGCAGCGATTCGCTGGCGCCCAGGCTGAGCAATTGCTTGGGCCGGCCGCGCCGACTGGCCGGCCACAAGCGGGTGCCCCCACCGCCGGCCAATATTGCCGCGAATTCTTCAGGCTTTGCCATTGGCGGACTTTACCTCAAGATTATCGGCTCATGCTGCTGGCGTTGGTTTTGATCGTGATTGGCCTTGTAGCCACGGTGTACGGCGTGCTGCTGGCCAGTGAGCGACGCCGGCCCATCGATCTTGCCGGCGCGCTGCTGGCCGCAGCGGGGCTGGCGCTGGCGCTAGCTGGCGTCGGACGTCTCTTGTCCCACCACTTCTTCTAGCGCTGGTTTATGGCCGATGAACAGCCCTGCCTCGATGCTTACGCTGAACGACTGACTGGCGAAATAGGTGTCGATGGCCTGCTTGACAGCCAGGAAGGTGTCCTGCACCTCTGCCCCCTTGCCCGCGATCTGCTTCCAGCGCGCGAGCGGCCCGAATTCGACGACCGGCGCGTAGAAGAACTCGCGCGCGCTACGGAAGACTAGCTCCCAGTGGTCGCGTTGTACCGTGACGGGGGTAAGGCCTGCCTGTTCCATCCGGTGGATCACCGCGCTGGCTTCGGGAAAGGAGGCGGCGTATCCGCGCAGGCTGGCCAGAGCGTCGTCGCGTCCGAGGCGCACCAGCACATCCCGGTACACGTCGAGAAACTCGACCCAGGTCCCGCGCAGCGGAGAGGACACGCGCACCTCGGCCCCAGGCCGGGCCATGCGGGCAAGGTCGGCGAAAAAATCGTCAGGCCGGTGTAGATCCGCCAAGCCCACGTTGGCCAGCACCAGATCGAAGGCGTGGTCGCCGAAGGGCAGACGCTCGGCCAGGCTCTGCAGCCGGAAAAAGACCCGGCGCCCGACCTGTTCAGCCGCCACGTTGGCACGGGCCCGGTCGAGCAAGCCCTGCGCGCTTTCCAGGTCGATGATGCGGCTGGCGTGATCCAGCCGGTGCAGGAGGTCGGCGGTCGCCCCGCCCAGGCCGCAGCGGATCTGGAGCACTTGCGAGCGCGGCTTTACGGGCACGCCGTCGACCAGGCGCTCGACCAGTCTTCGGCCGATGAGCGGGAAAACCTGCTCCTCGTAGAGCCGGCCGCGTTTTTCCTCGTCGGTCACCTTGCGCACAGGCGTGCTCTGCGTCGAGTCCGGAGGCTTGGACATGCGGACTTCGACTCTAGCCGCTGTGCCACCGGAGCGCTACTGCTGCCCGCCAGAAGTCGTGGAAGGGATGTCCATGGACCCCTCGGGCAGCACGCGAGCGCAAAGCGCGAGCCGCGAGGCCGCAAGGCCGAGCGGGGGAAGGGGGGACCCGTCGGGCTTTGCCCGACGGGGGGAGGGGCGCACCCCTCCGTAAATCGAAGGACCGCCGCCCAGTCGCGGAGCACCATGACGCTGCTATAGTCCCGCGCATGGTGGATCGTCCGACCCCCCGCCGAATTGGCCACAGTCTCTTTGCCCAGCGGGTCGACAAGCCATGACCGGCACGGCGTCCGTCGCCAGCCAGGCTCCGTTGTTGGCCCCACCGTCCGGCCCGGTGAACCCTGACCAAATCCTGGAGCAATTCCTCGGCTACGTGGGCGCGCTGGGTCTGTCGCTCTATCCCGCGCAAGAAGAAGCCTTGTTCGAAATCCTAGCCGGCAAGCATGTGGTGCTGGCCACCCCGACCGGATCGGGCAAATCGCTCTGCGCCATTGCCTTCCTGTTCAAGGCCCTGTGCGAGGGCAAGACCGGTTTCTATAGCTGCCCGGTCAAGGCCCTGGTCAACGAGAAGTTTTTCGACCTGTGCGCTTGCTTCGGCCCGGAACGCGTGGGCCTACTCACCGGCGACGCCTCGGTTAACCGCGACGCGCCCATTCTGGTCGGCACAGCCGAGATCCTGTCCAACATGGCGCTGCGCCGGTCGCGCCCGGCGGCCGACTACGTGGTGATGGACGAATTCCACTACTACGGCGATCACGAGCGTGGCATCGCCTGGCAAGTTCCACTGGTCACCCTGCGCGAGGCCGTCTTTCTGCTCATGTCAGCCACCCTGGGTGACACCGCCTCCATCGAGCGCCAGGTGGCGACCTTCACCGGGCGCGAAGTGGCCAGCGTGCGCGGCGCTGTCCGTCCTGTGCCTCTCGACTTCGAGTACCGGGACACCCAGCTGCACGAGACCATCGCTGACCTCATCAAGCAAAACCGCGCGCCCATCTATCTGGTGAACTTCACCCAGCGTGCGGCTGCCGAGGAAGTTCAAAACTTGATGAGCGTGGACGTGTGTAGCAAGGAGGAGAAAGAGGCCATCAAGACCGCGCTGGCCGAGGAGCGCTTGGACAGCCCCTATGGCAAGGAGCTGCTGCGTTTTCTCCGCCACGGCATCGGCCTGCACCACGCCGGCCTGCTGCCGCGCTACCGCCGCATCGTCGAGCGACTGAGCCAGCGGGGCCTGCTCAAGGTGGTGAGCGGCACCGACACCCTTGGCGTCGGGGTCAACATCCCGATCCGCACCGTGCTGTTCACCCAGCTATGCAAGTTCGACGGACAGAAAGACGGCATCCTCAGCGTGCGCGAGTTCAAGCAGATCGCGGGTCGGGCCGGTCGCAAGGGCTTCGACGAGCGCGGTTGGGTGGTGGCGCAGGCGCCGGCGCATGTGGTGGAGAACCTGCGCCTGCGGGCCAAGGCTGCCGGCGGCAAGAAGGTGCACATGCAGAGGCCGCCGCAAAAGGGCTACGTGCACTTCGACAAGGGCACCTTTGAGCGGCTGGCCGCGGGCACGCCCGAGCCGCTGGAATCACGCTTTGCCGTGAACCACGGGCTCTTGCTGACGCTCCTGCAGGGCGAGCAGGGTGACCCGCGGCGCGGGGGCGGCTACCGCAAGTTGCTGGAGGTGATCGCTGCGTGCCACGACAGCGAAGTGATGAAGCACCGCCACCGCCGAACCGCTGCCGCGTGTTTCCGCACCCTGCGCAAGGCCGGGCTGGTCAGCCTGGTCATCGACGAAAAGGCGCGTTGCCCGCAAGCCGTAGTCAGCCCGGATCTGCAGCACGACTTCTCTCTCCACCACACCCTGTCGCTTTATTTAGTCGACACCTTGCCGCTGCTCGATGCAACCGCGGAGACCTACGCCTTTGACGTGCTCTCGCTGGTCGAGGCCATTCTGGAAAACCCGCGGCCGGTGCTCTTCGCTCAGCTCGACCGGCTGAAGGGCGAAACCGTGGCGGCGCTAAAAGCCCAAGGCGTCGAGTACGAGGCTCGGATGGAGGAGCTGGAAAAGCTCGAATGGCCCAAGCCCAATCGCGACTTCATCTACGAGACCTTCAACGCCTTTGCTGACAAGCATCCCTGGGTGGGCGAGGAGAACATCGCCCCGAAATCTGTGGCGCGCGAGATCCTGGAGCGTTTCTGCAGCTTCCACGACTACGTGCGCGACTATGGTCTGCAACGCACCGAGGGGGTCCTGCTTCGCTATTTGTCGGACGCCTACCGGACTTTCAACCAGTCGGTGCCGGCCGCTTTTCGCACCCCAGAGGTAGAGGATCTCCTGGCCAGTCTGGGCGGCTTGGTGCGCACGGTTGACTCCAGCCTGCTGGAAGAATGGGAGGAACTGCGCGCACCCGATGGTCCGTCAGCGCAGCGCGAGCCCGCCCGCCCTGCGCGGCCGCGCGATCCGGCCGCCGACCCACGCGCCTTTGCTGCCCGCATCCGGGCCGAGCTGCACCGCTTGCTGGGCGCCCTGGCCCGTCGCGACTGGGAGGAGGCCCTGTCCGCCCTGCGCGACAACCCGGTGAGCGACACGCCGGAATGGACCGCCGAGCGCTTGGCCGCGGAGCTTCAGCCCTACTTTGAGGAACACGGTTCCATCTCGGTCACGCCTGCGGCACGCAGTCCGCACAATACTCTGCTGACGCCCGCCGGGCCGCACCGCTGGGAAGCCCAGCAGCGCCTGATCGATCCCGAGGGCGACGAGGACTTTGCCATTCACGTACGCATCGATCTTTCCCAGCCGCTTGCACCCGGCCAGGAAAACGCACCGCTCATCGAGTTGCTGCGCGTGGGACGTTGAGCGCCCGCGCTGGCCATGTCGAGGGCGACCGCAGGTCGCCCCTACCGTCCTCGCCCCGTTTCGTCACCAGTAGGGCCGACCGCAGGTCGCCCCAACAGTCCTCGCTCCGTTTCGTCACCACTAGGGGCGACCTACGGTCGCCCCTACGGTCCTCGCGCCATTTCGCCACCGGTAGGGGCGACCTGCGGTCGCCCCAACAGTCCTCGCACCCTTTCGTCACCACTAGGGGCGA
>Ga0182011_10003232_pt1 | contig 13419 bp, 13 predicted proteins | sample 711E1DmetaG_FD_120481 | JGI IMG/M metagenome (GOLD analysis project Ga0182011, IMG submission 120481) | Permafrost microbial communities from Stordalen Mire, Sweden - 711E1D metaG | ecosystem: Environmental > Terrestrial > Soil > Wetlands > Permafrost | place: Sweden: Stordalen | collected... | reverse complement strand
GTGGAGGTGATGCAGATAAAAGAGCGGCAAAGGGTATTCGCGAAAAACGGAATCAATAAGTTTCTTCTCTTGCGCGAGATCCCACACCCTACCACGTTGATACTCTGGATTTGCGGTTAACATGCCCGCCTTCTTCAATTCCAAAAGCGCACCAATCTGCTTAGTCTCTGGTGTAGATTTCACAGGCCTTTCCTTTCAAATTCAGATTTAACGATCACATGGGATCTACGGTCTGCCGCAACAACGGGTTAAGTGACGCTCCAGTTAGTACCTAACCCAACGTCCTGACTCAGCGAGTCAACACCGTTTGGGCCTTCGGCGATGAGCTGTCGCCCGTCTGCGACTTCCAACACGTACATCCAGAAATTGCGCTATTACAACACCCCCAAGCATGAAAGCGACTGAAGAGAGGTCATTAAAGCTCTCCTCGGAAGGCGCGGTGCTGTAGGGAAGCAAAGTTGTCATCAAGCATCGTCTTCGAACGGTACATCTTCTCTCTGCTCTGCATCCACACAGAAACTGCACCTGCGAAGCGTTTCTGCTTTGCCAACGGTGGTAGGCCCAAGCGAATTCCCAAGACCTTTCCCTGTGAGATGTTCTTCATTGAGCCACTTGTCCCCGTTGCCAATTGTGCGATTGCTCGCCGAATAGAAGGCTGCCTAAAGAGGAACCAAACAAAGAGTGGTTCAACTTTTGCCGCGTCTCTCCAGATGAATCGCCAAATCTTGTCCGGCAAGAGTCGGTTTTTCTCAGCGGTTGCGACATATGCTGTCGCTCCAATCAGATCAGAGGTGTTGGCCCGCGAAAAAAGTAAATCCCCTGATTTTACAAAATGTGATTCAGGTGGCAAATATCCTTCAGGAATTGGCTTTGATTCTTCAGGAAGGTACTCGTTCGATGTGACCGCACTAACTTTTAAGACACGGAATGGACTATCTGCGTGTTCATCTTCGTTGGGGGCGATACTCTTACCTGTTCCGAATTGCGAAACGAAGCTCGAAACAGAAACCATCGGAAAAGAAAAATTGTTGGCGACAGGGTCGCCGAACATGTCAAGGAAGATGGATTGGGTGAGGGAGTCTAGTTTCTGGAGGGCAATGCGGCGCTTTTGGCGCAGGGCATCCGCCTTGCCCAGAATCGCCGCTATCCGCCGTTGCTCCTCTATTGGCGGCAATGGGATTGTTGTTCCACGGATGATTTCTTGGCTGATATTGGGCTGCGCTCCACCGACGCTCCGACTCAGAAACTCAGGCAGTTTTGATTGCAAGGCATGAAACAGGTAACGTACGTCTGCTGCGCCATTTCTCGGAACGATGTGACAAATAGCCTGATTTGTTGCAGCCTCAATTCCTAGAATGCCAACCCTTCCAACTGTAGCTCCATACATTGCGACCAGAAGAGCACCAGCCGGAACAAGTTTTGCGGAAGAATTAGCAAGTCCGGCTTCTGTGATTGTTTCACTTGCGCTCAGAATGACTGATTCACGCAATTCTCCAGACTTCACCCATGGTATTGAGCCGCCATAGAATTCGGCAGCGCGGTCGCGGGATGGTGTGCCCCCAGAGCCCGTGTCACAGAACATGCCGATTGCTTTTTCCATCCACTTCACTTGATCATTCCCTCCAACTCCTGGAGTCCTTGCAATATCTCAGCTTCGATCTTTTTCAGGTCGGCGAGAATCTTCTTCGGCGGGTCGTGGTGGACTTCTTCGTGGACCACTTCCTTGTAGCGGTTGAGGCTCAGGTCGTAGTTCTTCTCCACAATCTCAGCGAGCGGCACACAGAAGCTCTGCGCGATGCGCGGGCGTTTCCGTTCCGAGCTGTCACGCTTGGTCCAGCGAGCCAGCACATCGGGCAGATTATTCCTGGCGTGCTCTTCTTTGCTGAGCGTCTCCAGAGGCAGCACTCCCAGCTTCTCTTCGTCGAGCAGCGGCTGGCGCTTGTCGTCGAGCGACCAGCCTTCGGCCTGCACGTCGTAGAACCAGACGTGATCGGTGCCGCCAGAGTTGGTCTTGGTGAAGAGGAGGATAGCTGTCGAGACTCCTGCGTAGGGACGGAAGGTGCCACCCGGCAGGCTGATGACGGCGTCGAGCTTTTGTTCCTCAACCAGAATGCGGCGTAGCTCGCGGTGAGCCTTGCTTGATCCGAAGAGTACGCCGTCGGGCACAATGACGGCGGCGCGGCCACCCGGCTTGAGTAGCCGCATGAAGAGCGCCAGAAAGAGCAATTCCGTCTTCTTGGTCTTGACGACGTTTTGCAGATCCTTGGCCGTGTTCTCGTAGTCGAGCGATCCTGCAAAAGGCGGATTGGCCAGGATGAGCGTGTACTTTTCTGCCTTAGCGGAGTTGTCTTCGGCCAACGAATCGCGATAGACGATGTTGGGCTGCTCGACGCCATGCAAGAGCAGATTCATGCTGCCGATGCGCAGCATGGTGGAGTCGAAATCGAAGCCGTGAAAGAGATTGGTGTGGAAGTGTTCGCGGTCCTTGCGGCTGTGAAAGAGGTTGGGATGATGGAGGCGCAGTGCCTCGCCCACAGCCACGAGAAAACCAGCCGTGCCGCAAGCCGGATCGCAGACCACATCCTTGGGCGTGGGCTGGGTCAGCTCGACCATCAACTGAATGATGTGGCGCGGGGTGCGGAACTGGCCATTCTGCCCGGCAGTGGCAATCTTCGAGAGCATGTACTCGTAGAGATCGCCCTTGGTGTCGCGTCCATCCATGGGCAGCGCCGCGATCAGGTCAACCACCTTGACGAGCAGCGCTGGCGTGGGGATGGTGAAGCGGGCATCCTTCATGTGCTTGGCATAAGTGGAGCCGTCTCCGCCCAGGTTCCGCAAGAAGGGGAAAATATTGTCGTTGACCAGATCGTAGAGTTCGCGCGCTTCGAATTGCTTGAAGCGAGACCAGCGGAAGTCGGCATAGCGACGACCCTTTTCATCTTTTCCCTTGGGAAAGAATCGCCACTCGACGGGTGTGCCCAGCGTCTGGGCCTTCTGCTCTTCAAGTGTCTGGAGTTCATCCAGGCGGCGCAGAAAGAGCAGGTAGGTGATCTGCTCGATCACCTCAAGAGGATTTGCGATGCCGCCGGACCAGAATGCGTCCCACAGACGGTCAACTTGATTGCGTAGATCTCCAGTAACCATAACGGTATGAGGCCATTTCCTTTTGTTCTATCCAATGTGCTTGGACGGTTTAACGCTTGAGCGCCGCGTGGTTGGTGTCGATCCAGCTTTCGACCAAATTCAAAAATGCTTTTGCATGTAGAAGAAGCTCTTCCGCCTCAGTGGTGGTGGCGATGGTTGCACCGGTGTAGTCAATCTCGTTTCGCTTGCGACGGCAGGCATCGAAGTAGTCGGCAAGATGCTCGACAGGTTTGCCAAGAGCCAGCTTGGCTCCCTCAAAGGTCAGCCGGTGATGACCTGGCACACTGGCAATTCGATAACCAGCGCAGGCAATGGCCATCTTGGCCGTCTGAAGGGCGGCGTTGTAGGCCGTGGCAAAGCGGCGATCCTCGGAGAGCGCGGGAATTGCCGCATCGGCAAGATCGCGCGCCACAAGGCGACGAATCTCCGTCAACTCCTGCACGCTAGTTGTATGCCGGTGAACCTTATTGTCTTGAAGCAGTTTCTTCCAACTCATGAACCGTGCCCTTCAGCGGTATGGTCTTGCCTTTCAAAACGGTACGGAGAAAATGATCCTCCGCTGTCTGTCTGCGGAGGAACTCCTCCGGGGAATACAGAGTGACGTTGACCTCGCGGCGGAAGCGGGCTTCCAGCTTCCGTAATGCAGGCAAGAGATCGATTTGCTTCAATGTTCCAACGATCATCAAGTCTACATCGCTGGCCGAATGTTCTTCTCCGCGTGCTATGGAGCCGTACAGGAATGCCAGTTCGATTCGGTCGCCAAAGTGGGTGAGGGCGGACTTCAGTGCTGGCACGAGGCCGCTGGTCTTGTCGAGCAGACCGCGCAGGTCAGCGAAGAGCGGGGAATCAGGATTCGCCTTGAAGTAGGTGCGGCGGCCATCCTGACGGCGCAAGAGCAGACCGGCTGCTACCAGAGATTCAAGTTCCCGCTGGAGGCTGGAAGGCGATGTTTCCAGATGTCTGGCCAACTCTGTCATGAACCACCAGCGCTCCGGTTGGAGTATGGTGGCCGACAGCACTCCGGCCCGAATCGTCGGGAAGAGCGCGTCGAGGCTGCCGGATGAACTCATAATGCGTAAGTATATACGCATTATGAGTATATTGAGAAGTGCTCAATGTTAGGTAAAGCGCTTCGGCAGCAAATAGTGCAGCGCCGAGGTCACAACCCGCTGATTCGGAAATCCATCGGGAAAAACGAGAAGAGGTTCGTTCTGTAAGTCATGCATGGACTCCTCTTTGCGGGATCAGAATAGTTGTTGCTCCGTTGTCGGCTTCGTCGTTCAGAACCTACAAGTTGAAATCCAAGCCAAGAGCTTTGATGTGGGAGAGAATTTCGTCTCGGTTCTCAATCTCAAGTTGGCTATGCTTGGAACTGGAATCACGCGTAACGATCGGTAGTTGCTTCAGGAGGTAAAGCAGGAGTGCCTTGCGGGTTGGCAATTGAAGCCGATTATCCTGCATTGCGTACTCATCAGCAATTGCTTTTTTCTGTGCAATGCTGAGCCTTGAAGCCGGGCGAAGAATGACCGTAACAATCTGATTCCATGCGGTATCCTCATCGGGGTTGGTTCTCTGTATGTCGGTGTGCTTGCACTCGGTGATTCGGTCGATGACGAAATCACGAAAATCCTTGTGCTCGTAACAATACGAGCGGATGTGCCAGCGTCTCCCGTCAAAAACGAATGTATGTGGTGCAATCAATCGCGTTGAAGGCGTATCGCGAGTCATAGATTGGTAGACAATTTCGAGAGCTTGTTGATTTTGAAGGGCGTTAAGAATCCCGCGCAGCACGATGGGGTTGATCGTTCTGGATGGTGGTCTAACAACGTTCGCAGACGGATACCAGCCTAGGAAAGTGGATTCCTTTACTGCCAGGCCTGCCTCAACTTGCCAAACCTGATTGAGGTAGGAGAGAGGATTCTCCGGCACCAGTATGGGAACGAATTCCGGAGTGGCGATATACGCCTTTTGCTGCTTGTCGTATTGGGTGTTTTTAGGTGCGCGTTGTTGATAAAGCGCCAGATCCAGCGAAGCTTGTGGCACCGATATACCAAAAAAATTGGTCAGATCTGATCGGTTCACCTTTCCGTCCCAAAGTAGCCTGAATTCAATGAGTTCAAGGCGACGTTCTTGTCCCCACTTTACTGGCCAAATCTGCTCGTTTTCCACAATTCCTCCGGAAAATATACCCATCTAAAAAGTAGATGGGTATACAATATATTCTGATATTAACACGGAATCACCGGCAGGCCGCGGAGGTTCCTTTGAAGGAGACGAACAATGGGAACATCCGTAACCTTTTTCCCCGTAGGGAATGGCAATATGACGCTGATCTCCCTTGGGGACTCTGCTGGAACAACAATCCTGATTGATTGCAATATCAGGGCTGCCGCTGACGACGCGAACGATGATACCCGCGACGTTGCCAAAGATTTGCGTGATCGATTGAAGACGGACAAGAATGGGCGTCCTTTTGTGGACGTGTTCTTGTCCAGCCATCCTGACCAGGATCATTGCCGGGGCATCCAAAACCACTTTCATCTTGGCCCCCTCGCTGACTATGCAGATGACAAAAAGCCTACCAATGAAAAACGCATCGTCATTGGCGAGACGTGGTCGTCACCAATCGTTTTTCGACGCGCTACTAAGGATCACAAGCTGTGTGATGACGCAAAGGCATTCCAGAAAGAAGCAAAGCGGCGTGTAAAGGTTGCACGCGAAAAGAAGTTTTCAGGAATTGAATTTGGTGATCGAGCATTAGTTTTGGGAGAAGATGAAGACGGCAAGACTGACGACCTTACATCAATACTCGTGAAGGTTGACGAAGTGTTTGACAAAGTGAATGGAAAGTCAAACGCGCTATTCAAAGCGCGCCTTCTTGGGCCGTTGCCAATCTCTGCGGAAGAGGAAGAAGAACAACAGCTTGGGAAAAATCACTCAAGTGTGATTATCAACTTTGAATTGGCAGATGACGTAAAACGCGGGACAGTGAAGGCTTTCCTTACTGGAGGAGATGCCGAGGTCTATATTTGGGAGAAGCTCTGGGGAAAACACAAGAAGAAGTCTGAGGTTCTTTCCTACGATCTTTTGCTGGCACCGCATCACTGTTCCTGGCATACCTTGTCGTACGACAGTCGATCTGAAAAAGGCGACAAGGCAGAGGTGTGTAAAGATGCCAAATCGGCTCTGTCGCAGATAAACGCCGAAGGCAAGATCGTATCGAGCAGCAACCCCATCGAGGACAATGAATGCGACCCACCGTGCCATGCTGCAAAGAAGGAATACGAATCTATTGTCAAGGGACAAAAGGGAGAATTCCTCTGCACAGATGAGTTGCCTACGAAGGACAAGCCTGAACCCTTGGAGTTTGTTCTTTCGGATGGCAAGGTTTCTCGATCAGTAAGAAAAGCTGCGCTGCCGTCAGGTAGCCTTCTCACGGCAGGAATCATTGGGGCACTTGGTGCGGCAGCAGCAAGGACCGAAGCTGTCCAAAAGGGTGGCAATAATCGATATGCCTAATGCAAACGGCATTGTATTGCGGCTGAGAGAAAAGGCCATCATTGACGCTGACCTCTACCTGAGAGAACAGTGCAATGCCGTTCGCTTATCTAACAATGAGTTCGCTCCTGAGATGGAAAAACGCTTTACCGATGCTTGGGAACTAAGATTCGAAACTCAACAAACTGTACGCAGGCTTCAGATTTATATCGGCAGTGATTTTCCTTTTTCATTCCCAAAATTCCTTCTTCTTGATCGTCCCCCCTTCTTGACTTGGCCACACATTGAAGAGAATGGGCTTCTATGTCTAGTTGACGATGATCGGATTGCTAAACCAGACCAACCGGCGGGGATTCTCGGAACGAAACTTAAACAAGCTCTTGAGTTGGTTTGTCGCTCTGAGATCGAGGAGAATCAGTCTGATTTTCAGAAAGAATTTCATTCTTACTGGGATGTCCAGCCTGGATTATCCAACGTAAAGGTATGTAGCCTATTACGCGCAAAAGGGCAGAGTAGGTTTGTTAGAGTTTGGCTGGGAGAGATTCAATCTGTTGTAGGCGAGTCAGAACGTGAAGTCTTGATATGGTTGCGAAATTTATTTGGTGACAAGCCTCAGTTTGATCGTACCGAGCGAGCATGCCTTCTTTGGCTAGACGGCCCTCTTGTGCCAAGTGAATACCCGACGACCCCAGATGCACTCATTCAACTCGCATCTCGCCTGAAAGGCGGATGTGAACTGGTTCACAAGTTTGTGATGAAAGGTAAGCCTCCCTACTATTTCATTCTGGGAGCAGATAGTGAGAGCGGCCCGTGTCTGGCTGCTGTCCGTATATTCTCGCCGCAGCACGATAACCGTAAAGGTAAGGTTACATCGTCCTCGCAGGTGATGCGAATGTGCTCAGCCGACGCAAAAATGGACCGAATGGAAGTCGAGCGTGTAGATGCCGAATGGGTACATGGAAGAGGTCATGATCCTTACCAACACATTCTACGAAAGAAGCACGTCGTTATTGCTGGATGTGGATCTGTTGGAGCACCAGTTGCACAACAACTGGCCATGTCGGGTGTTGGAAAGCTCACGCTTATCGACTATGACCGTCTCTCATGGGCAAATGTGGGCAGGCATCCACTCGGAGCACAGTACGTAGGAAAAAAGAAATCAATAGCACTCAGTGAATTTTTACAGATGAATTATCCACATCTGTCCATTAAGGGAATTGATGACAGGCTGGAGTCTGCACTCATGCCATCTCTGGAGTATGGAGACTGCGATTTAATCATTTGTGCAACAGCGGACTGGGGATCAGAGCGTGTCCTCAATATGCAACATGTTGCAGGAGAGATCGGATGCCCGATTCTCTACACCTGGACCGAAGGTCATGCTTGTGCAGGGCATGCGGTTTTCTTACCGAAAAACTCGGCTTCGTGTTTACAATGCGGATTCGATCTTGGCGGGAAAAATCAGTTTGAGGTTGCTATCTGGCCCCCCGACTCTCCTACAGAACGACGTGAGCCTGCATGTGGTGCTGTCTTCCAACCATATGGCTCAGTGGATTTGATGGGAACAATTGCTATCGCTACTTCTCTCAGCCTGGATTCCCTTCTCAAGGATATTCAAACAGCGACTCACCGAATCTGGGCGGGACCATTGTCGCGTCTTCAAGAAGCGGGTGGAGCATGGTCGGACGTGTGGCTCGGAAATGACCCGCGACATGGTCTCGGCGCGATTCAGGAGGACCGTACTTGGCCCCAAAACTTCGATTGCCCCGTCTGTGGGGTTCAGAAAAATCCACAATCTTCAACGTTGGCAATTCCGGCCAGAGGGTAATAATGAATCCCTGTGTGCTCAGAACATTTGGTCGGTACCAACAGATTGCGCCGAAGTCTGTTGAAGCTGGCGGACAGCTCTTTGCGCAGATCAGCGGAGATGACATTCTCTTGCAAGTGGCCACAGAACCTCGACCAACAGATACGCGCACGCGATATTCATATCGCCCGAATCGCTCAGCAGAGCAGGCCGAAATTGATCAGATGTATCGTCAGGGCTTGTATTTCGTAGGAGACTGGCATACGCATCCCGAGGCACATCCGCAACCATCCTGGCAAGATTTACGAAGCATTAGAGATGTATTTCTCTGCTCAAAGCACCATCTGAATGCTTTCATCCTGGTGATTGTAGGTACGGCTCCTTTACCAGACGGGCTCTATTTCGCGCTTCATAATTCCACGGAGTCAATGCAGCTATACGAATGTTCCGGCATCGTTCACACTAAGTGAAAAAATGTCGTGAGGTGCTTAGAAGGTTGTCAATCATCAGACTTGGAGGCTAGAGTGAAATTCGAAATTGAGTTTCTGCCTGTAGGTGAGGCGTCAAAAGCTGGCGACGCAATCATCGTAAAATACGAAGGACCTGACAATAGCTATTTCCTGATGGTTATAGATGGCGGCAATATTGATTCTGGACAAGAGGTCGTCAAGCATATTCAGAGGCACTACGGGCATGACGCGGTAATTGCGCACGCGGTCCTTACACACTGCGATGCCGATCATGCTTGCGGTTTCCGAGAGATATTACTTGGTCTGGATGTCAGAAATGTGTGGATGCATCTTCCTTGGCGCGCGGCAGAGGGATCATTGAGCTACTTTGCCGACACTCGATGGACTGTTCAAGGGTTAGAAAAGACCATTCGCACAGAATACGATTTGATTAGTGAAATATACGACATTGCGCTTGAGCGGGGAATGAACGTTTTCCAGCCATTTGCTGGGCAAAAGATTGGCCCTTTCACTGTATTGTCGCCCGACAAGGAGATTTACGAGATACTAGTCCCTCAGTTTGATCGGACTCCTGAACCGGATCAAGAAGTGATTGAAGCAACCGGATTATGGATAGGGAAACCTGCAGGATTCTTTGCCAAGTTGATGGATTCTGCGGTTACCAAGTCGCAAAGTTGGGCTGACGAGACGTGGGAACAAGAGCGTCTAAAAGATGGCGGAAAGACAAGTGCGACAAACGAATCAAGCGTTGTTTTGTATGGAAGTTTTGGCCTCACGCAGCGAGTGCTTCTAACGGGAGATGCAGGACATTGGGCACTGGCGATAGCAGCGTTTTATGCAAAGCAATTTGGACTTCCGGTACAAGACTTTTCTCTCGTGCAAATTCCTCACCATGGAAGTAGGAGTAATGTTGGTCCGACCATTTTGAACGAAATCATTGGGCCAATTATCCCAAAGGGAAGTGGACGTAAATTCTCAGCGTATGTCTCCGCACCAAGAGACGATGACAAACATCCACGCAAGATGGTACTCAATGCATTCATACGCCGTGGTGGTTCAGTTATTGCTACTCAGGGAATTGCCAAATGTTACACCGTAGGTTATCAATTCAAAGATAATTACACTCCTGCTACGCCGACGCCGTTTGCTTTCAGAGTTGAGAACTATGAATGAGGGATATCGCATGGACTTCCAGCAAGCACTGAAATTGATCTCCGATACCTACGAGCGAAAGGCGCGGCTTTATCCTGCCCTATTGCTCTTGATGCCCGTTGTTTTTCTCATCTGTTGTGGACTCGCATCAGACCTGACTTTACCGAAGACTCTTTGTGGCGTGGGTATAAGTTGCGGTGGTCTACTTCTGCTCGCACAGCTTGCCCGTGATGCGGGTAAACGCAAGGAGAAAAGTCTATTTGCGAGGTGGGGAGGAATGCCTTCCATTGCTATCTTCCGTCATCGCGATGACAGAGTGGATGCGATTACGAGGGCCAAGTATCATGAAAGGATGTCCAAGCTAGTTGGAGGCGCGATAGCGCCAACAGCGGCAGAAGAGTTAGCTGATCCAATGCGGGCCGATCAGATATATGCGGCTTGGTCTACATATGTGCGCGTCAATACCCGTGACACAAAGAAATACTCACTAGTGTTTTCAGAGAACATCAACTACGGATATCGCCGTAATGTGTATGGCCTTCGACCAATTGGAATTACCGTAACGAGCATGTCTGTCATAGCGGCACTTGCATGGCTTTACATTAACTACAATGCCACAAAAGCAATTTCATCTCCGCTGGTGGCAGCTACTCTGGTCGACCTGGCGATGTTGCTCCTTTGGGTTGTATGCTTCTCGCCTGATTGGGTTCGAATTCCGGCTGAAGCGTATGCGGATAGGTTGGTGGAAGCTATCGACACGCTTCCGTCAAAGGCCACAAAGAAATAGTAGCAGTGCCTCGTGGCGAACTATTCCTGTCTGTGGTCTTGTATTGAATGGATAACGTCTTTCCAGAAAGCTAATTTTTCTGATCTACAGCTTTATTGCGCGCGCTAAATCCTCGTGTTCAAAGGCAGATGCCACAATTTCCGTTTCTGCCGCTGAAATTTCAAGAGAAGTCGCTTCCTGCCTCCACCGCGAAACGGCATTAGCTATCTCGTGGGCTGTCTGTCGTGCCTGTGCCGGTGTAAGGCGAAAGTAATCGGCAACACTCAGCGCCAGTTCAATGGACGCATCGCCGCTCTGTTCATCGATGAGCGTGGATAGAATGCGTGGCCGGAATTGCACGGGAACTGGGTTCAGATCGTAGGCAGGCGACAACCGCCAGCCTTGATTGCCTTCATAGAGGAAACCGTGATTGCGTAAGTGATCGTCGGTATTCGAGATCAGAATGGAGAAAACAATTCTCCGCCACAGTTCATGCAGATCTTCTGTGGGAGCGGCACCATACTGTTGAATCGCATCAGCGATCTCTAAATAGCTGCGTGTCTCGTGATCCGTAGCGCCCAGCATACTCATCGCCGAGAGAAATGGCCTGCGCATCGTGCCTTCTCTGTCGAACCGCCGCAGGAGAAAGACAGGCCGGTCGGCGGCCCGTTCGATTCTGGCGGTGGCCGTTTGAATGCCCGCAGCCGCAGCCAAACGAAAGGCGACTGCCTCCCACAGAACTGTCTGAATGCGGTCGCTGTGGTGCGGAAATTTGGCAATTGCCAGTTGACCATCCCGGTCACGCACTGAGGCTTTGGGGCGCGCGCCGCCCAGCGAAGAACCTGGCGCAAGCAAGAGGCGGAGATCCTCTTCGGATTCCACTTCGTCGTAGACGTGTTCGCTGGCGGCAAGCAACGCCGGGAGTTCGATCAGTGGGGGCGTGCGATGATCGGCAACGCCACGCAGGAATGGTCCGCCCTCTTGCGCGGCAAATCGAAGCGCGCCCTGCCGGGTTTCGTCATCGACCAGGAGCAGGTAATCGGCCTCCCAAAGCGTGCGGGGTGGCTCTCCATCGTTCCTGGCGCGCCGCGCTTCAGAGCGCATCATCAGGGCTCGTCCCCAGCGATCAGGTGCCGAGTCGCCAATCGCGCCAAAGAGACTCTTTCCCGCCGTGGTGTGGTGCGGCGCAGCATCCATCTGAAGCGCTGGTTCCAGGGGGAATCGCGCTGGGTTCCGCAACCACTCTTCGTCATAGCGGAAGGTGGCGCTCTCGATTCTCTTGCGATTGTGCAGCCACAACCGGCCAACCAGATGCGTCGCGCCGTCGAGGTCTACGTAGACGAAAATCTGCTGATCCATTTACGGCCTCGCTTGTTCGCTTTCTGGGTTGGTTTTCTTTGCGCGCCGGGGGTGGATGTCAATCCGCTTGGGCAAACGCTCTTCTTCCAGAGCCAAGCCAACCTCGTCGTTTTTTGAACTGGCCAAATCGCGGAGCCTTTCGAGCATACCGAGCGTAAACAGCACGGCGGCATAGGTTCCAATCCCGACACCTGCATCGCCCTTTTCCACCTTCACGAGGGTGGTTCGGGAGATGTTGGCCCGCTGGGCCATAATCGCCGCCGGGATGCGGCGACGAAGCCGCGCATCTCGGATGTCGCTTCCGAGCTTGCGCAGGGCGCTTTTGACGGGAAGTGGTAATGTCTGCACGGCCATAAGGATCGCTCTCTACGTTCATCATTGTGAACGTATTTTGGCAATATGTCCATATTTATGGACGCGAATTGCAGAGAAGTAGCCTATAAATTCAGATTATATCGGCCGGTGACTCATCTGGGCATATTGTTGGATGAAATCTGGGGCCACTTCCGGGGCTGCTTTTGTATGTATCTATAAGATTTATTATGTATTTAGTTTAGTAAGTAATGCTTTACCATGTTCATCATGCCCACATTCCAAGCGTAAATCGGGGCATAGGATAATTATCCGCAGTAAGAAATTCGAACATTGAGTTACTTGGAAAAAATTTTGAGGTCAAACAGAGAGGCGCTGCGGACCAAAAATCCGCCGCGCTAGAATGCAGTTCTAAAGCACTTGCGAGAAAATCCCGGTGCCGCTTTTGGGGCCACTTCGTACCGTGATTTTGTGCGTTTTGGTGCCATTTGGTGCAATGTGGAAATCAATTTCATGTTGTTCTTAAATATAGCTTTATTCGCCATGGTGCGAGGCTGTGCAAGGCAGTTCTAAAGGCTAAAAATCGCTCTTAAAATCCGCAGACCGCAAGGTCGTGGGGGTTCAAGTCCCCCTCCGGGCACCAATAAAATCAATAGCTTAGAATAAATTACCCTCTTCGGTAAAACATTAAAAATAGTGCTTTGAGGTGGACCCGGTTGTTCGGACAGTTTTTCCTGATTCATAAGTGGAAGAACTGTTTTTCGGTTTAGGCTGCCATGAATTCTGGCAAGCGGTTGAAGTATACCTGATCGGGCGTAAGCGCCCTCAGGCTGGAGTGCGGGCGGGTGGTGTTGTAGAAGTTGATATAGCGGCCGATGGACGCTCTGGCTTGGCTAACCGACTCGTAGGCG
>Ga0182011_10003229_pt1 | contig 13425 bp, 12 predicted proteins | sample 711E1DmetaG_FD_120481 | JGI IMG/M metagenome (GOLD analysis project Ga0182011, IMG submission 120481) | Permafrost microbial communities from Stordalen Mire, Sweden - 711E1D metaG | ecosystem: Environmental > Terrestrial > Soil > Wetlands > Permafrost | place: Sweden: Stordalen | collected... | reverse complement strand
GTCGCGCTGACCGCGTGCATGCGGAAGCTCCTCGTCCGGCTGAACGCCATGATTCGAGACCGCGTGCCGTGGCGAGAAAAATCGCCTCAAGTCACTTGACAAAGAACACAGCTGCTCTCCCCCCGTTGGAGGGAGAGGGATGAAGCAGAAGAAGCCTCCCTCACCCGGCGGCGCAAGCGCGCCGCAGAGCAGGTGAAGTATAGAACAGGCGAGCAGGTGAGCGGGGCACTAAGTGTGCCCGAGCAGGTGAACAGGAGAAAGAACGGCCAAAGAAGAACAGTGGCAACGAGTTGCCACTGGCACAAAGCAGCCAAGATAGGTGCGGGCCACAGGTGGCCGCGCTACACGGAAGAAACAGGGATGGCACAAAGCAACCAAGACAGGAGCGGGCCACGGGTGCCCGCACTACATAGAAGAAACAGGGGCGACCGAGAACAGTGAGCAGGTGAGCAGGAGGTAATCCACCCCTCACCCTCCTACGCCAAGGCTACGGAGGGCATGCCCTGACCCTCTCCCCCCGGTGCGGGGAGAGGGGAGAAAAAGCAACAAGTCGCAAGTCAACAAGTCACAGGTCAACAAGTCTCCCTCACCCGCCGTCGCCAAGGCTATGGCGGACCTGCGGCCCTGGCCCTCTCCCTGGGGGAGAGGGAGAAGCCATACCGGGTCACTGGCCCTGAAGGGGGGCGCGGAAGCGTTCGGTGATTTTGTAGAAGGGCGAGGCGTAGGAGTTCGGACCTTCGGGGGCGGCGGGGGTGGGCGCCTCGCGCTCCGTCGCGTAGTAGACGAAGGCGCCCCGACGCTCCTCGTGCTTGATGCGATCTTCCTGCTTCGCCCTCTGGTACTGGTCGTAGGTGACGTCCTTCACCGGCGTCATCGTGACGGTGCCGTAGAGCGAACGGTCGACCTCCGGGTGCTCCTCCTGAATCGTTCGGGTGCGGTCGTCGGGATAGCCGAGAAAGCCGGTGCCGCTGGAGCCGACGGCGCAACCGACGAGAAGAAACAACGAGATGAGAAGCAGAGTGCGCATGAATTACCTCCTGTCGTTTCTATGCTTTGTAAGAGAGGCAACTTCGCGCGCCCCTTCAGGGCTTGGCGCGGGGGCGGTACGGACCAGGGGCGACGCTTCGCTTGCCCCTGGCTATTGTCGCGCGCCCCGTTGGGGCTCCACAAAGAAGAATCTCCCGTCATCCTGGAGGAACCGGCGGCTATTTGCGGTCCCAGTCGTCGGTGCGGAAGGGGACGGCGGGATAGGCTCTTATTATAGCAGGCTGCTAATCAATGACGAAACTGAAATGACGAATGAAGGAGAACAGTCACCGGCGGACGGGGGGACCGCGGGTCTGCATGAGAAATGAGTTGCGAGGCCGGGCGGGGGGCCATAAAATGCGGCGTTTTCGGAAGTCTGCGCGGGGAAGGACATGAGCGAGCAGAACCAAGAGGTCGTGGACGTTCAGCCGGACGCGGCGGCCGACGAGAGACATCGGCGGAGGGGGATGTTCTTTCTGGGGTTGGCGGTGGCGTGGGTGGGGATCACGATGGCGATGCAGATGGGACTGAACGCGAACTTCCTATCGGACGACATCAAGGTAACGGGGTCGCAGCTGGGATTGCTGGAGGCGGCGCGGGAGAGCTGCGGGGTGGCGGCGCTGGGGGCGCTGGCGATTTTAGCGGGGTTCGCGGAGCCGCTGGTGGGGGCGGGGATGCTGGTGCTCTTCGGGGCGGGGATCTCGTGCTACTACGGGGTGCGGGAGTTTTCGTGGCTGGTGCCGGCGAGCCTGGTGTGGAGCCTTGGACTGCACGTGTGGATGCCGCTGCCGAACTCGATTGCGTTAGCGCTAGCGGAGCCGGGACGGTCGGGACATCGGCTGGGACAGATCCAGGCGGCAGGGGCGGCGGGGTTCGGCCTGGGACTAGCGATTGCGTGGGCGCTGACGCTCGCGGGGGTGTCGATGCGGCCGCTCTACCTCGTAGCGGCGGCGACGGCGATGCTGGGGGCGGGGATGTGCCTTATGATTCCGCGGAAGATCAAGACCCCCGGACCGAGACTGGTCCTCAAGCGGAAGTATGCGCTCTATTACGCGCTCAACCTGCTGGAGGGGTGGCGGAAACAAATTTCCATCTGTTTCGCCGGGTTCCTGCTGGTGCGGGTGTATCACACGCCGCTCACGACGCTGCTGGCGCTGATGGGGGCGGTGCAGGCGATCGGGTACTTCGCGTCGCCCGCGGTGGGGCGGCTGATCGACCGCGCGGGAGAACGGAAGGTGCTGGTGTTCTATTACCTGTGCCTGACCGTATTCTTTGTGGGGTACGCGACGGTGCACCAACCGTGGGTGCTGTATGCGATCTACGTGGTGGACAACGCGTTCTTCGTCTTCGCGATGTCGCTGACGACGTACGTGAACCGGATTGCGCCGAAGCGGGAACTGACGCTGACTCTGAGCATGGGGGTGGCGATGAACCACGTGGCGGCGGTGACGATGCCGCTGGTGGGAGGACTTTTGTGGGTCTACCTGGGATACCAGTATGCGTTTGTGCTGGGAGTGGCGGCGGCGTTCTTGAGCGTGCTCACGGCGCTCAGGGTGCCGAAACACATGCCGGCGACGACGGGGCCGCCTTTTGTGCCGAGCGAGTACTGAGCGGGGGACTGGTAACCGCAAAGGGCGCAAAGGAAGACGGCGGGAATTGGAGCACCAAAGAAGAAAAGACGCGGCTGGACAAGCCAGCCGTGGCACCCGGCGGCCCAGAAGTGGGCGAGTTGCAAGGGAGTGGTGACAGGCAGGAATGCCTGTCCCACCCAAGCAGGTCTTGCACCCGTTCGGGCCTGAGAGGCACTACCCGGGTCGTCTACCGGAGCGACTGGACGACGGAGGCGGTCATGCCCATGGCGGTCTGGTCGTCGGGAGCGCCGAAGACGCCGACGAGGTAGTTGCCTTTTCGCGCGACCATTCCGCGGCCAAGCTTGGGATGAGTGGCGAGATAGGCCTCGTCCCAAGGGCCGGGGAGCACCTGCGGGGTTTCGCCGTCCATGAGGAGTGCACGGCGAAGCTTGAGGAAGGCGGTCTCGACGGAGCCGGGGGGCAACGGCATGCCTTTGCGCATGCGGATTTTCTTTTCGGGACCCGGGGAGACGATGGCGAGGAACATCGTGGCCTTCTTTTCGGCCAGGAGGTAATCGACGGTGAAGCCGCGGCCGAGGAAGTCGTAGCCAAAGAGGTTGTCGACGTAATAGGCGTCGCCGGCGGGAACGCGACCGTCCGGGGGGAAGATGGCGAGCTCACCGAGGGCGTCGGCGCCCTGGATGTTCTCGGCCGTGCGGTTGGCGAAGGAGGCGAGGACCTCCTCGGGCTTGTCGACGTCGCCGATGAGCTTGACGCGGACGAAATAACTTCCCTTCCAGAAGACGGATTCCTTTTCGCCGAGATGACCGCCGCCGCCCACGGCGAGGATTTTGTCCGAGCGGCTACACTCGACGGAGTAGATGCCGTAGGCGTCGAGGGGCTGGTCCATGCGGAAGGCGTCGACCACGACGGAGGATTTGGCGAGGAGGCTGGCGCGGTAGACGCCGTGCTCGAGGCTGACGAAACCGTAGTCATTGACCCGGTTGGCCTTTTCGCCGAGGTAGAGGTAGAGGTTTTCGCGGTTATAGTATTTGACGGGGTTGTTGTAGAGGTCGAGCTGCCAGCCGTCGGGGTCGTCGGCGGGGAGGACCTCGATGGCGGAGGCGGTGGCCCTGGAGCCGATGGGGACGTAGACGGGCCGATCATTGTAGCCCCTGCCAGTCTGCCTGGAGGAACAGCCGGAGGTGAGCAAGAGCGCGAGCGCGAACGTCAGCAGATACGGTTTCATGGAGTCTCCCCTGGCTCGTGAAGTCTTGCGGGCCCACATTCGACCGGGTAATCATTTCCGCCGAATGGCGTAAAGTCAACCAAAAAAGGCATGTTTTTGACCGCTCTAACGAGGGGCGAAAGGGCACGGTTCGCTCCGTCTGTCGCCGGCGGGAGACCTTATACGGTCAGGCGCCGGAAAGAAACCGCTTGACAACCGGCGCCAAAGAGTTACTATGTGATAGAATAATCACGCATTTCAGACGACAGGAGAATCCCATGAAGAGAAACGACGACCGCGTATATCGCATGAAAGCTGAGATCATCAAAGCCATTGCTCATCCCATCCGGCTGGCTGTCCTTGACTCCGTGCAGGCCGGTGAGAAATGCGTCTGCGATATCGCCGAGGAGGTCGGGGCCGAGCGCTCGAACGTCTCCCGTCACCTTTCGGTTCTGGTAAAGGCAGGGGTTCTGTCATGCCGCAAGGACGGTTTGAATGTCTTTTATAAACTGCGCTGTGCGTGTGTCCTTGACTTCCTTGAGTGCGCGACACGGGTCTTGAAGCAGAACGTGGACGAAGAAGTGAGAATTCTCGCCAAGGTATGAGACGCGCTTTGTGCCGTCCCGGAGAGATTTGATGTCACCCAATCATGCCGACTGCTACGGACAAATGCTGCCGGACCTGTCCCGTCTGGAGCACAACCAACCCATCAAGGGGAATGCGTTCATCGTCGAGGCGCGAAGCAAAGGAATCGGCGTATCGGAGTTTCGCGTAACCGTTGACAAGGACGGCTGGGAGGCGTGCATGGCCTGCCCGGAGTACCGTAATTGCTACGACCTGTCGATGGCGAAGCTGGCGCTCTATCGGGCGCTGGTGGACACGGCATGACACCATGGCATGCAGGTCGGGTCGCCGCGGATGGAGAAGATGTTCCGGCGACGGGATGACCCTGTGGCGTTCCAGGGGACGGAAGGGCAGAAGCCGGGCAAGTTCCGAGAGGTGCGGGACGAGATTGACTCGCGAATTCAGGCCTGGTTGGCGGAACAGAAATAGAGGCAAAGGAGACGGATATGGGGAAGGTAGAGGAGATGGCGGTTTCCACATTTCGAGAGGGGTTCAACTGCGCCCAGGCGGTGCTTACGGCGTTCAGCGGGCGATTCGGCTTGAGCCGGGAGCAGGCCCTGAGACTATCGGCCGGTTTCAACGGCGGGATGGGACGCATGGGTCTGACGTGCGGCGCGGTGACGGGCGCGTTCATGGCGCTGGGACTGAAAGCCGGGGCCACGCGAGCCGACGATTCGCAGGCCAAACTGAAGACCCAGGAACTGGTGCGAACGTTCTCGAAGAGGTTTTGCGAACGCCACCGTGCCTTGTCGTGCCGAGAACTGATAGGAAACGACATCAGCACGGCGGAGGGCTTCGAGCAGGCGAAGAAGGCCGGGGTTTTCACGGATCTTTGCCCCCGGTTCGTCCGGGACGCCGCCGAGATCGTCGAGGAACTGATTTCCGTCCCGGAAACGACGTGACACGCCAAGGAGGGACGTCAGCATGAGCAAGGAGAGAGCGGAAGCGATTCGAGAGAAGGTGCGCAAGGGTTACGGGAAGATTGCGGAGCGAGGCGGTTCGTGCTGTAGGTCCAGCACGTGTTCCGGCTCGAAGCCGACCCTTCTGGCGAGGACCGTGGGGTACAGCGAGGAGGAACTGAGCGTGCTGCCTGCGGGGGCGAACATGGGACTTTCGTGCGGGAACCCGACGGCTCTAGCGGGGCTGAAACCCGGGGAGGTGGTACTCGACCTGGGGAGCGGGGGCGGGTTCGACGTATTCATCGCCGGGCGGAAGGTCGGGAAGAGGGGCCGCGCCATCGGAGTGGACATGACGCCCGAGATGCTGAGCAAGGCCCGGGGCAACATCGCGCCCTACACGGAGCAGACGGGCCTTGAGAACGTGGAATTTCGACTGGGGGAGATCGAGCACCTGCCGGTGGCGGATGGGAGCGTGGACGTGGTGATTTCGAATTGCGTGATCAACCTGTCGCCCGATAAGGCGCAGGCGTGGCAGGAGGTGGCGAGAGTACTGAAGCCGGGCGGACGGGTCGCGATCTCGGACCTAGCGCTCTTGAGGCCGCTGCCGGCGCGGATCGTGAAGATGGTCGAGGCGCTGGTGGGCTGCATTGCGGGGGCGGTGCTGGTGAAGGAAACGGAGCGGCTAGCGCGCGCGGCGGGGCTTGTGAACATCGTCCTAACGGCCAAGCCCGATTACGCAGCGGGCATGGAAAACTGGAACGACCCGGTCTACCGGAAGATCATCAGAACGCTGCCCCGCGGGACGAGGGCGGCGGAATTCATCACGAGCCTGTCGGTGGCCGCGAGCAAGCCGCGCCCCAAGGGGAGGCGATGATGCCGCGCGAAGGCGTCGCCCGGAGACTATCGTTCCTCGACCGGTTTTTGACGCTGTGGATTTTCCTAGCGATGGGCGCCGGGGTGCTGCTGGGGTATATCGCGCCGGCGGTGGGCGACTGGATCGGGTCGCTCCGCCCGGAGGGATCGCAGACCAGCATCCCGATTGCGATCGGGTTGATCCTGATGATGTATCCGCCGCTAGCGAAGGTGAAATACGAGGAGCTGGGCGAGGCGCTGCGGGACGTCAAGGTGCTGGGGCTGTCGCTGGTGCAGAACTGGGTGATCGGCCCGGTGCTGATGTTCGCGCTCGCGGTGGTCTTTTTGCGGAACCAGCCGGAACTCATGGTCGGCGTGATCCTGATCGGCCTAGCGCGCTGCATCGCGATGGTCATCGTGTGGAACGACCTGGCGAAAGGGGACACGGAGTACTGCGCGTGCCTGGTGGCGTTCAACTCGGTGTTCCAGGTGCTTTTCTACAGCGTGTATGCGTGGGTGTTTGTGACGGTGTTGCCGCCGCTGCTGGGGCTGACGGGCGCGGTGGTGCACGTGACCATCGGGCAGATTGCGCGGAGCGTGTTCATTTACCTGGGGATTCCGTTCCTGGGGGGGATGCTCACGCGGCTCGTGCTGGTGAAATGGCGAGGGAAGGAGTGGTATCACAGCCGGTTTATCCCGAGGATATCGCCGGTTACGCTGGTGGCGCTGCTTTTCACCATCGTGGTGATGTTTTCGATGCAGGGGCAGAAGATCATCCGGGAGCCGGGAAGCGTGCTCTTAGTGGCGGCGCCGCTGCTGATTTACTTCGTGGCGATGTTCCTGGTGAGTTTCTGGATGAGCCGGAAGGTGCGGGCGGATTATGCGAAGTCGGCGACGCTGTCGTTTACGGCGGCGAGCAATAACTTTGAGCTAGCGATCGCGGTGGCGGTGGGGGTGTTCGGGATCAATCACGGGGCGGCATTCGCGGCGGTGATCGGACCGCTGGTGGAGGTTCCGGTGCTGATCGGCCTGGTGAAGGTGAGTCTGTGGTTCAAGAGAAAATGGTTTCGGGGCGAGGGGGCGGAGGCGGAGGCGGAGGTATAAGGAGGAGCGTGGGATGAAGACCACGGCGGTATGACGAGGGTGCTCGTCGAGGCGATTCGCGGGGCGATTTGCCTGTTGTGCTGGGGCGACCCTTTGGGTATAAGGACCGGTCACGCCCGGTTGGGGGAGAAAACGCACAGGCGAGGGCGCCTGTGCGACATGAGATGAACCAGGGTCGGGAACTCAGGGTGAAAGGGGTCAGGCATGGGAGAGATGAAAATCCAGTTGCGAGAGAAGGATGTTCCGAAGAGATGGTACAACCTCGCCGCGGACCTTCCGACGCCGCCGGAGCCGCCACTGACTCCGGATGGGGAACCGGTGGGACCGGAGGCGCTGGCGCCGGTCTTCCCGATGAACCTGATCGAGCAGGAGGTGAGCCGGAAGCGGTGGATATCGATCCCGGAAGAGGTGCGGGAGATCCTGTATCGGTGGAGACCGACGCCTCTGAGACGCGCGGTACACCTTGAGGCGTATCTCAAGACCCCCGCACGCATCTACTGGAAGGACGAGAGCGTGAGTCCGCCGGGCAGCCACAAGCCGAACACGGCGGTGGCGCAGGCGTGGTATAACAAGCAGTTCGGGATCAAGAAGCTGGTGACGGAGACGGGGGCGGGGCAGTGGGGAAGCGCGCTCGCGTTTGCGTGCAAGATCATCGGCCTGGAGTGCAAGGTGTTCATGGTTCGGATCAGCTATGAGCAGAAGCCGCTGCGGAAGGTGATGATGCAGGTGTGGGACGCGAAGTGCATCCCGAGCCCGAGCCGCGAGACGAACGCGGGACGGGCGATTCTGGCGAAGACGCCGGACACCCCGGGAAGCCTGGGGATCGCGATCAGCGAGGCGATCGAGTCGGCGGTGACGGACACGAGCGGAGAGACGCGGTATTCGCTGGGAAGCGTGCTGAACCACGTGCTTCTGCACCAGACGGTGATCGGGCTGGAGGCGAAGAAGCAACTAGAGATAGCGGGGGAGACGAAGCCGGACATCGTGATCGCGTGCGCGGGCGGGGGGAGCAACTTCGGGGGACTGGCGTTCCCGTTCGTGGCGGACAAGATCAGCGGGGCGGAGATCCAGATCATCCCGGTGGAGCCGACGGCGTGTCCGAAGATGACGCGCGCTCCGTTCGTGTACGATTACGGCGACACGGCGTGCATGACGCCGCTGCTGGCGATGCACTCGCTGGGACACGCGTTCATTCCGCCGCCGCTGCACGCGGGGGGACTGCGGTACCACGGGATGGCGCCGCTGGTGAGCCAGGGGATCGTGGAAGGGCTTATCGAGCCGAAGGCATATAACCAGCCGGAGGCGTTCGAGGCGGCAATGATCTGGGCGAGGACGGAGGGGTTCATCTGCGCGCCGGAGACGAGCCACGCGATCGCGGGCGTGATCGACCAGGCGAAGAAGGCGAAGGAGGAAGGGAAGGAACGGGTGATCCTGTTCAACTACTCAGGACACGGACTGCTGGACCTGGGGGGGTACGAGAAATACCTCGCGGGGCAGTTGACCGATTATGCACTGAGCGAAGAGGAGATGCAGAAGTCGCTCGCGACGATCAAGGACCTGCCGAAGCCGCGGGCGCAGCGAAGCGGGAGGTGGTGAGCGTGGCCTTAGAGCCTATCCCAATAACCCATGTTCGGGAAGGCTCCAATTCGTGTCATTCTGAGTCCCGATTCCATCGGGACGAAGAATCTGGCCAATAAACGCAGCGAACCTCCCGAATTCGGGGGCAAGATGCTTCGCCCCGATACATCGGGGCTCGGCATGACAGCAGCGGACGGTCCCCGATCGGGGTTATTGGGATAGGCTCTTAACCGCAAAGTGCGCAAAGGGCGCACAAAGGAGAGCACAGGGTAGAAGAAGCAGAAGCGGCGACAATAACAGAGAAAAAGGGCGTGACCGACAAGGTTGCGCCCTTTTTTCGTCCCAAGGGCCTTTTTATCAGCCGCTTTCGTAAAAATGCTAGAAAAGTAATGTCATCGTGACCTGCTTTGCCCGAGAATTGAACAATTATAAGTGAGGAAAGGGGATTAGGGAAGTGGCGGTGAGGATATGGCCAAAACGTGCGCTCCTGGCTCACAATCGGGCATCTTGACGGTATTGGGCACGATATCGGTCCCTGCGATAGGTAGAGGTCTTCGGAAACCGGTGTATGACAATGTGGCGGAATATCAAAGCTTTCCTGCTTGACGTTCTTAACAATTCAGATAGTCTTTAATGGCAGCAGGGTGGAGAGTTAATGTTGAAGAGGTATGGAGGGAATCATGGAATCGCCCAAGCCTAACCGCGTCGATGAGATGGAAGCGGACATTTTCCGAGCGCTCGGACATCCGATTCGGGTGCAGATCGTCAAGTTCCTGGAGAAGGGGGAACGGACGGTCAGCGAGATCGTGCAGGGGGTGGGGGCGGAGCAGTCGAACGTGTCGAGGCATCTGGCGATCCTGAGACAGTCGGGAGTGCTGATGAGCCGGAAAGAGGGACTGAAGGTGTACTACAACGTGCGGTCGGCGGAGTTCCCGAAGATGATCGTGTGCGTGGGCAATTGTGTGCAGAACCTGATGCGAGAGCGGAAGCAGATAGACGAGTCGACGCTATCGGAGGCGGAGGAAGAAGTGAGTCCGCCGGCGGCTGCTGCCGGAACGGAATGACGGCTACGGGTGATTCGAGGCGATGCACCCCAAAGGGCGTGACCGATGAGGTCACGCCCTTTTCTTAAACCATGTGTTTTCCCTGCCTCCTCCGGATGGGGCGCAGGGTTCTAGTTTCCCGCTTCGGTCATGTCCTGAACCTGTGCGCCTTCGGGCGGAGTGTAGTCGAAGAGCGTCTCGTCGACTTTGCCGTTCAACTTGGCATTGGTTACTTCCATGATCATCGTCTCGTGCCCGTCCGGGTCGCAGGCCGCCATTTTCCGCCAGTACAGGTCCTCCTGGTTGACCCAGAACTTCACCGTTTTCATTGCCGGTAAGAGGGTTCTGGCCTTCGGATTCTTCTTGAGGTAATCCTCGTTAAAGTCGCCCTCGAGGAGATAGACCTTTTGCCCGTTCAGTGTATCCTCGCCCATGAGGCGAAGCGTATACATCTCCTTCGTTTGCTCAAACCCAGTCAAACTGTCCTGTTGGGGTTGGAGGCCTGTCCCCGGGTCCGGCGCGTCGCCCTTTTTCTTCACCACAATCGTTACATCCATCTGAGGAACTTTGGTCTCCTCCCAGAGGTACTTCCCGTCGTTGACCGTTTTATGTTCGAACTGCATTTGCTCGCCGTTGGGACCGGCGACGGTTCCTTTCATGGTGACGCAGGATTTGGAAACCACCTTCCCGTCTTTCCTGAGGATGACTCCCGCTTCGGTGCAGTCGAAGACCCCTTTCCCGGGCCCCGCGGTGATGGTCGCCTTGGCGTCGCTAGAGTAACTATTCAGTTGGGAGGCGGCCTTCGCGATCTTTGCCAGGAGTTCATCCACGGTGGGCAAGGCAAGTGCAGGCCGGACCGCGAATGCCAAGACCGTCAAGGCCCCCCAAAGAATTCCTGCCTTACGCATGTTCGTCTCTCCTTTTTCCGGGCTTCTGCCCGTAAAGGTCAACTTTCGGCGAGCCAGTCGGTGTGGAAGACGCCGGGCTTGTCGAGCCGCTCGTAGGTGTGAGCGCCGAAGTAATCGCGCTGGGCCTGGATGAGGTTGGCGCAAAGCTTCTCCCGGCGGTAGCTGTCGAAGTAGGCCAGGGCCGAGCTGAACGCCTGCACCGGGATGCCGAGCCTGGTGGCGGCGACGATGACCTTGCGCCAGTTGTCCTGGCTCTTCTCGACGACCTTTTTGAAGTAGGGGTCGAGAAGGAGGTTGGGGAGGTCGGGGCTCTTGCGGAATGCGTCCTTGATGCGCTGGAGGAACTGGGCGCGGATGATGCAGCCGCCTCGCCAGATCATGGAGATTTCGCCGAAGTTGAGTGACCAATGGTATTCCTTGCCGGCGGCGCGCATGAGAGCGAACCCCTGGGCGTAGGAGCAGATCTTGGAGGCGAAGAGGGCCTGGCGGATGGCCTCGACGAAGGCTTTGCGGTCGCCGCGGTATTTGCCGAGGGGACCTTTGAGGACTTTGGAAGCGGCGACGCGCTCGTCCTTGATGGCGGAGATGCACCGGGCGAAGACGGCTTCGGCGATGGTGGGGGCGGGGATGCCGAGGTCGAGTGCGGACTGGCTGGCCCATTTGCCGGTGCCTTTCTGGCCGGCGGCGTCCTTGATGAGCTCGACGAGAGGGAGGCCGGTGTCGGGATCGATCCTGGCGAAGATGTCGCTGGTGATCTGGATGAGGTAACTGTCGAGGTCGCTCTTGTTCCATCGAGCGAAGGTCTTGTGGAGTTCGTCCGCCTCCATGCCGAGGGCGTTGCGCATGATGTAGTAGGCTTCGGAGATGAGCTGCATGTCGCCGTACTCGATGCCGTTGTGGACCATCTTGACGTAGTGACCGGCGCCGTCGGGACCGATGTAGGCGCAGCAGGGCTCGCCCTGGACCTTGGCGGAGATGGCGAGGAGGATGGGAGCGACGGCGTCGTAGGCTTCCTTCTGACCACCGGGCATGATGGAGGGCCCCTTGAGAGCGCCTTCCTCGCCGCCCGAGACGCCGGCGCCGACGTAAAGGATGCCCCGGGAGGCGAGGAACTTGCTGCGGCGGATGGTGTCGGGGAAGAAAGAGTTGCCGCCGTCGATGAGGATGTCGCCCTTGTCGATCATGGGGAGGAGCTTGTCGATGAACTCGTCGACGGCTTCGCCGGCCTTGACCATGAGCATGATCTTGCGGGGTTTCTTGAGGGACTGGACGAAGGCGGAGAGGTCGGAGAAGCCGTCGATTTTTCTGCCCCGGCAGGAGTGCTTGAGAAAGTCGTCCATTTTGGAGGTGGTGCGGTTAAAGACGGAGACGGGAAACCCGCGGCTCTCGACGTTGAGGACGAGGTTCTGACCCATGACGGCGAGACCCATGAGACCGAAATCATTCTGTTTCATCGACAGGCTCCTGTGGATTAACGGGCATGGAAACGTTTCCAGCAAGAGTGGAGAGGTTAGCAACGCGGGGTGCGCGTGTCAAGGTTGAATGCGTCGGTTCGGGCTGTCATTCCGGCGTCCTTTGGACTTGACCGGATGGCGTCCCGGGGCTACCATCGCGTGAGAAGGACGAGGTGCGCAAGACCAATCGGGGTGAAGCCGTGAAGATCGTAGCGGATGAGAACATACCGCTGGTGAAGGACGGATTCGGGCGGTTCGGGGAGGTGAGGGTGGTTCCGGGGCGCGCGATCACGGCGGAAGCGGTACGCGACGCGGAATTGCTGATCGTGCGCTCCGTCACAAAAGTGAACGGCGCGCTGCTGGACGGGTCGGCGGTGCGGTTTGTGGGGACGTGCACGATCGGCACGGACCACCTGGACATTGAATACCTGAAGCGGCGCGGGATTGCGATTGCGAGCGCGCCGGGGTCGAACGCGACGTCGGTGGCGGAATACATCGCGGCGGTGATGCTGCAACTCGCGAAGCGCCAGGGATTCCGCCTTGCGGAAAAGACGATCGGGGTCGTCGGGGTGGGGAACGTCGGGAGCCGGGTGGCGGGGCGGGCCGAGGCGCTGGGGATGAAGGTGATGCTGGGCGACCCGCCGCTCGCGCGAGAGACGCACGACGCGAAGTACCGCGCGCTCGACGAGGTGCTGGACGGGGCGGACATCGTGACGCTGCACGTACCGCTCGAGAAGGGCGGCGCGGACCCCACGTGGCACATGGTGGACGAGGGGTTTCTGGCGAAGATGAGGCCCGGGGCGGTTCTTTTCAACTCGTCGCGGGGCGCGGTGCACGACACGCGTGCGGTGCTAGCGGCGAGGCGGTCCGGGCGGCTCGGGGCGCTCTTCCTTGACGTGTGGGAGAACGAGCCGGAGGTTGATGTCGAACTCGTCGCGGCGGCGGACGTCGCAAGTCCGCACATCTGCGGGTATTCCGCCGACGGGAAACTTGCGGGGGTGGTGATAGTGCATCGCGCGGCGGCGAAGTTCCTGGGCGTGAAGTCGGAGTGGGACCCGTCGGGACAACTGCCAGCGCCAATTGTGCCTGAGGTGACGCTGACGGACTGCACGGAACCGGCGGAGGACCTAGCGCGGCG
>Ga0182011_10003224_pt1 | contig 13441 bp, 9 predicted proteins | sample 711E1DmetaG_FD_120481 | JGI IMG/M metagenome (GOLD analysis project Ga0182011, IMG submission 120481) | Permafrost microbial communities from Stordalen Mire, Sweden - 711E1D metaG | ecosystem: Environmental > Terrestrial > Soil > Wetlands > Permafrost | place: Sweden: Stordalen | collected... | reverse complement strand
GAAACGAAGCAATAATATTTGCAGGTGGTAATTTTTTCTTTGCTCCACAAAACATTACTACAAAGAATGACAGCTAACCAGTCGCTCAAGTCACGTAGAGCGTGATGGCGATTAGCGCTCACTGACGGAACCATAAACACGTCGCCGCAGCGTGCGGAGGTTCGTTAGCCTGGCTGTAGCATGTTAGAAATGCATTTTTGTAAACTGTCTATAGTGATCAAAACACATAAACCATTGCCTGCCCACATTGCAGGCTTTTGCAAGCCACACAAAGCAACCGCACACCTGATGCTTGCAAAAGAGTGCAATTTTTCCAACGCTATTTTGACTGACTGAAATTCGCAAACATGATAAATACCTTCTACCGATTTTTATCGTAAACTCACATTGAAAATAAATGCTATTAAATAGAAAATATTACGAAGATGTTAGTGACAAATACAAAAGCGAAAAGATAGTAGCGTCAGCTCCAATAGAACCATCTTCTCTATTGACTCTCAAAATTATTCTGGATCAAATTCAAAAAAAACAAGCTATTCATTTTAATTTTCAGAATAGAAGAGAAATGCTTTATAGTATTGGATATTCCCTTTTCGTCGAATTGGCAAATAGAATATTTTGCAATACGGTCGATTACCCAAACTATAAAATTAATGACACTGTAAGAAGTAAAGAAAAAATTAGTAAAACAAACCTCCTTTTTATTATCGAAAAGATTGAAAACGGAAGATACACCCTTAAATGTATAAGCCGAAACCGCGAAGAAATGAGGATGCCGGCAAGAACGTACGAAAAACTAATTGAAAAATTCACGCCTGTAACCCAGAATGTTCGAGATAATACGCTCAAAAGATTTTATGGCTATTTTAAGGAATTAAACAGCAAAGATGTTTACGATTTTGAACCTACTGATTTCACTAAAAAATGCGTTTTCGTTACGCCTAAAACCTTTTGGGATGAACTTAAAGTGAAAAATAAAATTCCTTGTATTTACCTGCCAACTCATAGAGACGAAAATAATGAGGCTGAGATAAAGTCTATTCCTGCTTTATCTGATTGCATGATGTATATTACTCCGAAATATGACGCGTGTTACCAAAACGTCTTATCAAGGGGGACAAAAGTAGATACAATTGTAGTACTTGATTGCGAAGAGGATAAGTTGGAGCAAATTGTATCTGATAAAAGTAGGTTTAATTTTAATCTTGTGATACTAACAGATTTATTAAAACCAACAAACAATTCTCAAGTGCGTATGTGGAATTGGTTCAAAGAAGAAATAGAGATTGTGAACTCCTTATGATTGAGGTAGAGACTATATTTGATTCTGAATTTGATAGTCTTATTCAGACTTTTGATGATCAAAGCAGACATCTGAAATTACAGTTCGACAATCAGATTGAATTAAAATCCTATGGCAGTTTGCTAAGACTAGGGCTTAACGTAATTAGAGACGAGGCTTTTGACAGTCTATTAGAAAGAATTGAAGTTAATCGAGAATTAGAAACCGCTCTGGATAATGTTGGTGGTTATACAATCGATGCTCTTGGACAACAAAACCCGAAAACTACATTAAAAGCGATTATTGAATGCGCCAAAACCAAAGCACTCAAAATAAATAATTTAGTGAAATATCTTTCTGAACATCCCACTCAGAAATCTATAGTTGCTGATAAAAGTGATGTAGCATATTTGACTAATTTATCAAAGAATTATAAAACCAATATTTGCACGATCAAAGAACTAAAGAAGCAAATGCACTTTAATGAAATATTGATTTTTTATTCTTTCAATGGCGGACGTGATTTTGAGTATCTCTATAACCTTTCAGCAAACATTGTGTTGATTCTTTTTCAGCAAGAACACGAACTTTACAAAAAACAATTACAAAAAAGAAAGATCGATATAGAAAATGAAATCACGAGCTCGGACCGCCTTAGTATTTCTGGTATACAATATGAACCACTCCCAAATATTCCGATTCATTTAAGTGAAGCCATTGAAGAAATTGTTAATCGATTAGATGAGAGAAGAAATGCTGATTATAATAGTTATAGAGAAGAGGCCGATATATTATTAGACGAAATAGATGAAAATACTACATACGAAATTCAGTTTGAGAATGAACATGTTGACAAAATAAATAGTAATGAGACTGTATTTACAGAAACTAACGATTTAATAAGAGGGAATAGAATTGAAATTGGGGATAAAATAAGAGTTTATCCCAATGAACAATTTGCCGAAACATTGTATCGAGTTGCCGTTGAAACAGACGAAGAGGTATTTGGAACAATTGAAGATGATTCAAAACGATGGCGCTCATATCTGATTGAACTAAAAGAATATTACCGTGATGGGCTATATGCATTATTAAAAACAGAAGGCTTAAAAGTTCTACAATCGACCGTAGAGAATTATTTTGATGAGAGTGTAAAGTTTCCCCAACACGATAGTACGTTAAAAGCAATATTCAAATTGAAATTTAAATCAATAAGTGACAAAGATATCGATTATATGTTAGCACCGATTCGAAAATCCAAATCAACATATAACAGTACGATGATTGCTCTTGGTAGAGGTCTAAAGCAGGAAATTAAGCTCTTTTTAAAAGAGAATAGAATTGGTGAGATATTGGAAAAACTGCAATTCAATATTGCCACACTTCAAAAATTCGTTGATGATTATATGCCTTTGCTAACGGTAAAAAATAAAAAGATATATAAAAGCAATACAGAAATAATTGAAGAATTATTAACGAGATTACGAAAATGAATACAGTTGAAAACAGAGAGATCGTATTAAATCGCGTCCAAAGAGAATTGATTGGTCCCGGTTCTGACCTTTTTCTTTGTAAAACTGATTATTCTGATGAGGTTATCGAAGGGAAACCACTCCAAAGATATTTTTCCGGAATCCTATTTCCAAAGCAATTAGATGATGGATTTGATGATGGAAAGGATAGTCATTCTGAAGGATCCAATGATGAAATAGAAGACGGTTTAAACACTGACTCAGAAATTGATGCAAGCACCATCAGGAATCCAGAGATAAATGATGAAAAAGAAAACAATCAAAATGATAATGACGACGACACTAATATCCCTAAATACAATTCAAATTCATTTTATCCTTCCCATTTTGGACTTTCTTTTTGTGTTAGTAAAACGACTAAAGAATTTAGTGTTTTCATTTCTTTTGGGAATTACAAAAAAGCAAGGTATGACGAAGTGCTTTTACCGTATAGTGGAACTGATCTTAACTTACTTAACGAATTTGGATTCACTAAGTATGCTATTTTCGATGATCAAACAAAGACCTTAAAACAATTGATAAACTTGAAACGTAAAGAAGGAGGTCAAGCAACTGCTGAATATGCTCTTTTGCAATCTTCCTTCAAATCGATGAGACGAGATTACAGAAATTCTTCATTATATAAACATTTGACAAAATTATTTTTTAAGGACAAATACAAACGATTCGACAACAAAATATCGCTTCCAATAAAGATTGATGACTTATTAAATGCAGAACAAAACCATATTGAATTGGTCCTTTCAAAACAATTAAATGTAAACTCAGAACACTGGCATAAAGACAACAGGGAAAACTTAGTTTTACACATAAAACTCTATGCGCCCGAGCAAAACAAATATTACGTTAGAGTGGTGATTGAAAATAGATATGGGCACAAGAAGGATCAATTTTCACTCTCAAAGGAGAAACTAAACCAACTTGCGCTTTTCCAAACTGAAATTAAAATAGAAAGCGAACACCTATTACCATTTCGAGATTATCACGCAAATCTTTATAAGACAGATGAAGATAAAATGTTGGATTATCTTTTCAGAGATAAACTGGCTTTTGGTATCGGACATAACGTCTCCTGCACTTGGAATAACTTTGACCAAGATCGAAAGCAAGTATCTTGGGTTAAGTCAACTTTTTTGCCTTTTTATGATGTTAGAAGTCAAAGCACAGAAACAGAAAAAGTTGAAAGCAATATCTTGACCATAAAAAACCTTTCTTCTTACAACGACAACCATCAACAAATCATAAACAGTCTACAAACCCTTGCGGATGCATATTTAAACTGGATTAAGGACGAAAAAGAAAAAGCAAGCAACAGCGAATTTGGATTAAGGAACATCAAAAAGTGTGAAGATATTTACAACCGAATGACAAACGGCATTAAAATGCTTTCACAAAATGATACCGCATTGCAGGCATTTCAATTAGCAAACACGGCTATTTACATTCAAATGTTTCAAACAGAATCGAACTTTGGAAAAAAAGAGGGATATGAGCTGTTTGAAAGGTCGGGCAATTTACAATTACCGTTTGTTGAATACGGCACTGCAAGATATCCTAACGAAAAACAGGAACCTTGTTGGCGTCCATTTCAATTAGCATTTATTCTACAATGTATTCCCTCGTTCGTCGAAGAAAACAGTAACGACAAAGACCTCGTCGATCTATTGTATTTTCCTACAGGTGGTGGCAAAACAGAAGCCTACTTAGCATTATCCGCATTTTTGATCTTTTGGAGAAGGTTGGTTCATAAAAACGAATATGATGGCGTGAATATTATTCTCCGATATACATTGCGCCTTCTTTCCGCTCAACAATTTGAAAGAGCAACAAAACTTATTTTGGCTTGTGAATATATTCGAAATCATCAAAAAGGATTAGGTGATAAAAAGATCTCGATAGGCTTTTGGATTGGTTCACAAACAATTCCAAATAAACATAAAAATCCTCAAGGAACTGGCGCATTTGATAAATATAATAAGACACTTGAGAGATTAAATAGGGGTGAACCTACGATTAACCCGTTTCAGATTTCAAATTGCCAATGGTGCAATACAAAAATTATTTCAAGAAATTCTAATATAGATACTAATTATCTTTTCGGTCACCGGCATACTGGGAGTAAGTTATACACGAATTGTCTGAATCCTAATTGCTATTTCAACGAAACTAATGGCGGTTTACCAATTTATTTAATTGATGAAGATATATACAAAAATCCTCCTACGATGCTTTTTGGGACAGTGGATAAATTTGCTCAACTAACTTGGGAAGAAGATGCAACGTATCTATTTAACTTCAAAAACAATCGTAAACCGGAATTAATTATTCAAGACGAATTGCACTTGATCAATGGTCCCTTGGGAAGTTTAGTAGGTTTATTTGAGAATGTCATTTTATCTCTTTGCACAACTGCAAATCAAAAACCAAAAATTATTGCCTCTACAGCAACAATTAAAAACGTTGAAGTTCAAATAAGCGGATTATATGGAAGAGATGTAAGAATATTTCCTCAATATGCAACCAATTCAGATGATACTTTCTTTTCAAAGACACTTGAAACAAGTAAACGGAGATACTTGGGCATTTTACCTACTGGTAAAACAACCGTAATGACTAACCTACAATTGATGTCAGCCTTATTATATTCTCGCTTAGAAGTATGGGAGCAATCCCAAAGTAAAGAAGATGCTGATCAGTTTTGGACATTACTTTCGTATTTCAAAAGTCTGAAAGAACTTGGACGATTTTCAAATAAAATTTCAACGGAACTAAAACCCATAATTCAACAAATTCAGGTGAGGTATATAAAGAATCAGGGCGACTATAGATACAACCATTGGAAGCTATCCTATCGCAATTTGGAATTAACAAGCAGAATCAAAAATGAAAAAATAAAAAAGAATCTTGACAAGCTCGATATTAAGTTTGACGGAAGTTTGAAAGACCACAAAGCGTATGATGTGGTTTTAGCAACAAACATGATTAGTGTTGGTTTAGATGTTGGTAGATTGGGAATAATGGTGATGAATGGTATGCCTCCAAATACGGCTGAATATATTCAAGCAAGTAGCCGTGTGGCACGAAAAAACGAAGGTTTAGTTGTCACGTTGTTTGATCCGTTTAATACAAGAGATCTTTCCTATTATGAGGATTTCATTCAATTCCATAGAACTTTCTATAAACAAGTAGAACCTTTAAGCGTAACGCCTTTTGCGGATAGTGCTTTGGATAAAATGCTTTTCACTTTAATGATTGCATACTTTCGACACAAGATGAATTTTGCAGAAAATAGTATGGCAAGTTCCTTGATTCAGTCAGCCATAAAAAACCAATTCAGAACACAACTTTTTGAACTATTTGCAAATCATCCTTTTGCAAAGCGAGAGTTAACAAATATTATTCAAAAGATTGACAACTTAATTCGGCATTGGCAATTCAAGATTGATGCTCAGAGTAATTTAAAATATTATTGGTATCAACACCCTAAAGACTCTTTGATGAAGCCACTACAAGAAAAAAAGACTAATGAAGATGTTTTGGTAGCAATGCAATCTATGAGAAATGTAGAACCAAACGCAGAAATATCAATTAAGCGATACTAAATTCATGTACAACCATATTGTGAAACACGGAAGAAGTAAACTCATCTCCAATTATGGTGGTGTTGGCTCTTTAATCGAAACGCAAGATTGTTCTGTGATAATCGAAACCTTTGATAATTGGCAATATGATCAATTACAAAATAGACTTTCGACTTATATTATCAACGACGATAGGCTATTAAACCGTTTAAGAAATCGATTTCCTAATCTTCGTTATATAATTCAAATTCCTTCGGAGGGTAATACATTTGCAGATCATATTCAACCAACATCAAACTATTTCCCAAAATGGTTTTATTGTTCAAAATGCGATCGTTTTGCTGATTACGATGAGTGGAAGAGAAGATGGGGTGTGGCTGGAAAACATCTTGATTACTTTAATCCACCAAAATGTTCAAATGTTGATTGCAAAGAAGATGTATTAGAGCAAATTCGTTTTCTAATGACTTGCAAAGATGGACACATTCACGATATCCCTTGGAGACATTGGAATTTACGTTTACCACAAGATGATACACTTTCAGAATATGATGATTCAGGCGAAGACAATGCTGAAAACGAAATATTAAAAGGTCCGCAATTAGATTTCTCAAGACTATGTTGCGACGAGCAGGATTTACAATATAAAATCAGTCAAGAGAATACTGAACTTTCCGGTTTAACAATCAAATGTAAGAACTGCGGTAATCGGCAAAGTCTAAGAGGTGTTTTTAATTTTGAGACTATGTGCCAAGGGAAAAAACATTGGCTTGGAATGTCCAACGGTCAATGGATCAACGAAAACTGCATTCAGAAAACAAAAGTTGTCGTTAAAACAAGTAATAGCGTTTATTATGCCAATACTTTGAGTAGTATTTTTATTCCTGAAATGCAGCAGGATGGTAGATTAACCAATGAAATCCGTGTATTGATTGATGAACGAATTGATAGTGGTGAATTTACTAAGGAAGAAATAATTAAGAACATTAGCTTTGATTATAAGATACCTAAGGAAATTGTAACTGGTTATTTAGAAATAGGTAAGGACACAGGCTATATTCCAGAAGAGGTTTTCAGAGAAATCGAATACAGATATTTTCTTAAGGGTATTCAACCAGAAAGTAATCAGCTCAAATTTCGTTTGATCGAAAGTGCAAATCAATTATTTGGCTTTGATAAATTAATAAAATTTGAAAAGTTGAAAAAGATCACTGTTCAAACCTCATTTACACGCCAAGAACCCATTGATGTTGATTCAATTTTACAACAAGAAAGTGAATACAAATACAACGTTAAACGCCAGTCAGTTTCAAAGAATAATTTCGAGACAAAATACCTGCCCGGCATAGAAAGTTATGGTGAAGGTATTTTATTTGTAATTAATAAAGAAAAGCTAAATCGATGGGAGACACAAGGAGAAGTGCTAAGCAGAATAAATAGAATTAAAGAAAATGCAAATAATTCGTCTTGGCAGTATCACATAAATATCGCACACACTTTAGCGCCACGAAAAATATTGCTTCACACTCTTTCGCATCTAATTATTCGTGAATTACAATATGTGTGCGGTTATCCAGCATCGTCATTACAAGAAAGATTATATATTAATGATGGAATGCATGGCTTTATGGTTTCAGCATTTGATGGTACGGATGGCTATTTGGGCGGGCTTGCTAATTTATGCGACAACTTAGATAATTTTGATAAAATTATTGTGAGTGCAATTAACAGAGCAAAGGATTGTTCGTCTGATCCAATTTGTATGGAATCAGAAGGACAAGGAGTTTCTCAACTCAATTTGGCGGCTTGTCATTCATGCTCACTTTTACCAGAAGTATCATGCGAATTGTCGAATCTATTTTTAGATAGAAAGTTGTTGGTAGATGAAACATTTGGTTATTTCAAATAGCTAACTTGAAAATTGTATATTTTCAAAAAAACAAAATAATTGTTAACGCTATGCTAATGCGCAGCGCAAAGACAAAAACGAAAATGATCTTCGTTTAGTGCGGGCAGGTAGGCTAACCATTTTAAAAAGGAAATAGTCAAGAGAAAAGAGTCCTCCCATAGTGCAACGTAGTAGAGTTGCACGTTGAATGTTCTTTGACGATAAGGCTACCAATGCACCGAGTGCCGGTTGATCTATCGAGAGAACAGCCACCCTTTCGAGCGATGGCGTCCAAACCAGTTTTCGGGTTCGTCCCGTGTGTTAAGCGGGAGTGTGGTGCCACAGCACCACGGTCCAGATATTGCATCGTCAGGCAGTGTCTCCAAATTAGAAACCATAAAAAGGAGTTATCGCTATGAGTTATGTCGATTACTTATTGGAAAAGAAGTTAGGAATTGATGGTAAGTTCGCGATTATCATACTAAAAATCTGCCAGGTCATTTCCGCGATTGTGGCATTAATTGCACTAAGGTTTATCTATATACTTTTAACCGGTCCAGCAACTGATGCAAGCTACTCAGACCTTAATGCAAATTGTATTGTTGTCGCGTGTAGTCTATTTACTTTTGTCATTTTTACAGTATCGACTGTAATAGTTAGGAATGTAATTGAAATTAGAAAAAACACTGAGAAGTAGTTCTTCTCGATTGAAGATTATCCGCCGTTTGCTTAGTTCTTCGACCAGACGAAAATTACGGTCGATGAGTTTGTCACGCGTGAGCTTGAAAACCATTCAACCACTCTTAGTGCTCATGAGGTAACTTCATGGGTCACGTGAAATCGTCTTGCGTTAATGCCATTTTCGGATCACAACTCCCGCGTTCTTTTTCTCTGATGAATCAATCTTAGGAGTCTATCAACAGAGTAATTGACCTGTTTTTCACACAAGTTAAAGATACTTACCATGACACAATTATCAGATCAAATTAAAACAAACTTGGATACTGATTGTCGAGGATGCTTAACTCCCGATGATATAAAAATGGTTATGCAAAATTATGGTTCCTATGATCATCCATACATCTATGACATTATTGGAATTACGAGCGGTGTTCTTAAGTTCAACGAGCTATCTTTAAACGCTTTTTTAAGAGCAATCAGTTATGGCTTAAAATTTCCCAATCCGTATTGGAATACAATTTATTCGGATTCAATTGGTTCTTCCATTGCGAGAATAATATTTTTTCTCAAAATTGAATGCCCAAATGCATTGTTGCAGAACCTTTATAGTTTATGCTATGGCTATCTATCGAGTTGTATTGAACTATTGGATGTTAGTGCTTTTGAATCGCTTGACTTTAGGGGAAGATTATTAAATAGTAACTCACAATTTGTCGCGAATATGATTCAAGGATACTTAGGCTTGGGTATATTTCCGAAAGTTATGGTTATCTCAGATTACTATTATTCCTCAATAGGATATACATTAGCTGACCGACAAGATCTTGCCCAAAACGCTTTAAATCGTGCGCGGCAATGCCATCGATATTTAGAGGACATCTCAGTAGTGGGTAAATGTGCGAATGAATGGACTCTTGAAGATATTGCAAAAATCGGCGCTGAGAGAAATAAAATCCTTTATTCAAGGATGCAATCCGACCTTAAAGCTAATAAATTTGAGATAAAGGAAGAAGAATTAATGCTAAATGTAAGACTGAGAGTTTAAGACGTTATGCAATAATGGTTCATGTTTATTGGAAATGATGGCAGCACCCGAGTCTCCAAATAAGGGATTTGTGCAAATGATAAAATAATATTGCTGATTTAAGGCAGTTGCAAAACGTAATTTACTGAGACAAACCAATGATTCCCAATGCCCCCTCCCACCAACCAACATCCATCGTCAATCATGGCAGCGTTCACGAACGCTGTAAGAACATTTACAAACTCTCTGATAGGAGAATTTCATCGTACGAATCGTTGAATCTGATCTCAGATCCGTTGCAAATCTACTGCCATCGTTGCCAGGAAGATTTCACGGCGACGACGATAGATGTGTGTGATACAGAACATACTTTCAAGACGCACTGTAATATTTCAACTCGAAATTACATTCCTATTTCAGTTATTATCTATTCTTTCCTCTCGGCTATTATTTTGATCTGCCGGTAAATACCCAGCACAACCAATAATACTGCAATTATTGCAACAGAAGAAAGAGTCATACCGACCGCCATCATCCCTTGCGTCCGAGCAACTTCTTTTTTCTGCATTGACTCTTCGTGATTTCGCAGTGCAAGAGATTTTCGCTGCTCATAACTTTCTTTTTGTTCTCGCACGGTTGTTTTACGGGCTTTTTCCTTTTCAAAGAATATCTTAAAAAATGCATCGGCGACTTTTGCCCGGTCCTCGATGCTATAATTTGAAACTATTTTGATTAGCACGTCCAGTCTTTCAATTTTGGCTTCAACGGAATCGACATCTTCCAACAAATAGGCCAGTTTTCTGAAAAGTCCCGACCTGTCTATCACCCTTCGAGTATACCAATATCCTTCTTTATGACCTATATCTTGCCACGAATAGATCTTGTTTGGCAGCAAAACTTTGATTGAGTCAATCAATACGTCCAATCTTTTTTCCTGTTCACTTTTAACACCTTTTTCTGTTTTGTTCTTTTTCTTTGTCTCTTCGGCTTTGGCAGGCACTTCTTTCTTCGACTTCTGATTCAAATACTCCTGTATTTCAGCCGTAGTGATTTCAGACCTCGGTGGGAGAGTAGGAGCTTCAACATTTTCTTTTATTGCAGGAAATATTCCCCAAACAAAGTAGACTAACGCTCCGATACTGACCACAAGCGAAACCATAGATACCACAATTAGAAACAATCTGGACAACGGAATAGCTACTCTGTTTTCAAATCTATCAAATATATTTTTGTTCATAATTATCCCCTCACATTAGTTTAATTATTGGGCGATTCGCATTATCTATAGAACTCGTAAACGTATTTATAGGTTTTTTCTGGTTCTCCAAGTCTGTTTAGAACTAATTTTTCCTTTGGCAGACCATTTTCGTTCAAAGTTATCATATATGTAGAAACAAGATTGCCGTCTTCACCTTCATTAACTGTTATTGAAGTCACATTATTGTTGTCGTCGTACTCATACTTCATTGTCCCTGCGTCTCGACTGGTCTCGGTTATTCTGTTTTCGGAAAATTTATACCTGATATTATTTTGATACAACTCTGTTAAATTATTTCCTATGTATTTCTTTTCATATTCTGTGTTACCGTTTATACCTTCACTTATACTCAATTCATCGTTTTCGGCATTGTAAGTGACTTGACGCTCCCCTATCTGTTCACCATCAGCGTTGGTTAAGACCCACGCAATTTCTTTGTTAGAAAGTGTATAATCTTTCTTTTTTGTAATTTGCCCTTGATTATCATAGTATTTCGAACTCTGTATAATATCATTGTCGTCAAAAATATTGATGATCCGTTCCGTCACTTTCCCCTTTTTATCGTATGTGTCTTCGTGTTCCGCAGTGGTTAGTGTGTCTTTATATTTATATTTTTTGGTATATAGAGTATTCCCTTTGGGGTCGGATACGACTTCCTGGATTTTTCTATTTTGCTTATCATAAGTTAACCGTTTCTTGTACCCATCTGATACTTTGCCATTGTGGCTCCTTAATTCTTCTGTAATTAGATTGTTGAATTTGTCGTATGAGCTTCTTACTTCGAATGTAAGGGACTTGTCTTCGGAAGATGAATACAGCGCGGTTGTATTCCCCTCCTTATCAAACTCTTCTCGTTTAATTTCATTTGCGGATTGCTTGCTGAGAGTGCCAAATTCATAACGATAGCTTGTGATAGTAATTGATTTTAATTTCTTATTTTTGATCGAATCACGATTCGCTACTTGATAAAGTTCAGGGTCTAAGTCTTGAGTATATGCCGATGGCGGCAGCATAGTAAGAAATAGCATTAGCGAGGTTAGAAATACACCGACTTTAATTAACATGTCTTCTCCTCTATCTTAAAATGTTCATTTTAGAACCCAATCGCCTCGCTCACCAATTTGGGCAACAGCAGCTCGTGTGTGCGGCGGAGCTTTTGACGTGATCTGCAGAGTAATATCATCTCATAGACAATAGGTCCACTAATTGCTGAGAATTACTCCATGGCGTTCTTATTAGGCTTGACAATGAGATTTTAACTGTTTCTATTGGACCCAAATTCTGTTGGGCAACGCTGCAAGAGCTGAAGCTCTTTCCTGCGAGCTGTAATGTTAAAGAAGCAATGGGGCAGACAAAAACAGCGAAGCCTCTGCCAGCTTTCGCTAACAGAGGCTTCTACATTCTCATCACAATTTATTACCCCCACATAGGAGTCCCCGTTGCGGCCGGGTCAATGTGTATGGGCAAATATGGGATTATTTCGAGGGATTGTCAAGCACTTGATGCGGTCCAATCCCCTCGATCAACTCCCGCACCCCTATCACCTCCATCTTGCACTCCTCACACTCCTCCACATGCTCCGGTAGCTGATCCTGCGTGTCCGATACCAGGGCGTCGACGTAGAGGGCGAGTTGATCTTCTGATAGGTGATTCCCCATGCATATATATATCCACACGGATGCGATTTGTGAGAAAACGCGATTACGGAGTTCTTGAGCCACCAAGAAAGGTCAGAGTCAGAGACGAGGCATGTAGAGGGCTTGTATATGAAGGGGAGGCAGGCCGTAGGACTGATTCGATTTCATTCCAGCTTTTCTGCGAGAAGTTTCTCCGGTTTGATCTTGAGGGCCTTCGCCAGTTTTCCGATGTTCAAGGCAGATACGTTTCTCTCTCCCCGTTCGATTCCACCAATATACGTTCTGTCTAATCCTGCGGAATCGCCCAATTCCTCCTGGGAGATGCCCAATCTCTTTCTATAAATTCGCACATTATTACCGATCACTGTCAGGATGCTCATCATGTTGACAAAATCGGAACAAGGTGCCTATAAGTCTACGGACTATGAGTAGCTTTTCTATTGCTACTTATATTCATCTAGCGTAACTTCTGGTGTTTATGTACTGTGGTTGCCGAAGTTACTGCTGCAGGGACTCTATATCTTTTAGATACTTCGTTTTATCCAAAGATCCATTCTT
>Ga0182011_10003222_pt1 | contig 13451 bp, 15 predicted proteins | sample 711E1DmetaG_FD_120481 | JGI IMG/M metagenome (GOLD analysis project Ga0182011, IMG submission 120481) | Permafrost microbial communities from Stordalen Mire, Sweden - 711E1D metaG | ecosystem: Environmental > Terrestrial > Soil > Wetlands > Permafrost | place: Sweden: Stordalen | collected... | reverse complement strand
GCCAACCTCAAGGAAGCGATTGAACTGCACTTCGAACCGCCGCAAGCGAGCGAGGCTTTCCAGTTCCGCACGGTAGCCGAGGTCCCAGCTGTAGCGCGCTCCGTGCAGCACCACGTAGGGCCGCGAGGTGTCGGTGACGAGCATCGTGCGAAGCATGGACATGTACGGCGCGAGCCCGGTGCCGGTGGCGATCAGCAGCACGGCCTTGCCGGGCGACACGTGGTCCAGCGTGAATATCCCGCTCGCCTTGGGTCCGAGCAACAACCGGCCACCGTACGGCAGCGCGAACAACCTTGGCGTGAGCTGGCCACTTGTGATCAGCGTGATGTAGAATTCAAGGTAGCGCTTTTCGACGCTGGAGGATGCAATGCTGTAGGCCCGCCGGATCATCTTGTGCGGCGCGGCTGGCGGTTCCTCGTCGTCCGCCTCCGGCACCCGGGATTCACGGCTCATCAACCCAAGCACCGCGAACTGGCCGGGCTTGAAATCGAAAAGGGCGGATTCCGGCTGCACGCGCATGATGAGCAACTGGGCGTTGATTTCCTCCCGGCCGGTCAGGACGGAGTTGTACTGGCTTGCTGGTTCGATTGTGCTCATAAGGCGTTACCCAGACGGCTGGTGAATTCCGCTTCGGTCGTCAGTTGCTAATGATTTCATGACCTCGTCAAGCCCGGCTTGGCCCAACGGTTGGCCACTTCTGGGCTGAGACTAGGCAAATTGTAGGAGGCGAGCTTGCTCGCGATTTCGAGGAGTGTATCGCCTGCAAGCAGGCTTCCTACACCGAATACGTGATTTCGGCCTGGCCGGGATCATGCAGTTGACCGGTGCTTTTCGAATGACGATAACGGCAACAAATGGTGCGTAGGGCCGGCGCGTGTCGCCGGGCTAATTGGCCATGGGGAACGGTCCACCGACGAGCGGCGACCCCACATCAACTGCATGAGGCCGGTTCACGACGCCGGCCAGCCGCGCGGGCCGGACTTGACCGCGGGCGTTCAACGGGTTTGCTTGCGCGGCCGTCGGGCGGTGGACGAAAAGAGCTTTGCTGATGGCGGCGGAGTGGACTTTAGTGGTCCGACTGCAGTTTGACAAATCCGACCAGCCAAATTTCTCAATGACCAAAGGGAAGGTTTTTCTTGTGGGCGCCGGCCCCGGTGATCCGGGTCTGGTGACCTGTCGCGCGAAGGAGTTGATCGCTTCGGCCGACGTGATTGTCTACGACTATCTCGTCCATCCCGAACTGCTCGCCTGGTGCCGGGCGGATTGCGAGAAGATCTACGTGGGCAAGCGTCCGCAGCGCCACGCGCGGCCGCAGGACGAGATTGAGGCGCTCCTCATCGCCCGGGCGGAGGCGGGGCTCCGCGTGGTCCGGCTGAAGGGCGGCGACCCGTTTGTTTTCGGGCGTGGGGGCGAGGAAGCGCGCCGCCTCGCGGCGGACGGCATTCCCTTCGAAATCGTCCCGGGTGTAACGGCGGCCCTGGCGGCGGCCGCTTGCGCCGGGATTCCGCTGACCCAACGCAACACGAGTTCGGCCCTCATCTTCCTCACGGGGCACGAGGACCCGCAAACGCATGCGCTGGCGACGGATTGGCGTCGCTATGGGGCCCTGCCCGACGCGACGCTGGCGATCTACATGGGCATGGGGCATCTGCGGCTGATTCTCTCCGAACTCATGGCGGGCGGGTTGCCGCCTGCGACTCCGGCTGCCGTGGTGCAGTGGGCCTCGCTCGGCCGCCAGCGAAGCGTTGCCGGCTCTGCGGCAACCCTCGCTGATCTGGCCGATTCCCGGCAACTCGACGCGCCCGCCGTCATCCTGGTCGGTCAGGTTGTGCGCGGTCATGAGAAGGTGAATTGGTTTGAGCGGCTTCCCCTGTTTGGCCGGCGGATTTTGGTCACGCGCACGCGGGAACAGGCCGGCGATCTGCGGAGGAAGCTCGAGTTGCTTGGCGCCGAAGCGTTGGAGTTGCCGCTCGTCGAGATCAGGCCGGCGGCAGACCCCGAAACCACCCTCGAGATCTTTGCGGAACTCGGACGCTACGACTGGCTGGTGTTCACGAGCGCCAATGGCGTGCGTCATTTCTTTGACCTGTTTCTCAAGGGATTTCGCGATTTGCGTGCCCTTGGCGTAATGCGGATCGCGTGCGTCGGCGAGGCCACCGCCCGCCTTGTGCGCGCCCTGCACCTCGAAGTTGAGCTCTGTCCGGAAGGTGGAACGGCGGAAGAATTGGCGGAGGCGATGATTACCAGCGGGAGCCTTGACCATGCCAAGGTGCTGGTGATTACCGGCAATCTCAACCGCGACACGCTGGTCAAGAAACTCGAAACGGCGCGGGCGATCGTCGACACCTTTCAGGTCTACGAAAACGTCCGGACCGACCTGGCCGGAAGCTCCGCGGCGGAAGATTTCCGGCAGTCCGGGGCGGATGCGGTGCTGTTCGCCAGTTCGTCGGCCGTGCAGGCGTTTGCCGCGCAAGCGGGACTGCTGCAGCCCACCGCCGGGGTAAAGCGTCCGCTGGCCGGCAGCATCGGCCCACGCACCAGCGAAGCGATGCGCAAGGCTGGTATCCGGGTGGAATTCGAGGCGAAAGAATCGAATATCGACGCCCTGGTCGACGCCCTGGTCGAGCGACTTAACGCCCATTGACCGCGTTGGGATTATGATCAACGGCATCCAATTCAAGGTCTGCGGACTCACGTCGCTGGTCGACGCGGAACTGGCCGATCGCGCTGGGGCGGACTACCTCGGGTTTAATCTCTACGCGAAGTCGCCGCGGTCCGTGACGCTGAAGCAGTATCGCGCGATGGCCCCGCGCCTGCATGGCGGCCGGAAAGTAGCGGTGATCGTGGAACCGACGCTCGCGGAAATGAGGGAGATCGCGGCGACGGGTTTTGATTTCATCCAGGTTCATTTTGATGCCAATGTCTTTCCCTCCGGCGCCGCGGCCTGGGCGGCGGAAGCCGGATCGCAGCGGTTGTGGCTCGCCCCCCGGCTGTCTCCGGAGTCCGACATTCCTCCAGCGGTACTCGCTTTGGCCAACACCTTCTTGTTCGACGCGTTTGTCGCCGACAAGTTCGGCGGCAGCGGAAAAACCGCCGACTGGACAAAGTTCCGCCGGCACCGTGAGGCGAAACCGGAGAAAACATGGATTCTCGCCGGCGGATTGAATTCGGAGAATATCAGCATCGCCCTGAAGGTGACCGGCGCGCGCATCGTCGACGTGAACAGCGGCATTGAAGCCGGTCCCGGGGTAAAAGCCCCGGCAAAACTCGCTGCTTTTGTGGCGCGACTGGCGGAAAGCCGGGCTTAGCGGGATCATGCAATTGCTGGCAATTCTCCTCGTGCGCTCGCGAACCGATTGGTGTGCGGGTGTAGGAAGCCTGCTGGCAGGCGATCTCCACCTCTAAATCGCGAGCAAGCTCGCTTCCTACATTTTGCATAGAAACGGCTGAGGGCGTTCGACAGGGCCTGCGGATGGCGCGGATCTCCTTGGCGGGAATGCCAGAGGGGCAAACCCTCACGTGGGGCGCAGATCCGTCTTGGCAATCGGCAGGGTTCGGATCCGTTTGCCAGTGGCGGCGAAAATGGCGTTGCAGACAGCCGGAATCACCGGCGGCAGCGCGGGTTCGCCGAGGCCCGTTGGCGGATGGTCGGTCTTCAGAAAATGAACCTCGACGGACGGCGCGTCGTTAAACCGCAGCAGCGGATAGCTGTCGAAATTGCTCTGCTGGGTCCGTCCCCGATCAATGGTAATCTCCTGCAGCCAGGCCGCGCTCAGTCCGTCAATCACCGATCCCTGCACCTGGTTCAGCGCGCCGCTGAGGTTGATGATGGTGCTGCCGACGTCCGCGGCCACCCAGACCTTGTGGACGCTGAGCGTTCCCCCGCCGTCGACGCTGACCTCGGCCACCTCGGCGAAGTAGCCGCGATGGCTAAAATGGAACGCCACACCGAGCCCACGCCCTTTGCCCACCGGCCGGCCCCAGCCGGATTTTTCCGCGACGAGCTGGAGGACACCCCGCATCCGGGCTGCATCATAACCCGACGAGCCGCCCGGCTCTCCGACCATTCGTGGTTCGCCTAACAGATCGAGGCGGAACCGCACCGGGTCCTTGCCTGCCGCATGGGCCAGTTCGTCAATGAACGACTGCATGACCCAGGCGATAGCATTGCTGCCGGGTGCTCGCAGCGGGCCGGTCGGCACGACCGGCGGGAGGAAAGAGGTTTCCAGTTTGAAATGCGGAACAAAGCGCGCGGGAAACTCGCTGTCCGACAGGCCGGCGCTGCTGGCCGCCTTGCCATCCTTGCCAAAGGTGACGAAATGGTTTTTCCATGCGACGAGTTTGCCGTCCGCGTCGACGCCGCCCTTGAGGAAATGGAATCCCGCCGGTCGATAAAAATCGTGCTGGAAATCGTCTTCGCGAGTCCAAAGCAGTTTCACCGGCACGCCTGCGGTCTTGGCGATCGCGGCCGCTTCGACCATGAAGTCGCTATCCAGGCGCCGCCCGAAGCCGCCGCCGCTGCGCGTCATGTGAACGGTGATGTCTGCCGCGGGTAGATTCAGAGTCTGGGCCACCAGTTGTTGCCCTGATTGGGGGTTCTGCGTCGGGGCCCAGATTTCCATCTTTCCGTCTTGAAAACGGGCGGTGCAATTCTGGGGCTCGAGGTTGGCGTGCGCGATGAAAGGATAGAGGTAGGCAGCGTCGATTGTCTTGGCGGCGCTCTGTAGGGCCGCCGAGACATCGCCATCGTTGCGTAGCGTAATCTGCCCGGCTTGTTTTGAGAACGCGGCGGCCATTTGGGCAAATTCCTCGCTTCCGTGCCCGGCCGCCGGACCTTCCTCCCACGTCACGCGGAGCTGTTGGCGCGCCGAACGGGCCGCCCACCAGGTGTCGGCAACGATGGCCACGCCGCTCAGCAAGCCATTGAGCCGGCTGCCGCCCTCGACCACGAACGCCTGGCGGACGCCGGGCATGCCCCGGACGCGATCGAGATTGGCGCCGACGACCTTGCCCCCGAACGCAGGGCATTTCTCAAAAACGGCGTAAAGCATCCCCGGCACCGTGACATCAATGCCGAAGAGCGGCCGGCCCGTGACAATGGCCGGATTGTCGACGCCGGAAATCGGCCGCCCGATGATTTTGAAATCCTTCGGATCCTTCAACTTGACCGATGCAAAATCAGGGGCGGGCAGCGCGGCAGCCTTGGGCACCAGTTGGGCATACGTCAATTTTCGGCCGGTGGGACCGTGGACGACGGTGCCGGACATTGTCGAGCATTCGGACTCGGGCACGTTCCAGGTCTGAGCGGCGGCGGCAATGAGCAGCTGCCGCCCGGCCGCGCCGGCGTGGCGAAGGTCGTCCCAATTGGTGGGAGTCGAGGTGCTGCCGCCGGCGACTTGACGAGTAAAACGGCGGTCAAGGTCCGCTTGTTCCACGATGACCGACTTCCAGTCCACATCGAGTTCTTCAGCCACGATCATCGGGAGCGATGTCTTGATGCCTTGGCCGATCTCGGGGTTCTTTGAAACGATCGTCACCGCTCCGGTCGAGCTGATGCGGATGAACGCATTGGGCGAAAAGCCCGCTGGGATCTCCTCCCCGTTGACCGCGAGCAGCTTCGCGCCGTCCTTTAGGTAAAGCCCCAGCAACACGCCGGTGCCGGCGAGGCCGGATACCCGCAGAAACGACCGACGATCCATGATTGGAGCGGAGTGGCTCACGCAGCCCCCTTTGCCGGCGCGACGAGGGCTGCGGCCGCGTGGATGGCTTCCCGGATCCGCAGGTAGGTGCCGCAGCGGCAGAGATTGCCCGCCATGGCATCGTCGATGTCCGAATCAGTGGGTGTGGGATTGGCCGCGAGCAACGCGGCGGCCGTCATGATCTGCCCAGCCTGGCAATAGCCGCATTGAGGAACGTCCTGCTCGCACCACGTGCGCTGCAGCGGATGCGCGCCATCGGCCGAGAGGCCCTCGATGGTCGTGATGTTCATTCGCGCGACGGTCGAGACTGGCGACATGCAGGATCGCGTGGGCACGCCATTGACGTGGACGGTGCAGGCGCCGCATTGGCCGATCCCGCAGCCGTACTTGGTGCCCTTGAGATCAAGAAGGTCCCGGAGCACCCAGAGCAAAGGCAGGTTTGGCGGAGCGTCTACCGTTTGGGCGCGCCCGTTGATGGTGAGTGTGTAGGAGGACATGAGACTGCATCGGCTTACGGTGCCGTCCCTCCGAATTAGTCATCCCGTGCGAAATCGAGGAAACTCAACTCGCCGAGAGAGCGATCAGCTACCTATGCAGCGGACGTCCGGCACCCCTGAGAATCGAAAGACTGAATGACAACAAAAATGTCCCCGACGGACCGCCAGTCAAACGACCGGTGATGATTCTTTTCAGGTTTCTAGGTCCTGGGCCGGATTCGTCCTACGCTTTTAAGAAAGCAGTTCAGGACGACTTGCTGCGTCGCACCACCCAATCGATGATGGACGAGTAGGCGTGGTCGTGACGCCAGACCAGCGTCAAGAACTCGGCGGGATGGATGTCGTGGGCCTTGAAGAACCGCCGGTCACCACCGCAGCAGTACATGAGCGAGGGAGGCAATTCGCCGCGGAGCTTGGCCCGGGCCTTCGGGATGAGGCGTGGCAGCCATTCAATCCCCTGCACGGCGGCGGTCTTGTCCGGCAGCGTCGCTTCATCCAGCACGACCTGGGAGGCCTTGCCGGCCTGGACGTTGAGGAAATAATCGCGCCGAACCAGCTCGATCGCCAGCGCGGTGTCCCAAGTGGGCTCGCCACCGCCGGTGAAGTCCTCCGCATAATCATAAAGATTTTGCGCGGTGAGGCCGTTGCCGGCCAGGAACGCCAGCTCGTCGGCGGTAAAGTAAGTGCCGGCGTCACGCTGGCCCTTGGCGTAGCGTGAAGATGCCTTGTCCCACAGGACCCGCAGTTGGTCGGCAAAATTGTAGTGTTTCATAAGTAAATACGCAGTGAACAGAAAAGCCACATTGATGCAAATGGGCGCAGCGGGGAAGAAAGGGCAATAGGGCACAATGAAAATATTGTAGTTAGAGTAGGGGAAATCCCCTAATTTAGCTTGACGCAATTTATTGGCGTTACGATTCTACCCGACGCTTCACCCAGCATGTCATCCGTAACCGACCAACCATACGACCATTACAAACTTCACTTGGCCCTCTCGATCTACGCTCGGGAGAGTATGCAGCCGGTTACGCCGCAAAGACAGGCATTGATGGAAGCCGTGAACCGGCACTTCGCCAAAGCACCGATGATTGAGCATGAAATCGCCGAACTTCAACGCCGCCTCGGCACGCCGCAGGAAAGGCCGGATGACCTGGAACGAGCCAACAAAGCAGCCCACCAGTTGGCGAATATGATGTGTATGGCATTGCTGATCGGCGATATTTAAATCGGTTCTTCGTGTTGGTGAGTGCAGCCAACGAAGGGGAAGGCCTGCAAGATGGCGGGACAATCGTTACCATCGAGGGTCGGCGATCCCAGTGGTGGGTTTTCGCCACCCTCCGGCCCACATCAATGACCAACGACTGACTTCGTGTCGGAGCATGGGGACAACCTGCTGGTCGCGGCAGCAATACTCACGAAGGTCACCGGGCTGATGCTCGTGCCGGCAAGATTGTGCGCAAGCACGCGATACTCGCCGGCATCGGCGCGACCGGCCTGGACGATCGAACAGGTCGCCGCGGTGGCGCCGGCGATGCGTTCACCGTTCCGCAGCCACTGGTAGTCGATCGGGCCCATGCCGTCGGCCTGGACCGAGAGGGTGAAGCCGGTGCCAGCGGTCACATCAAGAGTTGCCGGCGCAGGCTTGAGAATGCAGGGAGTCTTTGCGCCGGGAATGCCGAAGGAGATCTTCACGGGCGCGACCGTTACACCCCGGATATGCGCAACCGCGCAGTGGCCGCGCAGGTCGCTGGCGGTGGCGATGAACTCCAGTGTCTCGCCCGGCGCAAGATCGGACGGGGGCTCCCAGAACACGCGGTAGGGCGCGGCATCATCCGTGCCGAGGAGCTCGTACTGGCCCGGCCGTGAGGCCCGCGACATCACGAACGTGACCTCGGCCACACCGTCACCACCGGAAACCTCGGCGCGAATTTCCCGGCGCGTGGGAAAGACCAGGCCATCCACTTCGCGGGAAGTGAAACTGAGGGTGGCTTCGTCCGCCGGGTTGACCAAGGAGATTTGCGGAGGAGCGGTTGGCGCGGAGAGTGCCGCGGCAGCACGCCACACGGCGAACTGCAGCGGCGCCAGCGTGACTCGGACTGCGCCGGCGCTGTCCGCCGTCAGGGCTTCCCCGCCGGGGGCATCAGGCGTGCGGGAATCGAAAATGCGCATGACGGTGGCCCGCGCCGGCTGGCTGGTCGGAACGGAGGCGGTAAGCGTCACGGTTCGCGAGTTGTTGAGGGCAATGACATATTCCACGAGCTCGTGGCGCTCGATGCGGGAAAAGGCAAACAACCCGGGCTCGGCCGTCAGACGGGGAAGCATGGCGCCGACACGCAGGGCCGGATGTCGGGCGCGCAGCGCGCCGAGGCGGGAAAAGAACCGGTAGAAGGGGTGTTGCTCGTCAAACTTGTCGTCCGCGCCGGTGCGCGTGGTGCCAAGGAGCGTGGCAGTTCTGAAGTCGGGCGCCTGGGAGGCAAACATGTCCTCCCGGGCCTGCATGTCATTGCCTCCGCGGCCGATCATGCCCTGTTCATCGCCATAGTAGACCACCGGCTGGCCGCGGGAGAGGTAGAGCAGGCCGTGACCGAGCTTGACGAGGTCGGCGAGCCGCGCTGGCGGGGCATCGGGATTGTCCTGCTGGAGAAAAAAGGCAAAGCGGCCGGCGTCGTGATTGCCCAGAAAAGTGATCGTCGAGTGGACGTTGCTGTCATGGTCGGTGTAGTCGTCGTCGCGCGCGATGAAATCCGCCAGCGCCGCGGCCGTGCCGCCCTGGGAGACGAATTTCCGCGCGGTTTCGGCTGCTTCGAAGGTAGGGTAAGACCCCGTGGCGGCGGAGCGGTCATCCGGGTATGCTCGGGTGAGAGAAGCATCCGCTGCTTCCACCCTGGAAACGCGAGATCGCGGCGGGCTCCGGCCCGCACGACGGCTGCTTCTCGGGATATCGGGAAAGGACTGTTATGTTAGGAGTCGTTTTGCTGGTCGTACTGTTTCTCTTGCTCCTCGGCGCACTTCCCACTTGGCCGCACAGCCGGAGCTGGGGCTATTATCCGAGCGGCGGACTCGGGCTGCTTCTGGTTGTCGTGCTGGTCCTGCTCTTGGTCCGCTGAATTCGAGCGAACCACGCGGCGGCACGGCGTTGGGGACATCCTTGATCCCGGGCTCATCCGGTGTCGCGCAATGATGCTGCTGGAGGGCGGGGCTCCGTCACCGCCCATGACCAATTCCCTGGCCCGGACGACGCCGGGCCCTCCACCTTTGTTGCCGCCCCCGGTCCGCTAGGGAACCTGCCCGGGGTTAGCGGAGCGGTCGGGTGAACTGGCCGTTTGAGGATCTTCGGGGTTCAGCCGGGATTCTAACCGCGCGGCTAATAACGCGCACAGCGCCAAAGACGAGCGGACTCCAGCGCACGAGTGCGCGCAGGATTTTCAGGCGGGGAAAAACGGTGTGCCGGACAAGTAGGCCGAGCGGCATTGCCGCGAACCGAGCGAGTGGTGGGAGCCGTCGCCAGAATGCCAGCATCCGGTCCAGCCACTCCAAGGGTTGCGCCGCCCGGGCCGCAGCCTTTGCGCATTGGGAGCGGTGGAGGGCAATGTCCCGGCGCAGCGCGGCCTTGGTGGCGGCGAGCCGGGTCAGTTCTCGGTCCGGATACATGCGCGGTCTTCCCCGATTTCGTGTAGGGTGGCAGCGAAAGGGTGCGGCTGGCGCGCGAGGTAACGGCGGAATGCGACAATGACCACCACCAGTGCCCCGGCATAGAGTGCCGTCAATCCACCGAGCACCGCGAGACGGGCGGTTTCCCAGAAGAGATACACCAACGTGAGGCTGGCGAACGTGATGGTCATCATGCCCGAGAAGACCACCGCACTGATCCAGACGAACGTCCGGATCAGGCGGAATTTCTCCTCCTGCACCTCGATTGAGACGAGCTTCAGCCGATCCTGCAAACTCGCCAGCAACCCGTCACCGAGCGATCGGAGCGATCCGAGAAAACCCACGGAGCTGGGTGGGGCCGCATCCATGGCGAAAGCGACTATTTGCTGCGACGGCCCAGGAGCACCCCAACGAGGAGGCCAACACCGGCCGCGATGGCCAGAGACTGGTAGGGATTCGCGCGGATGGTTTCGTCGGTGTATTTGGCTCCGGCGAGGACCTTCTTCCGCGCCCCGGCATAGGCGTCCGTGAAGCGCTCCTGCGCGGCGACGAAGCGCGAGCGCAAAGAGTCGATGGCGTCGGCCGAATGTTCGGACAGGGAGTCAGCAATCATGGCTTCGGCTTCCGCGACGAGCGCCTGCAGGTCGGTGAGAAGTTCTTTGGGCGTATGGGCGGCATCTTGATTATTTTTCATGGGTAAAGGAGGCGAATTGGCTGCAACCGATGGAAAGCCGGCCGGGCCGGGAGTGGTTCTTGGTTCAGGCGGGCGGCCGCGAGCGGCGCACGAGCGAAAGGACGAACAAGACGAGGAAAATGAGGAAGCACACCCGGGCGATCGTGGCGGCGGCACCGGCGATGATACCGAAGCCGAGCGCGCCGGCGATGAGGGCGATGACCAGGAAGAGGACGGTATAGCTCAGCATAGGATAAGGTCGTTAAGCAGATTTGGATCCGCGCACCATTCCGACGAGTCCAACCACGCTCGCCGCCGTGCCGCCGATGATCAGCCACATCGTTTTGTCCGTGGGCGAACCGGTAAAGAACCGCGAGAAGCTCGATCCAATGGAGTCCGAAGCGTTGATCCCGTAGATAATCAGAACGATTCCTCCGACGAGGAGGGCGAGTGAGATGATCTTATTCATGATGGAGTTTTTTTCGGCTGCCGGACAAGCGGGCGTAATGGGGTCGCTGCTGAATAGGGAAGAATGGTTTGCCGTTAGCGTTGTTCGCCGACTTCGCTGAACTCATACCGCGTCTTTTCCGCGGAGGCGGATTGGTCATCCGCTGCACGGTAGCCAAGGGCGCAGGCACAGACAGTGGAATAGCCTTTTGCCGCGAGACCGAGGAGTTCGTCGTAGCTGGCCGGATCAAGGCCCTCCATCGGGCAGGCATCGACTCCCAGCAACGCGGCCGCGGTCATCAAGTTGCCGCGGGCAATGCGCCAGTTTAATTCGGTGAGGAGCATTTTGGTAGTTACTATCCTGGGACGGGTGGTGGGTTAACGCAGCGGGTGCAGGATGGCGCCTCCACTCGCCGGATTATCGTCGGTACCCGGAGCGACCGTGGAACGAACTTTTCCCAACCAGAGACGCTACTCCTGGCGGGAGATTAACGATATGGGGTGTAACCCGACTGCGGCGGAACGAGGCGCCGCGTTCGCTGAGCCGTCGCGGTCATCCGCCGGTGTTTCCACGGATGAAGGAGTGGTCGCGAGGCAAAGCGCCTCTACGTTGTTGATGGCAGGCCAAAGCGACGTTGGCGCCCTGGTCAAATGAGAGGCCCACAATTCCTCGGGAATCACAGGGCAATTCCGGTCGGGTTAGACCCCATACTCTGGCGGAGCCTCCGGGTGTACCGTTGGGCCCCAGGAAACCACGGACTCGGATGTCTGATGATTGATACGCAGAAGACGACAGGGTCGTCGCCGCGGAACACCGTCTCTCACCGCACCGCGCCTCTCCTCAACTATCAGCCCAGCCCAGAGAATATATGAAATTACATTACCTGCTCATCTCATCGCTCATCGCGACTACGTCGGTCGCATTATTCGCCTCATCCAGCAGCGACAGCAAAATTGAGGATGCCGCGAAGGCTTCCTATAACTACCGCACCGTCCTCCAGGACAAGGTGACGGTCAAGGCCGACGACGGCGTTGTCACGCTTACGGGCGTGGTCGCCGACAATAGCATGAAATCCGTCGCTGAAGACACCGTGTCCAACCTCCCGGGTGTCACTCGGGTGGACAACCAGATCACCTTGGATCCGGCGCTCAAGGAGCACTCCGACAGCTGGATCGCGCTGAAGCTTCACACCCAGTTGCTCGTTCGGTCGAACGTGAGCAACGCCAACACTACGATCAACGTGAAGGACGGGGTCGTGACCCTGACCGGCACCGCCGACAACCAGGCGCAAAAAGATCTCACTGGGGTTTATGCCAAGGAAATTGACTGGGTGAAATCGGTCAAAAACGATATCGTCGTGAACGAGAAGCCCACCATGGGCGAGACCATGGGCGAGCACATCGACGACGCCTCGATCACCAGCCAGGTGAAATACACGTTGCTCACCCACAAATCGACGAGCGCACTCAAGACCAAGGTCACAACCACTGACGGTGTGGTCGTGATCACGGGCGAGGCGGCCAACGATGCGGAAAAATCCCTCGTCGGGAAGCTCGTGGAGAGCATTCGGGGTGTGAAATCCGTCGACAACAATATGACGGTGAAAATCTGATTCATTGGCCGTCATCGTCTGCGTCCATCCGTCGGCCTGCCCGATCGATGGAAAATGCAACGAACGGTCAGAATCCACCGCAATCAAGAAGACCGGAGCCGCCGTGGCTCCGGTCTTTGCGTTTGCCCAAAACGCTTCATCCGAGATCAAGCAGTCGGATGTCGGGGGGTCGCCGCTCGGCCTGTCCTCCATAGCTTGACGAAGGAGTGCGAGCCCGGCTACACGTTCCTTCCCGTTCGGCGCCGAACTCGTTTGGCGGCGGGGCTGCATCGTTGCAGCCTAACCGAGCCCCGCCACGGCTCTGAGCGCGTTGGGGAGAACGCGCGCCACCTGAGCGGGTCGACATCAGACACGCGGTCCGCCTTTTTGCAGCGCCAGCTCGATGGCTGAGCCGCAGTCTAAGTGCGTGGATTCGGCTCCGAGCGGCCGGTGAGCCGGGGTAGGGAGGAGGCGGACCCGGAAGCGGGTTTCGCAGCGATTTTACAACGAACCAGCTTCCCCTCGCCGTGGCGGGGCCGATTGTAGGCTGTCAGCACCTTCTGGCCCGAATCCTGCTTTTAAGCGAATGCCGGGGGGCCCGGCACATAACCACCATGAAATCACTCATCGGTTCGCTGCTCGCCCTGCTGATCGTGGGCACTATCCGCGGGGCCGATACCGTGATTTATGCCGAGGATCCGCGCGTCGATTCCTCCTCATGAAGCTCAGGGCTGCGGGCACGGGAAAGCCTCTGCGCGAGATTGCCGCCGAGGAGTTCCGCAGCGAGTTAAGCATCCCGGATGGCCAAGTCGGCCAGAAGCGCCTGGCGCCTTTTGTCGACGATTTTCACGCCCAGGCGGAGACGAACGCGCCAGCTAGGCTCATCGTGCGG
>Ga0182011_10003221_pt1 | contig 13452 bp, 10 predicted proteins | sample 711E1DmetaG_FD_120481 | JGI IMG/M metagenome (GOLD analysis project Ga0182011, IMG submission 120481) | Permafrost microbial communities from Stordalen Mire, Sweden - 711E1D metaG | ecosystem: Environmental > Terrestrial > Soil > Wetlands > Permafrost | place: Sweden: Stordalen | collected... | reverse complement strand
TCTTCTTCGCCGAGGGATTTCCCGCGATGTTTTTCGGCGGCCTGTGGGCCACCCACCCGCCGCTCGACACCCGCATCCGGGCCGTCGATCCTCAATGGGACGGCAAGTTCTTCGATCCCGAGACGGTCGTCGACGTGCGCCCCGAAAGCTTCCAAAGCGTCGGGAACGGCCCGCCGCCGCTGCCGGAGGCGGAGGCGGTGCGGCGCGCGTACCATACCCCCGCGGGGGTGCCCCCGCTCCTGCCGCCGGTCATCGCGCTGGCCCCCGCCGCCGCCATGGCCCAGATCGGCAGCGTCACGTCGCAGCACGTCGACTATGCCCGCGCCATGATCGACGCAACCCCGGCGCGTCTGCGCGATGCGGCCCGCGTCACCCGCGAGGCGCCGGCCCTGGTCTATGGACTGCTGCTGGATCCGAACGAGGAGGTCGGGGAAAAGCAGACCGCCATTCTCACGGCGCGCGCAGGCCGCGCCACGGCCGACCTGGTCCGTGAACTGCGTCCGCACTTCGCGCAGCTCGCCGCCGCCACGCGACTCCCGCTGGCCCAGCTGACCCTGCCCGCGCTGCGCCAGCTGCCTCCCGCCGAACTCTCCGTTTTTGCCGGCACCTGCCAGGCGCTGATCGAAGCCGATGCCAAGCTCTCCTATTTTGAGTTCGCGGTGCAGCGGGTCCTGCTCCGCCATCTCCAGATTGCGCAGAACCCGTCGGCGACCAGCACCCGGTTCTACTCGTTCAATGCCGTGGCCGGCGATATCGCGGTGCTGCTCTCCGCCCTGGCCTGGGCGGGAGCCCTGCATGGTCCGGAACAGGCCGATGGTTCGGTCACCGCCGATGCCGTCGCGGCGACGGCCGCGTTCCGCGACGGCGCCGGCCAGCTGAAGCTGGTCGAGACCCAGCTGACGCTGCTCCCGCCGGAAGCCTGCGCCTTCTCCGCCGTCGAGACGGCCCTCGACCACCTCGCTGGCGCCTCCCTGCCCATCAAACAGCGTCTGCTGCTCGGTTGTGCCCACACCGTCAGCTACGACAATCAGATCCGCGCCGAGGAGGGCGAGCTGCTCCGGGCCTTCGCCGATTCTCTCGGCTGCCCGATGCCGCCGTTGCTGGCGGGACTCTGATCGGATTTTCGGCCCGAGGGTGGCGCCGCGCTGGCCGCGCGCACGCCGGGCCGGGATTCTGCAGAACCTCAGGCGATTTTGCGGTACTTCTCCGGCGGGATCTTGAAGCGGTGGCCCGAGTCGAGATCAGTGAAGATGTGCCATTGAATGTCGTCCGTCCTGTGCACGGCGACTTCCAGCACCTTGCCCTGATCGTAGTGATATTCCTCTGACTCGAACAGGTGATCCGAATGGGGGACCGCTTCGCCGATCTCTCCGGTGTGGTTCTCCAGAATCTCAATTTTCCAGTGCATGGGGATTAAGGGGTTCAAACAACGCTGCAGCCGGAGCCACAGTCGCGGCGCCATGCTGGCCGAGTCGTCGTCTCCGTCAAGCCTTGGTCGGGCCGGCCCCACGGCCCGCTGTAGATAAACAGCTTCGACCGGGCGAAACGACCGTCTTGACGGTCATCCAGCCCGAAGATTTCGCACCCCGAGGGGCGAAATCTCCGCCCTGCCGGACCGACTTCGTCGGGGCTGGCCGCGACGCCGTCGCTCTGGCCGCAGGCCAGACGGATATTTCGCTCGAAAAGGTCGTCATGGCTGGGAAATATCCGGGCCAGAACCCTCCCTTTCCATGCTTGTCGTCCATGTCCACGTGCAAGTGCGGCCCGACTGCGTCGAGGCTTTCCAGGGCGCAACCCTCCAGAACGCCCGCCAGAGCGTGCAGGAACCCGGGATTGCCCGGTTCGATGTCGTGCAGCAGGCCGATGATCCCGCCCGCTTCGTGCTCGTCGAAGTCTACCGCACCGCCACCGCCGCCGCCGCCCACAAGGAAACCGCGCATTACCAAGCCTGGCGCGACGCGGTTGCGCCGATGATGGCCGCGCCGCGCACGAGCGTCAAATACGCCAACCTCTTTCCCGCCGACGCCGGGTGGTGAGGGCTGTCATGCGTTTTGAGTTCGCCACCGCGACGCGCATTGTCTTCGGCCCCGGCGCCCTGGGCGAGGCCGGGGCCGCGGCGCGCCATTTCGGGCGCCATGCGTTCGTGGTCACCGGGCGGAACCCCGAGCGCGCCGGGTGTCTGCTCGACGGGCTCGCGGCCGAAGGCGTCGTCACCACCACGTGCGCCCTCGCCGGCGAGCCCACCACGGACGCGGTCGTCGCGGCCGCCGCGCAGGCGCGCGCCGCTGGTGCCGATCTCGTGATTGGTTTCGGCGGCGGCAGCCCGATTGACGCGGCCAAGGCGGTGGCGGCGCTGCTCACGAATCCCGGCGACCTGTTCGATTATCTGGAGGTGGTCGGCCGGGCTCAACCCATCACCCGACCCGCCGCGCCGTGCCTCGCCATCCCGACCACGGCCGGGACGGGCGCCGAGGTCACGCGCAACGCCGTGCTCGCCTCGCCCGCCCATCGGGTCAAGGTCAGCCTGCGCAGCCCGTTCCTGCTGCCGCGGCTCGCCCTCGTCGATCCCGCGCTGACGAACGACCTGCCGCCCGCTTTGACGGCGAGCACCGGCCTTGACGCGCTCACCCAGTTGATCGAACCCTACGTCTGCTCCCGCGCCAACCCGCTCACCGACGGGATCTGCGCCGAGGGTCTCCGCCGCGCGGCCCGGGCGCTCCGGATCGCCTGTCACGACGGCCACAATGCCGCCGCCCGTGAGGACATGGCGGTGGCCAGCCTCTGTGGCGGCCTCGCGCTCGCCAACGCCGGCCTGGGCGCGGCGCACGGCTTTGCGGCGCCGATCGGCGGCATGTTTCCGGCACCGCACGGCGCCGTGTGTGCCGCGCTGCTCCCGCACGTGATGGCCGCGAATCTCCAGGCGGCGCGGGGACGGGCGGGCGGCCAGACCACCGTCGAACGCCACGCCGAGGTCGCCCGCCTGCTCACCGGCGATCCGACCGCCACCGCGGAGGACGGCGCTCGGTGGGTGCGCGCGCTCGTCACGGAGCTGCAGATCCCGGGTTTGCGCACCTACGGCGTCACCGCGGAGGACGTCCCGGTCCTAGTCGAGAAAGCCGCCCGCGCCAGCAGCATGAAGTCCAATCCCGTGGCGCTTTCGGCGGAGCAAATGGCCGCGATCCTGCAAGCGGCCATCTGATCACGACCCGGGCGCCACCACCGCGCCGCCACCGAGTCCGACCCGTTCACTTCGTGATCACGCCTTCGTGCTGGAGCTTCACGACCTTCGGCCGGATGACCAGCGCGCAATAGCCCTCCCCGGGATGCTGGGCGAAATAGTGCTGATGATAGTCCTCGGCCGGCCAGAATCTCTGCAGCGGCAAGATCTCGGTCACGATGGGCTTGGACAGCTCGGCCTGCGCAGCCATTTTGGATTTTTCCGCAGCGCTCTTCTGCGCCTCGTCCGCATAGAGGATGACCGAGCGGTATTGCGTCCCCTCGTCGGCACCCTGGCGATTGAGACTCGTCGGATCATGGGCCCGCCAGAAGACGTCCAGCAGATGCTCGTAGGTGACTTGGGCCGGATCGTAGGCGATCTGCACCACCTCGGCATGGCCCGTGGTGTCCGAACAGACCTGCTGGTAGGTCGGATCATTCACGTGTCCGCCGGCATAGCCGTTGACGACGGCCCTGACGCCCGGCACGCGCTCGAACACGGCCTCCAGGCACCAGAAACACCCTCCGCCCACCACCGCAAATTCCGTTTTCGTATCCATAGGTTTGGTCTCCGGGGCCGCGACGCCAACCGCCATGGCCAGTCCCAGCACGGCCGCCGCTATCCAGATCGTTTTCATTGTCGAAAGCCCAAGGAAAGAACCTTCGGCGGTTGCGCAAGCACCGGCGCGAGAAGCACCGCGACGCAATCCCGCCAACAGCCAGACGGGATCGCATTCATCCCCGCGTGAGGTGGCGGTATTTGATGCGGTGCGGGCGGTCGGCGTCGTGGCCTTTGCGGCGGCGGTAATCCTCGAGATAGGCGGAGTAGTTGCCAGCGAACCAATGAACCGTGCTCTCGCCCTCAAAGGCGAGGATGTGCGTGGCCACGCGATCAAGGAACCAGCGGTCGTGCGCCACGATCACGGCGCAGCCGGCGAAATGTTCCAGTCCTTCCTCGAGCGCGCGGATGGAATTCACGTCCAGGTCGTTGGTCGGTTCGTCGAGCAGGATGACATTGGCCCCGGTTTTGAGCAGGCGCGCCAAGTGCACCCGGTTGCGCTCGCCGCCCGAGAGGACGCCGACTTTTCGCTGCTGGTCGGAGCCGGTGAAACCGAACTGTGCGCAATACGCGCGTGAGTTGACCGTGCGGCCGCCGAGTTCCAACAACTCCTGCCCGCCGCTGATCGCCTCCCAGATGGTCGCGGCGCCGGGCAGCGTGTCGCGCGACTGATCGACGTGCGCCAGCTTCACCGTCTCGCCGATGCGCAGCGTGCCGGCGTCGGGCTGCTCCGCGCCGGTGATCAGCTTGAACAGCGTCGTCTTGCCCGCGCCATTGGGGCCGATCACCCCCACGATGCCGCCGGGCGGGAGCGAGAAATTCAGGTCGTCGAACAGCAGGTTGTCGCCGAAGGCCTTCGCCACCCCGACCGCCTCCACCACGAGGGTGCCGAGCCGCGGACCGCGCGGGATCAGGATTTCAAACTCCTTTTCCTGTTCCGCGACGTTCTCCTTCAGCATCACCTCGTAGGCGTTGAGCCGCGCCTGCCCCTTCGCCTGGCGCGCCTTGGCCGAGGAGCGGATCCACGCCAGCTCGCGCGCCATCGCCTTCTGGCGGCGGTCCCCGGTTCGCTGCTCGACCGCCAGGCGTTGCTGCTTTTGTTCCAGCCAGGAGGAATAGTTGCCCTTCCACGGAATCCCGTGGCCGTGGTCCAACTCGAGGATCCAGCCCGCCACGTTGTCGAGAAAGTAGCGGTCGTGGGTCACGGCGATCACGGTGCCGGCGTAGCGCTGCAGGTGCTGCTCGAGCCATTGTACCGTCTCGGCATCCAGGTGGTTCGTCGGTTCGTCGAGCAGCAGGATGTCGGGTTGCTGCAGCAGCAGGCGGGCGAGCGCCACGCGGCGCCGTTCCCCGCCCGAGATCACGCGGACCGGCGTGTCGGGTGGCGGACAACGCAGGGCGTCCATCGCCTGTTCGACCTGCGCAGCGACGTCCCACGCGCCGAGCCGGTCGATCCGTTCCTGGAGTTCGCCCTGTTGGCGAAGGACCCGGTCCTTCGCCGCGTCGTCGGGCGCCTCGTTCAGCTCGTCCCAGGTGGCGTCGTAGGCGGCGACCAGATCGGTGAGGGCCCGCACCCCTTCCTCGACGCTCTGGCGCACCGTCTGCGTGTCGTCGAGTTGCGGCTCCTGCGCCAGCAGGCCGACGCGATAACCCGGCTCGAAATGCACATAACCCTCAAACTCGCGGTCGGCCCCCGCCAGGATGCGCAGCAGCGAGCTCTTGCCGGAGCCATTGAGGCCGAGCACGCCGATCTTGGCGCCGTAGTAAAACGACAGGCTGATATCGCGGAGGATCGGCTTCCGCTCGTGCGTCTTGGAGACGCCGATCATGGAAAAGATCACCTTGGGCTCTTCCGGTTTCGCCATGCGTGGACCGAGCCATACGCGCGCCGGCCCGGGGCGCAAGCTGTTGCGCATCGCGGTGGCACGGGCCCCGGCGCTCCCCCGGGCACCGGATGAGCTTCGCGCTCGACTCGACGCGAGGCTTGGGCACAAGTTCGTGCCACCCCTTCCCCATGAAAAAATACCTCGTTGAGTTCATTGGCACGTTCTTCCTCGTGTTCACCGTCGGCACCGCGGTCCGGGCCGGCGCGCCGCTTGCGCCGCTCGCGATCGGCGCCGTCCTGATGGTCATGATCTTCGCCGGCGGCCACGTGTCGGGCGGCCATTTCAATCCCGCCGTGACCCTCGCCGTCTGGCTGCGCGGCAAATGCGACGCCAAGGACGTGGTGCCGTATTGGATCGCCCAGCTGGCCGCCGGAGCGCTGGCGGCCGCCATCGTCGTGGCCCTGCTCGGCAAGCCGCAGCTTGGCGCAGCCCTGCATCCGACCAAGGCGTCGTTGGTAGTTGAGTTTCTGTTCACCTTCGCCCTCGCCTGGGTGGTGCTGAACGCCGCCACGGCCAAGGGCACGGCGGGCAATTCATTCTACGGCCTGGCCATCGGCTTCACCGTGCTGGCCGGCGCCGTGGCGGTCGGCGGAATCTCGGGCGGCGCCTTCAATCCGGCCGTCGGCCTCGGCGTCTACCTGATGGGCCTCGAGAAGCTGACCCAGCTGGGCGTCTATGTGGTGGCCGACCTGCTCGGCGGCGCGACCGCGGCCCTGGCGTTCAAGGCGACCCACGACGCCGGCGAATAATCCGCTCAAGCGGCGCGGTCCCGCGCCGAAGAGGGAACGCGCGGGCGGCCGATCCCGTTCTGCCGCCTTGACAACCGTCCCTCGTTCGACCTTTTTGGCCGCTCACTCATGAAATCCTCCGGCACGACTCGCTCGTCCCTCGACCTCGCCCTCGCCCTTGTGGTCGTTGTCGTCGTTGCGCTCGTCCGCGCGCCGCGAGGGTCGTGAACTGACACGAATTTGCCCCCTCCGGCGCCGCGCCGGAGGGGGGTTTTTTTGGCCCCGCCGGATCACGGCCTGGGGGCGGGCTCCATCCCCCCACCATGAAAATCACCGGAGCCAACCTCCTGCGCACCCTGCTCGAACGGCAGGGCATCCACACGATCGCGGGCATCCCCGGCGGCGCCATCCTGCCGTTCTACGACGCCCTGCACGCCAGCGCCATCCGCCACATTCTGGCGCGCCATGAACAGGGCGCGGGGTTCATCGCCCAAGGCATGGCCCGCGTCACCGGGCGCGCCGCGGTCTGCGTCGCGACCTCCGGGCCCGGCGCCACTAACCTGCTGACGGCCATCGCCGACGCCCGGCTTGATTCCGTCCCGTTGGTGGCGCTCACCGGCCAGGTGTCGCAGGCGCTGATTGGCACCGATGCGTTCCAAGAGGTCGACACCTACGGCCTCACGCTGCCGGTCACCAAGCACAACTTCCTCGTGCGTCATCCCAACGAACTCCTGGAGATGGTCCCCCTGACCTTCGAACTGGCGGAGTCGGGGCGGCCCGGTCCGGTGGCGATCGACGTGCCCAAGGACGTGCAGAACGCGACAACCGAAGTGCACGCCTGGCCCGCGCCCGGAGGCCGCCGGCCGGTACCACCGTGTCCGGACGAGCCGATCGACGCGCTGGTGCGCCAGTTGGCGGCCGCCCGGCGACCGGTGCTCTACCTGGGCGGGGGCGTTATCGCCGCGGACGCGACGGATCTGGCCCGGGCGTTGGCGCATCGTCTGGGAGCTCCCACGGTCTGCACGCTGATGGCGTTGGGCGCAATGCCGCCCGATGATCCGCTGTTCATGGGCATGCTGGGCATGCACGCGACCCAGGGCACCAACTTCCTGCTCGAGGAGGCCGATCTGCTGCTCGCGATCGGCGCGCGCTTCGACGACCGCGCCACCGGCAAGGTGGCCGAATTCTGCCCCCAGGCCACGATCGCCCACCTCGACATCGACGCGGCCGAAATCGGCAAAATCAAGTCCGCCTCCCATGGACTGGTCGGCGACGCGGCCGACCTGCTGCGCCGCCTGCTCGAACGGCTGCCCGCGGACGAGCGCCCGGCCTAGCGAGCCCGCGCCGCCGAGCTGCGCGCGGCCCATCCGCTGCGGCACCCGGCGCAATCGGCGGACCCGCTTCATCCGGTCAATCTCTGCCGCTTCCTTGGCCAGGCGCTGCCGGCCGAGACCATCGTCACCACCGACGTGGGCCAGCACCAGATGTGGGTGGCGCAGGCCTACCCGGTGCGGCGCCCGCGTACGCTGCTGACGTCGGGTGGGCTCGGCACCATGGGTTTCGGCCTGCCCGCCGCGATCGGCGCCGCTTTGGCTGCGCCCGGACGCCGGGTGGTCTGCGTGAGCGGCGACGGCTCGCTCCTGATGAACGTCCAGGAACTCGCGACCCTCGCCGAGTTGGATCTGCCGGTCGCCGTGCTGGTGTTCAACAACGCCCAGTTGGGCCTCGTGCGGCAGCAGCAGGAGCTATTCTACCACCAGCGCTACGAGGCGTCGCGTTTCACCGCCGTGCCCGACTTCGCCGCGCTCGCCCAGGCCTTCGGCGTGCGCGGGCTGCGCCTGGACCCGCGCCACGATCCGCTTGCCGACCTCGCCGCCGCGCTGGCCGCTCCCGGCCCCTGCGTGATCGACATCCCGATCCACGAGCAAGCCAACGTCTACCCGATGGTGCCTCCGGGTGCCGCCAACCGCCACATGATCGCCGAACCCGAACCCGCCTCCTCCCATGCCTGACCCGATCGAAACCACCTCCCCTGCATCCGCCGCGTCCCATGGAACATGTCAACTATTAGATGATATGTCATCTGGCGTCCAGCCTTCAGCTCCCAGCGAGAATACCGCCGGCGGTGGGCCGCCGTCGCCCGCGCCCACCGCGGTGTTGGAACTGCGCGTGCGCAACCATCCCGGCACCATGTCCCACGTCACCGGGCTGTTTGCGCGCCGCGGCTTCAATCTCGAAGCGATCGTCTGCGTGCCGCTGGACGATGGTCGCGAGAGTTGCATGCTGCTTCTCGTCGCCGACGAGCCGCGGCTGGAACAGGTCGAGCGCCAGCTCGCCAAGCTCTACGACGTGCTCGCGGTCCGCCATCGCCCTGATTTGGCGCCGGACTTGTTCCGCCAGTTCGCCCGGATCACCGGCGGCGCGGCGCCCGTTTCCGCCGGATGAGACACGCGCGGCCCAGCCACGCCTTCGTCGCTCTGCCGGTTCCGGTGGCGGATCAAAAACGTTCGCCTTCGCGCGGTCGCATCGGTTGATGGGCGGTCGGTCGAAAGTGGCACGGGTCTCCCTTGGCTCCATCGGCCGGGCGAAGGAGGCCGACCCGTGGTTTGGAAGAACTCCAGCTCCATCGCGACCGACGTCTTCTAGCCCGCCTATTTCACACCCGCGCATGGTCGATTCACACACCCCGTCGCTTCGCGCCACCCCTCTCGGTAGAGGGGACTCGGAGCACCGCAGACGAAATCCCCTCTGGAGAGGGGTGCCCGACAGGGCGGGGTGTGTCGGTGCTGACCTGGAAGTGTGAAAAACCCGGGCTAGGCCCACCATTGGCGCCAAAATCCAAGCATGGGGCAGAGGCCGATGTCACCTCGGACGATCGACCGCTCGGTGATGCGCCCACGGCGCGAGCTCCCGCGCGGGATTGGTTGCCAAAATAACCGGTCGGTGTTGTTTTAATGAATCAGACTTGTGTTTCTGAAATAGTTGGCTTTCGTCCCGCCCCTTACCCTGCGCCGGTGCGGCCTGATTACGATTATCAACCATGCCCTCCCCATCTAAACACGTATGGAAATTCACGCGCGCCGGTGGATTGGATCAGGTGCGCTTCGAGACGGCGGAAGATTTTTCGGATCTTGGCAATCTCGACCAGAAGCTGTGGGTCGCCCTCAGCTGCCCCACCCGCGGCGTGGAGTTCGATGAACGCACGCTCGCGCTGATCGATACCGACGGCGATGGGCGCGTCCGCGCGCCCGAGCTGATCGCGGCGGTGGCGTGGGTGTGTCAGCAGCTTAAAGATCCGGGCGCGCTGGCCGAGGGCGGCGCGGCCCTGCCGCTGGGCGCGATCAACGACGCCACCGAATCCGGCGCGCAACTGCTGGCCTGCGCACGCCGCATCCTCAAGGCGCTCGGCAAGCCTGACGCCACGGAGATCACGGTGGTCGACACCGCGGATCCGGCGAAAATCCTCGGTCGGTCGGAATTCCACGGTGACGGCGTGCTCCAACCAGAGTCGGCCGGCGGTGACGCCAGCCTCCAGCAGGTGATCCGCGACATCATGGCGACAACCGGGACGGTCAAGGACCGCCGCGGCGTTGACGGGGTGGACGCCGCCCTCCTCGCGCGGTTCTTCGACGAACTGAAGACCCGCGACACCTGGCTGGCGCAGGCCGAGCAGACAGCCCGGCCGCTCGGGGAGGATACGCCGGCGGCGTTCGCGGCGCTGCAGGCGGTCAAGAACAAGGTGGCGGACTATTTCGCGCGGTGCCGGCTGGCCGCGTTTGATGGCCGGGCGGCCGCCCCGCTCAACCGCGCGGAATCCGAGTTTGCCGCGTTGGCCGCGCAGGATCTCTCCACGCTGGGCGACGCGGTGGCGGCCCTGCCGCTCGCCCGCGTCGAGGCCGGCCGCGCCCTGCCGCTGGCAGAAGGCGTCAACCCGGCGTGGGCAACGCCGCTCGCGGCTTTTCGTGCCGGCGTGGTCGAGGCGTTGCTGGGCCGCGGCCGCACGGTGCTGGCGGAAGCCGAGTGGGACGAGATCCTCGGGAAGTTCGCCTCGTACGCCGCCCTCACCACGGCCAAGGCAGCCGTGGCGGTCGAGAAGCTGGGAAGCGGACGGATCCGGGAACTGCTCGCCGGCGACACCCGCGCGAAGCTCGAGGAACTCATCCGGAAAGACCTGGCGGTCGCGCCGGAAATCGCGGCGATTGACTCGGTGGAGCGCCTGGCGCGCTACCATCGCGATCTCGGTCGCCTGCTCAACAATTTCGTCGCATTCGCCGACTTCTACTCGCCCGACCGTTGGGCCACGTTCCAAGCCGGCACGCTCTACCTCGACGGCCGCAGCTGCGAGCTGTGCGTGCAGGTGGACGACCCCGGGGCGCACGCGGGCCTGGCGGTGCTCAGCAAGATGTACCTCGCCTACTGCGACTGCCGTCGCCCCGGCGGAGCGACCATCAAGATCGCCGCTTGCTTCACCCAGGGTGACAGCGACTTCTTGATGGTCGGACGCAACGGCATCTTCTACGACCGGAAGGGCCGCGACTGGGACGCCACGATCACCAAGGTCCTCGACAACCCAATTTCGATCCGGCAGGCGTTCTGGGCGCCCTACAAAAAATTCCTGCGGATGATCGAGGAACAGGTCGCCAAACGCGCCGCGACCGCCGAGTCGGCCTCCGACGCGAAACTGGCCGCCGCTGCCTCCGCCACCGCCAATGTCGACAAGGGCGCCGCCAAGCCCGAACCGAAGAAGTTCGACCTCGCGCTGATCACCGGGATCGGCGTGGCCCTCGGTTCGATCGGTACCATGCTTGCCGCGATCTTCGCCAAGGTCGTCGACTTTGATTGGTGGAAATACCCGCTGGTGCTGGTGGGCCTCATGCTCCTGATCTCGCTACCCTCCATGCTCATCGCCTGGCTGAAATTGCGCCAGCGCACCCTGGGCCCCGTGCTGGACGCCAACGGTTGGGCCATCAACGGGCGGGTGAGGATCAACATTCCGCTCGGCACCGCCCTCACCCACCAGGCCAAGCTGCCGGTCAACTCCCAGCGGACGCTGGAAGATCCCTACGAAGACAAGGACGCCGCCCGGCGGCGGCATTGGACGATTGCCCTCCTGCTGGTCCTGGCGCTGGCGGCGGCGGCGTGGTGGTGGCGCGACCGTTGGTGGTGGCGGGTGACTGGAGGCACTCCTCCCGCACCCGCGGCTGCGACCGCGCCCGTCAATCCGACGGCACCGAAACCCGAAGCGGCAGTCAAACCCGCCAACCCCTGAACACCGCAACCCGCATCATTCTCATGAAACACCAATCAATCCCAACTCTGGCGGGCCTTGTGCTCGCCACCCTCGGCCTCCTCGCGCTGCCCGCGCGAGCCGACACCGTCACGCTCAAGAACGGTTCCGTCATCCACGGCAAGGTCCTCAAGATCGAGGGCGGAGCCATCACGGTCTCCACGGACTTTGCCGGTGACCTGACGATCAAGCAGGATCAGGTCACCTCGTTCGAGACGGACGAGCCCATGTTCCTGAAGACCCAGGAGAACACGGCGATCCTGAGCAAAGTCGAACGCAAGGAGGCCGGCCTGGTGCTGGTCAGTCCCAGCGGCAATTACCAGACCACGGTGGCCGACATCAAATCGTCCTGGCCCAAGGACGCCGAGGATCCCGAGGTCGTCGCCCTGCGCCGTCATTGGAACGTCGAGATCAATGCGGATTTGACGGGCAAGAGCGGCAATTCGACCGGCTTCTCCAGTGCCTACGGGGTGATCGCTACGCTCAAGTCGACGAATGACGCGCTTAAATTCTACGGCATGGGCAGCCACGCCGTGGCGAACGGCCAGCGGTCGGAAGACGCCTACAAGGGCGGGGTGGAATACAATGCCTTTTTCTCCCCCGTCATGTCGTGGTTTGTTTCCACCGAGCTGATGCAGGATAACGTCAAAGACATCTCCCTGCGGGTCAGCACCCTCGGTGGCATCGGCTACAACGCGGTCCGCAGCGCCCACGAAGACCTCCAGTTGCGCGCGGGTCTGTCGTACCGGCATGATTCCTACAACACCGTCCCGCCCACGCCCAGTTATGGCGCCGCCGGCTGCAACTTGGGGCTGGTGCACCGCCTCGATATCGGGACTTGGGCGGTGATGAAGAACGCCATCAGCTACGTGCCGGCGTTCAAAGACGTCGGGAATTACGTCATCGATCACGACACCAATCTCACGTTTCCGTTCGGCGGCTCGAAGACCTGGGGTCTGCGCTTGGGTGTGACCAATGAGTACACTTCGAAGCCGATCGACCACGCCAAGCGGCTCGACTCCACCTACTACCTGCGGCTTGTGCTGAACATGCTCTGATCCGCGGGATCGCCCGCGCGGCCCATCCTGATCACTGCAAGGTCAGGAAGACGCGCGGGCCCTTGTTCTGCGTGGTCGCCCCGGCCGCGACGTTCGCGAGGAAAAGCCGCGCCAGGTCGATCTTCCCCGTCTGCACGAAATAGTCGCGCACCTGCTGCGCACGGGCCGCGCCGAGCGCCCGCAGGTCGTCGTCGTTGACCTCCATCGCGTCGGCGAGCCGGGCCGTCATCTCCGCCAGGGACGGACCCGACGCAGGCGCGGCGCCCGACGCCGGGGCCGCCTCCGCAGACGCTGCGGGCTTGGGCGCCGCGGCCGGCGCCGACGAGCCCTTGAAAGTGACGACGTCGATCACGCGGCGGAGGATTCCGTGCTTGGCCGCAGGCGGCGGTGCGACGACGGGAGGCGGCGGCAAAGGCGCACCGAGGGGTGTGCCGGGAGGGAACTTCTCGTCGAAGAGTTTCTTGATCATCGCGGCGTTGTCCTCCGGCGAAATGGTTAGCTGCTCCGGGGGAAGAATGTTGGGATCGACGGCGTGGCCTGCCTCCCAAATCTGGCGGCGGACGCGGTCGGCCAGCTTCTGCTGTTTGAGCACAAACGCATCAGCCGCCGCATCGTAGTCGCCCTCGATGCCCAGGTTGAGACCGGGTCGGTTGGTCAGGGCCTTAACCAGCGTTTCGAGCTTTTTGTCCTCGGTGGGCAGCCACTGGGCGGCCCCGGG
>Ga0182011_10003220_pt1 | contig 13454 bp, 6 predicted proteins | sample 711E1DmetaG_FD_120481 | JGI IMG/M metagenome (GOLD analysis project Ga0182011, IMG submission 120481) | Permafrost microbial communities from Stordalen Mire, Sweden - 711E1D metaG | ecosystem: Environmental > Terrestrial > Soil > Wetlands > Permafrost | place: Sweden: Stordalen | collected... | reverse complement strand
GCAGGCCGGCGGAGCCGTGGATAGCAAGCTGACCGTCCTCGCCGCTCCCGCCGGGGGCTCACTCATAGAGCTTGCTCACTAATTTATGAAACCCACTGTCTCATTCACGTTGACAAGTTCCGCAGTCTGGTGAACATGCGGACCATGGTCGCTCAGCCTGCGGCCTCACGCAAGAGCCGCAGCTACTTGAGCGACCACGCTGGCGCTACCAGCGGGATCAACTTCCCGCCCAGTGATCGACATCCGAGGATCGACACCGCTAGTGCTGGCGTCAGCTGGGTCAGCCTAACCCTTGCCCGGCGCTGTCCCCCAGATAGCCGTTCCGCTCTTGTTGTGGAGTGTGATCTTCTGCTCGTAGAGCAGCGCTGCTCCGCCGTCGTAGCTGTAGTCGTTGGTTACGTCGACCGCGCCCTGGTAGCTCGCGGTGTGCAGGGTGACCTGGATGTTGAACTGGTCGTTGGTGGCCTTGTCGCCTTGTACTGCAAGCGTTCCGCTGAATGAAAGCTCCAGATAATGGTCAGCGCCTGCGACAGGCGACGGGGCCGCGACGACTGTGCAGCCCATCACCTTTCCCAGGTTCGAGTAGCCGATGCTGACGTAGTTGGTTGCAACCACTACAGCAGTGCCCAAGCCCTCGTCTTGGTACCAGTAGCGAAGTGTCACCGTTGACATGTCAACGGTCTGGGATGTCCTGTTGTCAATTCGGAGATTGAGACTGATCTGACCCGTGGCGCCAGTGGTCTTCTGCGCGACCCAGACCTGCAGGCCGCTAGCTGGCGCGGTTGACGTCGAAGTGGTACCACCCGCTCCGCCGGCAGCCCCGCCCCCGCCCGATGACACAGTGCTGGTGCCGCCAGCGCCTCCGCCAGCGTCGCCCTTGCTGCTCCCGCCACTCGCGAAGGGATTAGTGCCCCCGGTTCCGCTCGCGCCACCAATGCCGCCCGTGCCGCCGCCTGCGCCGCCCTTGCCGCCCGCGGCGCTAATTCCGCCGGTTGCACTCGTTCCACCCTTGCCGCCCGTGGCGGTGGTCCCGCCGGCTCCGCTCTTGCCGCCCGTGGCGGTGGTCCCGCCGGCTCCGCTCTTGCCTCCGGTTGTGCTCGCGCCGCCTGAACCAATGGTTCCACCCGCGCTGGACTTGCCGCCCGTGCCTACCACGCCGCCAGAATCGCCGACGCCACCCTGTCTGGTTAGGCCGCCGTTTGGTTGGCCGGTGGAGCCCCCCACGCCGCCGGCTCCCTCGCCACCCGTGTTGCCACCGGCCTGCGCCGGGCCTGCGTGCCTCACCACCTCATCAGGTGCGCCGCAGGCGGCCCCAAACATCAGGCCAACAACCACGACTGGGAAAAGCACGCTGAGCGAGACTTCACCGAGTCCACTTGCTCTTGCGGCCACCCATCGCCACAAATCCATCTGACCAACCGCAACTGTCCAAGGAAGATATGGTCTCACGGTATGCCTACTCTCGATCATCACATATAGAGTACCCTCAGAAGACCTCGAAACGGAAATGCGAAGAGCACAACAACGCTAGATCAGTGTGCGTCTGACCACATTGTCCTACTCGCTTATCGCGCAACCACGAGCTAGCTCTGCCGCATCAGATCCGCCTTCGAGAGCCGGCCTCGGCCTTTGGTGGATCGAAGAGCCGATGCAGGAGCCCTAGAATGCGAGCAGTCCGCCCAGCGATAGTCCCAAGGTCCCGCGTTGCACGCGCTGGTCATTCAAGCGGAAGACCTCGCCGCCTCCCTGGGCCGAGAGCACGAGCCATGTGCTGCGATAGGAACGCAACATAGCTGACGCGGCACCGCCGTAGGTCAGTCCGTAGGAATATGTGCCGTCGTATCGAGTATCGTGTTGGCGCGTGATGGGCATGCCGACCGTCGGCCCCAGCAACAACGCGAACCTGTCTGTCCATAGCAGCGGCCAGAGTGCGTCGAGCGAGATCCCGAAGCGCAGGAACGACGATTGATAGTCCGGGGACGTGGCATCGAAGGACGAGAACTCAGCGCGCGCGCGCAGCGCGAACCTGCCGACCCTGCGCATGTAGGAAAGGGCAGCCGTCCCAACCAAGGATCCAGTTCCAGGCACCGGACTGCTCTGCAGGCCGACATCAACGCCCAAGGAATTGGGCTGCCACAACCCGCCCTTCTCTCTATGGTTGTCAGCATCTGCCAGGACCGGGGCCATAGATGCTGTCTCGATGACCGTCGAGCTACCCGCCGCGAGCGAGAAAGTCGTCTCGCTGACGCTGGCCAGAACCCGCCGCACAACCCGATACTCGCCAGCAGGCAGGGCCAGGTACACGTCCTCGCCGGAGGTCGAGCCCAATTCCGCAATCACCTCGCCGCGTCCCCGGTCTACCACCGTGTAGGTGACGCCGGTTTCACGCGGGAAGACCAGGCGAGCGTCGTTGGGCCGCGTGCGGGCCAGGATCACGTCGCCGGCACCGGACATCCGATAGTCGTAGGTCGGGTGCTGGCCGCCGACCAGGCTAGCCGCGGTGCTGGCCAGGGTGCGCCTGAACGCGAATTGATAGACCTCACCCAAGGTCACCTGCCCATCATGAGAAGAGTCGGCGGCGCCACGCAGGCCGGCCATGAAATTGTGGGTGAAGAACGAGCCCTGGAGGTCGTCGGACTCTTGCGATAACTCGTTTGCCGTCGAGGAGGTCACGATCGCCATGCCCCTCACGCTCCCGGGATCGGCCAAATGGATCTCGTACCCCGGTGCGCGTCGGCCACCCTTCACGCCGGTGAGCGCGCCCGACTGGCAGGCGTCGACAAACGCCACGCGCACATCTGCCCCGGTGAGCTGTTCGAGATACGAACGCAGATCACGCAGGGGCAAGCGCGACGATCCCAGCTCAAGCGCCTCCTGGTCACCGTGGCCTGAATAGTAGAAGAGGAACAGGGTCCGCTTGCCCTCGGCGTGCGCGCGGTCAAGCTGGGCCCGCGCAGCGGCCAACGCCTCTTCAACCGCCTGGCGCCGCGCGCCCTTGACGGTGACGACGCTATCAAATCCGCCCGCGCTGCTAAGCAAGCTGGCCAGCTTGCCGGCTTCTGCCTCGGCATAGCGCAGGGTCCGGGCCGGGTCGTGTCCCAGATTGTTGCCGACCACGACTGCCACGCGGGCCTGTTGGGCCTGCGCATAGGCAGCCCCTTGCCCCAACACCAAGATCAGACAAACGCCTAACAAGCGGAGGGACATAGCTGTAGCGTACCTCATTATTTCACGGCCGTGACAGCGATAGTGACAGGCCCATGCACCATTAGTGACCATGGTCACGGCCGCCTCAGCAAAAAAGATACTTGCTCAGCCTCGATAGGCAACCGTGCCGCTTGCTGGATGTCACCCCTGCCCGCGGCCAGCGCCTCGGCCACGGCCGCGCGCACAACGTCCTCGCCAAGAGCTGCCGGCGTCCAGAGAGCGAAAACCCTTTCCCAACCGTGGTGGTCATCCAATTCCACGGAATCGGGCAGCATGACCTCAGCACCGGCCGGAGCGCTCACCCCGGCCAATGCGTCATCGCGGTAGTAGGGGAACACCCGGCCGATGTCGTCAACCCCGAACACCAGCAACACGCCTGGTTGGTCCTTGGTGTAAGCGAAGCGCAACCGGTCGTCCTTCACGAAGTCGTCGCCGTCCTTGACCGGAAACACGCTGTCACCGCGTTTGCAAAACGCCTCGACCAAAAGGGCGCCTTTGCTACGCACGGCACCCGCGACGTGCCTGGTGGCACCAGAAATCTTGTTCGGCGCCGTTGGTGCCGGAGAGAAGCGTATCATCACGAGGAGGACAACTGCCGCGGCCGCAACCGGAGTGAGCGTCAGGGGCACGCGCCACCAGGCTTTGCGGCGCCGTTCGGCCACCCTCGCCAGGATCGCGCGAGCTGCCAGCAGGCTTTGGCTCTCGGGATCGCTTCCGAGCAGTTCCTGCCGGGCCGAGACCAACTCCGCCAATGCAGCCGCACACCGATCGCAGGTACGCAGGTGGTCGCCCGCCTCCGGGGATCGCTCAGCCTCTGGCTTCGCCTCCCATTGCACCAGCTCTAGCCGCATCACGCAATCCGTCATGAGTTCCCCTCCCTCTTCGTTCCTCCCGACTCGGGCTCCGCAACCCCAAGCAGCTCCCGAGCGATTCTCGCAATCTTGCGCAGTCGATTGAAAACCGTTCGCCTTGTGATCCCAAGGGTTTGGGCGATCTCGACCTGCGACATGCCATCCACGTAGTGCATGACCGCCACGCTTGCTCCTGACTCACCACAGCGGTCCAGAACCGCAGCCACGAATTCGCGATCCGCGTGCCGCCCCTCCGTTGATCCCGACGACGAGGGCCGCAGCCGCAGGGAAGTGGCCGCGCGCGCGTGAACCTTGACCTCACGGATCTGATTCAGACAAACGTTGGTCGATACGCGGTACAGATAGCGAAGGGCATCCACGTCGTTGGGAAACGACGGCCCGCGCGTGAGCACGCGAACAAACGCCTCCTGGGTCGCGTCCCGAGCCGCCGCCTGGGACTGCAACATCCGCCGACAGTGAGCATAGATTGCCGGCGCGTACTTCTGATACAACGCAGCAAGGGCAGTCTCGCTTGTTCTTTCCACGACTCGTGGGCTCGCCTCTCGGCCCAGGTTCATCAAAGCATAGTCGGCCGGGACGCTGGAAAAAAGTGGTCCTGCGCATCCCGCGACGCTGGCCGGCGCTAACGCTGCGCTTCCGAAGCCCAGGGGCACTCGTCCCAGCTCGTCGAACATACCAAGGCCACAGGCCGATCTGGCCTCCACGGAAACCGTGGCCCCGAATGTATTGGACCGCGTGCCGAGCATCGATTCTCAATGAGAACCCCGCGAATTCCGCGGAGCAAATCATCCTCCCTCGCAGCCTGAACACGCGAGCCTGGTCGCGTGGGAAGCCCGCCGGATCCCCCTGCGGCGAAGCGAACCCTCCCAGGGTTCCCATGTCAGCCTGGTGGGAACGGTGCCCGTCCAGCCGCGATCGTCTCACGAACCTTCTGGAAGCCGCAGTATGCTGGACCGCACCCGCGGGATGGAGACTCTCGTTCCATGGTGGCCATGTTGCCGCCCATCGCCCCAACACCAGAAAGGACGTGTGCAATGGTGCTTCCCAGAATCTTCGGTCGCCGCCTACGGGACGTGCAGGCGCCTTGCCGACGCAAGGTAAGTTGGTGTACAACAACCTCCTCCTTTGCTGCTTCCCACTTGTCCATTCTTGATGGTTGGGGAGCGAGGACAACCCACGAGGCTTCCCCCATGACAACGACCACCCTCCCCAGAACCCGAACAGCCCTGCGCCTGCTCTCGGCGGCATTCCTTGTGACGGCCCTGCTGGCAACCGGCGGGACCGCGTTCGCCAAGAAGAAGGCCAAGACCCCAGCAGCTAGCAAAGAGGAGACGCCGCCGCCAGCAGCGACGGTCCCGGCCGCGGAAACTCCGGCCGCGGCTGAGGAAACTCCCGCCCCGGCGCCGGCTACCGCCGAGGAGCCTATGGCTCCCACGCCGGCTGCGGCTCCCGCGCCGGCTGCGGCTCCCGCACCAGCCGCCACCCAGCCGGCAGCCGCCGCCAGCCCCCAGCGCAAGCGCGCGGGGGCGACGGTTGAGCTTGGCCTGTCTCCCCAGAGCACGTCGTACGCGGCTGACAACAAGGGCCCGCCCGCGGTGACCGAGGTGCCCGCCGAGGATTGGGGCTTCAAGTTCCACGGCTTTTTCCGCGGCCCCATGCGCCTGAGCATGAATACTGAGACGGGCCGGGGCATCCAGTTCCACGCCCCGCCCGTCACCCCAGACTTGAACTACACCACTTGGCAATACACCAACAACAACCCCGGCCCCTGGGCTGAGGCGATTTTCCAGTATGGGAACAACCGCGCCATCATGACCATGGCCATCGCCAGCTACAACATCACCTCAGGTTCATGGCGCGAGCTGCAGGACCAACTCGGCATCGACCGCGCCTTCCTCACGCTCAATTTTCCGGACGCCTTTGGCGACGTTGGCAAGATGACGTGGAACGTGGGCGTGTTCTCCGACCGCTACGGAGCCATGGGCAAGTACGATGGCGGTGCCTATGACACCTACCTAATCGGCCGTACCCGTATCGCCGGCGCCACCGGCACATTCGATTTTGATCTCGCCGACGACTTCAGGCTCGTTGCAGAGATGGGTGTCGGCGCCAAGATGGATGTTCCGCAGTGGACGAAGTATCCCTACACCTCGTGGCAGCCCTACCCGGGCAAAGTGCAGATGGGAACCACTCTGCTGGCCCATGGCCATGTTGGCGCGGTGTTCGCCAACATTCTCACTTTTACGCTTCACGCGATGTACACCTTCACCAGAGACGCCATGCGGACCGACATGAACCTCTCGACCCCTCCCGCGGATCGCGCCATCCCCGAAAACTACATCAGCCCGAGTGGCGCTGGCATGGACGCGACCCTTGCCAGTACAGCCAAGAATGGCAGCATGCGAATTCTGGGAGCTGACCTGAGACTCGACGGCGGATGGATGGGGATCGGCTATCTTGGTTTTTCCCAGATCGCGGCCTCCAACGCCCTCGTCTTGCAGGACTCGATCGAAGTCGTCCACTCCCAAGGCGGCTGGCAGTTCACCAACAACTACCTCGGCAACAATGGAAACGGAACCGTCTACAACATCGGCCTCCAGTACACCTGGAGCTTGGCTGGGTTCTTGCTGCGGCCGCAGGCTTGGTGGGGCCAAGGCACGGACTTCACGGTGCAGCTCTTCGGTATCTACACGTGGATCACCGGTACAGGGGATGTTCCTGGAAACACGTGGTTCGCGGGCATCACTGGACCCGACGGCCTGGGCACCAAGAAGCTGAAGATGGGAACCCAGTTGCTCTACACCCCGCTGCCCTGGGTGTCGGTCGGCGCGCGGTTCGACTGGGTCCAGCCGAACATGGACAACAATACCCACAGTTTCATGGTCCTCTCTCCCCGGCTCATTTTCCACACGGAGTTTGTCACCCACGAGCAGGTCACGGTCCAGTACCAGTACTATGACTATGGGAGCTGGTACAACGCGGCCACCAATGGGATACCCGGCGGCACCTTGACGGGCATGCAGTGGCCGGGTCTGCCCTACCCCTACGGCCAAGCAGGGAATCTCTGGAACCCGATTCGTCCTGACAAGCACACCGTTACCATCGCCGCCAGTATGTGGTGGTAAGCCCTGGCGCCTGGTCGATGGCGCTGGGAAAGAGGTCAAGTCGGGTCAGACCCGGGAATCTGGCACTGCAGCGACCAACTGAGCTTCACCGCGCTGAACCCTAAGTCTACTCGCAGAGGGTCGCCGGATGTGACTCTGTAAGTCACGGCGAGGCCAAGAACGCCTGTCTAACCGGGAATGCTGCATAGCTCTATGCGGCGACCACGCAGCATCTCATGGGAATTCGTCCTGAGTTCGACGGCCTGGGCGTGAACCCCTGCATGGGCTCCTCGGTTCGCGAGTTCACCGCGCGCCGTGGTTGCCGCGGCGCCGAGTACGAGATTCGCGTCGTCAATCGCGGAAACGGCCCAACCCGGCTAGCGGCCGGCCCCTCAACGGCACCATCGTGCCCAACGCCCCGGCCGGCGCCCGGGTTCGCGTCGAGTGCGTGGTCGGCTAAGTACTTGACACTTTGAATGGCCCGCGAGTTATAAAGCGGGGCAAGGGATTTTTCCCCCACGGAAGCCCATGAGCGCGCGAAAAACAGTACGCCCCTGGTTGGATCGACACCTCGTCTGGGGAGCCGCGGCCTGGCTCTTCTTGGCCCTGCCGGCAGGGTTGGCCGAGGCGGCCGCCGCGAACCCAGAAGCGGTGGCAAAGGTAGTACGCCTCAACAAGGAGGCCAGACAGTTCTACGACGCCATGGAGTACTCGCTCGCCGAGAAGAGCCTGAAGAAAGCCCTGGAGATCGGTGAGGCCGCGGCCCTCGGGGATCACGTCGTGATGGCAGGGACGCACGGCAACCTGGGCGTCCTGTACACCACCGGCATCAAGAACGAAGACCAAGCCCTCTTCCATTTCAAGAAGGCGTTGGAATTGCGACCCGACTACGTGCCCAACAAGGAGATGAGTTCTCCTGAGGTGAAGGAGCTGTTCCAACGGGCACACTCCGAAATGGAGAGCACGCCGGCACCTCCTGTCCCTGACACGACCGAGACGTCCACGCCGTCGGAAGGCCAGCTTCGCTGTCCAGCCGCGTCTGTAGCAACGGCAGGCTCGTCGCTCAAACTGCGCTGCGTGGCCGAAGGTTCGCTTTCGGCCAGCGAGGTGATCGTCTACTTCCGCCCGGGGCACGGTGTCTTCCGATCGCGCAAGATGTCGACCGAAAAGACACTGGACGGAAGCCCAAGCTGGACCACGCAGCTTCCTCCCCAAGCAACCTCGGGCGACCAGCTATTCCTCTACTTCGAAGCGCTCAACAAGAAGGGTGATGTACTAAGCTCAGTGGGCAGCGAGGATAATCCCGCCGTGGTCGGCATCCGCAGCGGCGATCAGGGGTCGGAAGAGACAGGCTCAGGCTCACGTCACGCGCGCAGAGTCGATGAGGAGGGCGAGGGCGAAGGCGGCGCGGCCAAGCCCGCCGAGTCTGGTTTCTGGTGGATCGGCCTCGGCTTGGGTTCGGGGATCGGCTATGCCGGAGGCGCCGGGCCCGAGATTTACAAGAACACCGATTTCCGTGCGGGCTATGCCTGGGCAAAGGTCGTCCAAGTCACGCCAGAGCTCGGCTATTTCATGACCCCGAACCTCTCCCTATCACTGCAAGGACGAATACAGTACATTTCTCAGCCTTCTAGCAATGCCATTGCCCCGGCATGCGTCGCATTCCTGGCGCGACTACTCTATTTCAGCAATGGTGAGACCGTCCGCTTCTACGCCGGACCCATCCTGGGCGGTGGCCTGGGCTTCCGCCTCGTCGTCTCGGGCCTCACGACCGCGAGTGGAAAGACGATCACTGACACGGTGAGGGGCGGCCCGATCGTGGCCGGCGTCGGCGGAGGCATGTCGGTTGGCCTGAGCGATAGCTGGAGCTGGATCCTCGAGCTCAACGGCCTGGCCGGGTTCCCCACATTCTCGATGGTGCTGGATTTCAACACGGGCCTGCGCGTCCGCTTTTAGTGCCCGGTTGCGGCCCCCGGTCTAGGCCAAGACGGAACCAGCCGTACCGCCGCCGCCGGGCATGGCGGGCCCGCTGCCGGCGCCGGGCCTGACCCGACTCAACCCATAGGGGATTCGTCCTGCTTTCCGGCCCCAATGGGCGGACTCTGTCTTGCCTCGGCCTCGGGAACGGAACGCCGCCATGGCCGCGTCGTCGGGATTGAAAATCCCTTGAATGAACGCCTTCATCTCTTCCGGCGTGGAGGTCTTCTTGCCGGCCTGCTTCTGGGCCTTGAAGAAGAACAGGGGCAACTGGGTCCACACGGCCCCGGGGCGGGGGTATCCTTTTACGATGAACCTGTTCTCGTCCGGCCGGACGCTTTCGGGAGAGGTCGAGGTGTTGTCGTGCTGCAGGAGGATCTCGTCCATCACCTTGTAGACATCCTTGCTTTCCTCCGTCATGCCGCAATAGTCGAGCATATGGGCCAGGACGTAGTTGGAGGCGATCCAGACATCCTTCCCCTGGTCGGACTTCACTTCCTTTCCCTCCACGGTTCTCTGGGTGGCCCAGCCGTTGGTCACGCGATTGTTCTCATAGATGGTCTTTAAGATCATCTGGACTCGCGTGGGCTTCACCAGCTCTTCCGGGTCCTCGCCCATGGCGATCCAAGCCCACAAACCGTCGAGCTGGTTGGTGAACACGTCGAAGCTCTTGTGAACCCTCAGGGCGTTGAAAGCGGCTTCGCGATCGGGATAGCTTCCCTCCAAGTTTTCGGCAGAGGATACCTCCCAGAACTTGTCCTGGATCTCCCCGTTGACGATGTAGCCGTTCCTCTCGAGCTCGGGATAGACCGAGGCCGTCTCCGCAAGGACTTTTTCCATTTCTCCGTAGACGTACGCCTTGTCGATGAAGGGGCCGAGCTTCATGGCGCCGGCGTCCGGGAGGGCTTTCCACTTCGCCCGGTCGATGGCGCCCTTGTCCTCGTCGGCGTAGCGGTACTTCTTCAGTTGGTCCAAGACCGAGCCGACTTTGTCGAGGGTTTCCGTCAGATTCGCGACCTGGTTCGGGTCGGTCTTCCCCGCGTGGGACTTGAGCAGGCCGAGAACCGCCTTTTTGTCGAAGCCCGGGGACAATTCCAACGCGGACGGAGCGTCGATCGTATTCACTCTTTCCGCGTCGACGCTCCCATCGTCGCGGAGATACCCGCCCCGCTGCAATTCCGCCCGCAAGGTGCCGCCCTGGGGATAAACGGCGAAGTCCCCCGGCTCTACCTTGGGATCGTAGCAGGTGGCGAAATAGCCGCCTTCTATCCCGTCCTGGTTGCGGGTTTTGACCCACAACTTCTCGATGGTTTTCTTGGCTTTCTCGAACCGCCCCCGATAGTTCACGATCTTGGCGTGCAGCGAGCTCCGTTCCGCCTCTGTCGTCGCCTTGTCCAGCATCATCTCCGCCATCCGGATCATGGACTTGTATCCAGCCAAGGCCATGCTGGCGCTGTATGAGTCGTAGCCGAACAGCTTGATGTTGTCGAAGGTGTTCTTGACTTCACCGGCGTTACCTTCAGGGATGCCGTCGCCGTCCCGGTCCAGGCCAATCCAGTAGTTGAACCCGGTCTGCAGGGTCTCCCAGTTCTTGGTGACCAACTCAGGATCGTTCGTGAACTTGGCATCGCGGGCCACCCGCTGGGCCAACTTGGGGAACAGGTCCACCCAGTAGTTAGTGTTGAACCAGTCGTACTCGCTGACGTTCCCGCGCATGGGATTGCCCGCGGTCAAACGGCCCACGTCGTGGCTGACGCTGCCTTTGAGCTTCTTGGGCCCCCGGATGTGGGTCAAAGAGCGGCCGTTGTAGCCTTTCTTGCCGTCGCCTACGTCCGCCTCATATTCCAAATACTCGAAGCGGGCGGCCTGGTCGCCGGGGAGGGGTTTGCCCGCAGGGGCGAGCGCCTTCAGTTTCTTCCACTCCTCGAACTCCGCCCGCATTTTGGTGTTGGCAGCGTGCCAGTGAAAATAGACTTCGGTATCGTCCTGGTCACCAATCGAATCAATGAATTTTTGGCAGATAGCCTCCTCTTTCTCAGGGAACACCATCAACAACAACTGTGAGTACCAGTCCACGTCGGCCGAATTGAGAAAGGGATAGTCGAAGCACTCAAGAAACTCGGCCAATCCTCGATCGCGTGCGGAGCCTGCCGGCTTGGCCGGCAGCGAAGCGTCGCGGGAGGGTTTGGGAACCCTTTGAGGGTTCCCATCTGGATCGACCCAGAGAGCTGCGTTGGATAGAAGATAAGAGAGCTCGTTCATCAGCAGGTTGACCACTCGTATGGCAGCCGGCCGGTCGTTGGCGTAACCGGGATCGCTGCGGACGATGTCGAACACCCCGGACTGGATCGCCTCGGTTCGACCGATCCAATTTGCGTGTTCCGCCAAGGCCCATTCAGTCATGGCAACGGCCCGCGTTTTTTCGTCCGTGAACCTCGCCGTATAGGCTCTAGCGAACGACTTTCCATCGACATACTCTTGTTTCGGGAAGTCCATAACGGTGGCGAAGGGGATCTTCGCCCGTCCGTGGGCCGGAAGCTTCACGGTAACGGCAATGGCCGCTCCGCACTCGAAGGTCGATTCAGGGGCTTTGTGGGTTGTGAACCGGCCCTGCGGGTCCACAAACAGGTCGGTTTTGTAGGCCGCGGTCCGGAAGCCGGGCTGGACGTCAATATCAGCACCGCCCATCTTGGGCACGGCGATGACCATCCGGTCACCGGTCTTCTTGCTGCCCATGATGACGCCTGTCATGGTGGCGGATTGGTATTCCTCGTGAACCTGGTCTTCCGTCGCGCCCTGTCCGCTGAAGGCATTGTCTTGCTCGGCGCGGAGTTTCTTTTCCGTCAGGTTCACCAGAGAGGGCCGCGGGATCACCAACGTCACCGTCCGCTGCTCATCGGTGGGGTTGTCGAGCTCGAACACGTCCACCGTGGCCGGAACCGACACGTCGGCCTCGGTCCCCGACAATTCCGGGGAAATCGTGGTCCGCACGACGCGAACGCCTTCCCACTCGTACCGGGAAATCATGCTGGGCGGGGCCAAGGTCACCGACACATCCTCATCGGCGATGGAATCGGGATAGGCCTGGGGCTCCTCGCCCTTTTCATCCTCCTCCTCACGTTTGAGGTTGGTGAGCAGACGGGTTTGGGTCTTGCCCGCCTGGGTGACAGAGATCATGGGGGTCGATGCAAAGCGCATCCGTTTTCCAAACCGGATTGAGCGTCCGGCGTCGAGGAGGTGGTTCACTTGGCCGAATGGAGAGACTCCAGTCGCCAACGTGGGCGCTCCGGTCACCACCCCGGTCGGAGGGAAATCCAGGGTGGCCGACAACCCTTGAGCGTGGACCAGCATTCTCCTGAACAGATAGATCACTTTGGCCAGCTCCCCGCCGATGGTGTGGAGCTCGTACCTCTTGAGTGGGCCGGGGTCTTGCGCCGCCACCGCGGCGGCCCGGCGGGACTCGCTCTCCTGCGCCATCTTCTCGATTAGGGGAACGGCGGGCTTGCTGCCGAGTTTCACGACGATCTCGACTTTGGCTTTTCCTGAGAGGAAGGAGGTGGGCACAACATTTCCTGCCACCGGTTTGCCGTCGACGAGCATGACCGTGCCTGTTTCCCTTCCGCGCTCGACCCGAATGTGGCATGCCACGCCCCGGAACACCCGGGTGGCCGTGTAGCCCGGCCAGCTTTCGGGGACGCAGGGGTCGATCATCAACCCGTTGTAGGTCGGACGGATCCCCAGGATGTTCTTCGTCGTGGCCTGGTTGACCCAGGAAACGGTTCCCGACAGCCAGGGGTTCCGGGCCAAACCGAATTGAGGGTGCTCGTCACTGGCCATGTTCTGCACGAACACATCCGGCTGACATTCGTACGTGTTCGTGTCCTTCTTGAGGGGATTGATTCGGTCGATGATCTGTACCGCCCGTTCGCCGTGGCCCAACATGGTTTCGGCGATGGCCGCCCACGGGTTGGGATGCAGGAAGATGCCCGCGTTCTCCTTGAGGCCCGGCGTGTAGGTCGACGCGCTGATGCCCGGCTGCGTTTTCCTATGCGCGGGCGTCATGACCTTGATGCCGTGTTTCGTATCCAGTTTTTCTTGGACGGATTTCATGGCCCGGGCGGCCCGGTCCGGCGACGCGAAGCCCGCGATGACGGCCCACGCCTGGGTGTAGAGGTAGATCTGTCCCTCCTCGTTCTTCTTCGAACCCACCGGGTTTCCGTCTTTGTCGATGTAGCTGACGTACCACTCGCCGTCCCAGGCGTGCTTGTTCACGTTCTTCTTGATCCGATCGTAT
>Ga0182011_10003218_pt1 | contig 13457 bp, 7 predicted proteins | sample 711E1DmetaG_FD_120481 | JGI IMG/M metagenome (GOLD analysis project Ga0182011, IMG submission 120481) | Permafrost microbial communities from Stordalen Mire, Sweden - 711E1D metaG | ecosystem: Environmental > Terrestrial > Soil > Wetlands > Permafrost | place: Sweden: Stordalen | collected... | reverse complement strand
GAAACATTACGCTGAAGGCGTTCACGCTGGTTGAACTCCTCGTTGTCCTGGGGGTCATTGCCTTGATGGTGGCATTGGTGCTGCCAGGAATGGCGCGCGCAAAGCAAAAGGCAATGAGGATACAATGTACGAATAACCTGAAGCAGCTTGGCTTGGCTTCCAGAACTTGGGTGATCGGTGGCGGGGCTACGCTATCAACAAATCGGCTGGCAGGGCTTGGACGCATCACAAGTGGTGAGGCTTTCCGTTATTTCCAAGTCGTGTCGAATGAGCTGGGCAACCCAAAGATCCTGGTCTGCCCGGCCGATACCCGTGTGCCGGCCAAGGATCTCGGCCCTGGGTTCTCGAATGCCAATCTCAGCTATTTCGTGGGCCTGGACGCCGAGGAAACGTACCCCTCCATGTTCCTATACGGTGACCGGAACCTCACGAACGGCCTGCCCATCCAAGATGGCATACTGGTTCTGCTGCCCAATAGACCCTTGGGTTGGACTCGTGAGCTTCACGACCGCCAGGGCAATGTGGCTTTGGCCGATGGCAGCGTTCAGGGATGGACCAGCTCGCGCCAAGGGTCGGGTACGGTCGGGCCGCTTGTAGCAGGCATGACGAACCGGCTGGCGATGCCGTGACCAGTGCTTGTGGCTGCCACCAAGGACATTCTTACTTGGCAGCCAAGGCGCAGGCGGAATAAGCAATCGGCTGCGATGAAACACTTCGTGACTCTTTCCATGAACCGGACCGCGCGACGTCCCGGCGCGCTGCAGGTGGGAAGCGGGCGGCACACGGGGCGAATTCTTACCGTTCTAGCGCCGTTCGAGCTGCTGCGACCGGGGACCGGTCGCGGTCCGGCCAAGCCTCGGTTCAGGTGTTCAAAGCGCCTGACCTTCATTGGGGGAATTCTCTCCCTGGCGGTGCTGCTGGCCGCCGGGTGCAGTTCGATCAAGACGTCTGAGCGCCACACCGGGCCGTGGAACATGACGGCTCTCAAACAAGTGCCTGCCGCCGAGTGGGGTGCGCGAACCGGATTGGTGCAGGAGGTCTATTACCAGGGCGAACCCTTTCGAGGAAAGGCGACCCGCGTTTTTGCCTACCTCGGCCGGCCTGCGACAGGCAATGGCCCCTTCCCCGCGATGGTCCTGGTGCATGGCGGCGGCGGCAAAGCCTTCCGCGACTGGGCGGAGCATTGGGCCAGTCGCGGCTATGTGGCCCTCGCGATGGACACCGCAGGCTGCGGCCCTAACGGCCCCTTGCCGGACGGCGGCCCGGATCAGAGCGACAATACCAAATTTCGCGACTACACGGATGGGGAAGCAAGAGACTTGTGGACCTACCAAGCGGTCAGCGCCGTGATTCGGGGCGTGTCGTTGGTGGCCGCGCTGCCCGAGGTGGACCATCGCCGCATTGGCATCACCGGCATCAGTTGGGGCGGCTACTTGACGTGCATCGTTGCAGGATTGGATGACCGGCTCAAGGTGGCGGTGCCGGTTTACGGTTGCGGCTTCCTGGGAGACGACAGCGTCTGGAAGGCGACGTCGCTGGCCAGGATGCGCCCCGACGCCCGCGAGCGCTGGCTGCGGGATTTTGATCCGTCGCAATATCTCGGCGGGGTGAATTGCCCCATCCTCTTCCTCAACGGCTCCAACGATTTTGCCTATCCGCTCGACTCGTACCGTGCCTCTTACCGGCTGGTGCCGACCCGTTTCCGCCATGTCTGCGTGGTGCGCGATTTGCCCCACGGGCACATCTGGACCTTCAACGAGGTGGACGTATTCGTGGACAGCGCCCTGCGCGGTGGCCCTCCCCTGCCTTTGCTCGGGCAGCCGAAGATTGACGGCGACCGCGTGCGTGTGAAGGTCACGTCACCCGTGCCGGTCAAAGAAGCTGTGCTGAATTACACGACCGACTCAGGGGAATGGCAGAAGCGCCGTTGGCAGACGTATCCCGCGGAATTGAATGACCACACCATCGTAGCTCACCTGCCCGGGCAGCGCCCGCTGGTGTGGTATATGGCAGTCACCGACGAGCGCGGACTCAGGGTCAGCACCGAGCACGAGGAATTGCCTGCTTCGGCTGCGACTCCCTAGTCTATTGGCTTATTGCGCGCCTGGTTTGGCGACGCGATTTCAACCGGCGGGACAAGCGCAACGTGCGCTCCAGAATCGGCAACACGGCCAAATCTTTGTCGCGGCCCGCGACACGCTTGCTGGCGATAACCCGCGATAGCGGCAACACCCGAACGCGCTGGCCCGCTAACACCGCAACCAAGCATAGCCTGTACTCCGTCTCAAATGACTTGAGGCCATCCGGCTGGAAAACCGCGTTTACCTGAGTACCGTCGCTAAGCTCGTAGAATGTGCGACTGAGGATCACGCCGCCTTGCTGCCGAACAATGGCGAGTATTCGGACGTATTGGCGCTCGGGCAACCGCACCCAGAAGTCATAATCGATCGTCGTGATCGGGGCGCCTTGCCGAACCGCAGCCATGGCACCGATTAAGACGCACTGGATCTGCGCTTCGCGGAGCGCCGCAAGGAAAGCGCCGAGCGGGCTGCTTGGAGGCTGAGGCGGCATCGTTCTTCAGGGGATTTGGAGAAGAAAAGGGCATGCTGCAGCAATTCGTCTTCGTCCAGGCCGCGCGCACCCCGTAACCGAAGGAGAATGCGGTTCACGCGAGCCAGGTCGGTTCGACCGGCTGCAGCAAGTTTCATTAACTCAACTTTGGCATGGTGGCCGCCTGGGCACAACCCCGATTTCCCTCAATCCGCCGAGGAATTGCCTACTTCTTCTGCAACTCCTTAGCCCAGGCGTCCCTCAAAGTGATGGTGCGGTTGAAGGCCGGCTTGCCAGGCATGCTGTCCTTATCGAGGGTGAAGTAACCGAGGCGCTCGAATTGGTAGCGGAGCTCGGGCCAGGCCTCTTTGAGTGCCGGCTCGCACTTGGCGGTTACTACTTCCAGGGAGTGCGGGTTCAGGAACTGCTTGAAGTCACCGCCGGCGTCGGGCTCGGGCACTGTGAACAGCCGGTCGTAGAGGCGCACCTCGGCGTCAAGCGCATGGGCGGCGCTGACCCAATGGATGGTGCCTTTGACCTTGCGGGCGGCGGTGGGGCCGCCGGTCTTGCTGCCAAGGTCTGCTGTGCAGCGCAGTTCCACCACTTGGCCAGCGGCGTCTTTGACGACCTCGTCGCACTTGATGATGAAGGCGTACTTGAGGCGCACTTCGCCGCCGGGGCGCAGACGGAAGTATTTGGGCGGCGGCGTTTCCATGAAGTCGTCGCGCTCGATGTAGAGCACGCGGCTGAAGGGGAGCTTGCGCTTGCCGGCGTTCGGGTCCTCGGGGTTGTTGACGGCTTCGAGTTCCTCGACCTGGCCTTCGGGATAGTTGGTGATGAGGACTTTGAGGGGCCGCAGCACGGCCAGGCGCCGTTGGGCGCGCCGGTTGAGGTCTTCGCGAATGCAATACTCCAGCACGGAGACATCCGTGATGCCGTTGTATTTGGTGATGCCGATGTTGTAGGCGAAGTCGCGAAGCGCTTCCGGGGTGACCCCGCGGCGACGCAGGCCGCTGATGGTCGGCATGCGGGGATCGTCCCAGCCGGAGACCAGGCCCTCGTTGACGAGCTGCATGAGCTTGCGTTTGCTCATCACGGTGTAACCGAGGCTCAGGCGGGCGAACTCGTATTGGTGCGGCAGAGGGCGGGGCAGTTCGAGCCCTTCGAGAATCCAATCATACAGGGGGCGGTGCACCTCGAACTCCAGCGTACAGATGGAGTGCGTGATGCCTTCGATGTAATCGCTCAGGCAATGGGCGAAGTCGTACATCGGGTAGATGCACCACTTGGCACCGGTGTGGTGATGCTCGGAGTGACGAATGCGGTAGAGGACCGGGTCGCGCATCCAGATGTTCGGCGACGCCATGTCAATCTTCGCGCGCAGCGTGCGGGTGCCGTCGGGGAACTCGCCCGCTTTCATCCGGGTGAAGAGATCGAGGTTCTCCTCGATGGAGCGGGTCCGGAAAGGGCTCTCCTTGCCGGGCCGGTCAGGTGTGCCGCGGTAGGTGTCGGTGTCCTCGGGGGAGAGATCATCAATGTAGGCGACGCCCTTCTTGATAAGCTGCACGGCGTATTCGTAGGTCTGGTCGAAGTAATCGCTGGCGTAGAAGGGCTCTAACGCGGTTGAGGGTTGAGGGTTGAGGGTTGAGGGTTGTGGCGCGAGATGGAAGTCCGGCCTCCCGTTGATGGCTTGGGTGTCAGGAGTCTTGCCCTTGGGTTTGAGTCCAAGCCGGTCGTCGGCCCACCCGCTGATGAGCCACTTCACGTCTTCAGTGATGGAATCCACATACTCGACGTCTTCCTTGGTCGGGTTGGTGTCGTCCATGCGGAGGTTGCAGATGCCGCCAAACTCGCGCGCAATGCCGAAGTTCAGGCAGATGGACTTGGCGTGGCCAATGTGCAGGTAGCCGTTGGGCTCGGGCGGGAAGCGGGTGTGGATTTGCGGATAGCGCTTTTCGGCCACGTGGGCGGCGACAATGTCGCGGATGAAATCAGAGGGGGCGGGAGCCGCCGCGGCTGAGGCCGCTGGTTCAGAAGCTGAGTTTGCCATAATTATCGAATCAGCGGCGGAGGGTAGCAGGTGGCGTTGCTGATGTCCAATGCGTATGGCATATGGCACGAGCCGCAGCGCGTGCGCCAGCGCGCATCATGGTTTTCGCCAGGTGTTTGCCTGTCTCCCCTGCGTTCGGCGTTTCGGTTTCCCGCGTTCTTAAGCCCACTCTGTAGCCTCGGGCGCAGGGTTCGACCTGGCAGAGCCCTTGAGTTGCGGCTTGAATTGTCACCTCCCGCCCAGCAGGATGGCCGGCGCCAGCCTCCGGGCCGGGAAGAGATCGCATGACATCCAAAGAACGCATGTTACGGGCGCTCCACATGGAGAAGCCGGACCGCCTGCCTGCCACCATCCACCAATGGCAGCAGTATCATCTCGACACCTATCTTGGCGGCATGGATGCGCTCGCCGCGTTCAAGCACTGCGGCCTTGACGCTTCGATCCAGCATTTCGAGGCGATGGGACAGTTTTGGATCCCGAACGCGGAAAAGCACCTCGTCTCCACGCCAGAGTGGCGCGAAGAAATCGAGATCGTGCAGGACGATCCAAACGACAAGCTCCTCAACCACACGATCGCCACGCCGGGTGGCCAGCTCACCTACAAGACCGGCAGCGATCGCATCACGACCTGGATCACCGAGTATCTCCTCAAGCGGCCCGAGGACGTGGAGCTTATCGAGAAATACATGCCGGTAGCCAGGCTCAACCGGAAAGCCGTTGCCGCCGAATACGACCGCATCGGCGACGCCGGCATCCTGCGCGGCTTCGTGTGGGGCGACCAGGCCGGTTGCTGGCAGCATGCCTGCTGCCTGTTGTCCGAAGAGCAGCTTATCCTGGAGTGCGTGGATCACCCGGACTGGGTGCATCGGCTGCTGCGGGCGCTGCTGGAGCGCAAGCTGCGGTTCATCGAGGAATCGCTCGTGGGCGCCAAGTTTGACCTCATTGAAACCGGCGGTGGCGCGGCCAGTGACACGGTGATCTCGCCGAAGCTGCACCGCGAGTTTTGCCTGCCCTACGACCGGCAGATGCACGACGTGCTGCACCGTGCCGGCCATCGCACTACTTACCACACCTGTGGCGGCATGATGCACATCCTCGATCTCATCGTGCAGAACGGCACCGACGCGTCTGAAACCCTCTCGCCCCCCGGCGTGGGCGGCAACATCACGCACCCGGAGAAAGTCCGCGCCGTCCTCGGCGGCAAGATCGCGATGATCGGCGGCCTGGATCAGTTTCAGATTCTCGGGGGCGGCACGGCGGAGGAAATTCGGGCGGAAGTGCACCGGCTGGCCGAGGGGTTCGGAAAGGATGGCGGTTACCTCTGCTCGGCAGCGGACCACTTTTTCGAGGTACCGGTGGAGAACCTGAAAGCCTTTGCCGCCGCCGCCCGCGAGTGTGTTTATTGATGACCTCACGGGAACGAGTCCTGGCGGCTTTTGCCCATGAAGAACCGGACCGGGTGCCAGTTTGGTGCGGGGCTTCTCCGGAGTTTATCGCCAAGGCCAAAGCGCATCTGGGAATTGAGAGCACGGAGGACTTGTTCAATCGCTTTGGGGATGATTTTCGACGGGTGACAGCTCCTTACGCGGGCCCTGCGCACCGGCACCCCAGCGTGGGGCTGCCCGAAGGAGTGGCTTGTCGAACTGTTTTTGGCGTCGAACACCGCGGGGTGGGCTGCGGAATGCCCCTGAACCCACCGCTCGCCCACGCCAGCCTCAGGCAACTTCAGGAATACGCCTGGCCAGATCCGAATTGGGTTGAGGTCTCACAGGTCCGGTCTCAGGCGTCCGTGTGGAGGCGGCGATATGCAATCCTCGGCGGGGACTGGTCTCCATTCTGGCATGACGCCAATGAGTTGCTCGGGATGGAAAACCTGATGTGCAAAATGCATGACGCCCCGGAAATCGTGGACGCGGCAATGGACCATGTGGTTGACTACTACTTTCAGGTCAATGAGCGAATTCTCGCGGCGGCAGCGGACCTGATAGACGTGTTTTTCATCGGCAACGATTTCGGGTCACAAGCAGGCCCGCTGATAAGCCCTGCCATGTTCCGCCGGTTTATTGTTCCCCATCTGAAACGGCTAACGGGGCTGGCGCACGATTATGGCCTGAAGGTAATGATGCACTGCTGCGGCAGTTTCACGCCGCTCATGCCCACGATGGTCGAGGCGGGAATTGACGGCCTGCAGGCGCTGCAACCCTGCACACCTGACATGAAGCCGGCGAACCTGAAGGCCAGGTTCGGAACCAAACTTCTTTTCAATGGCTGCATCGACTCTCATCACCTGCTGATCGACGGCACGCCGGAACTGGTCCGCAAACGGACGCAGGAGGTGCTCGAAATCATGAAACCCGGAGGCGGCTATGTCCTGTCCGCCAGCCATGATTACATCCTCGAGGAAACGCCTGTGGAAAACGTGCTCGCCATGTTTGACGCGACACGGGAGTTCGGTAATTACTAAGTACCGTACAGTGGCCGCGCGGCGTGAAGGCCGGCGGCCCGCCCAATATTTCTCGACAGTTCCAGTCGGCAGAAGCTAATTATCAGCCCAGCTTTTATGAGTCTGCATCCGATCGACTTGGGAATCGTGCTCGCTTACCTGGCGGCCATGGCCGGCATTGGCTTTTGGGTGCGCGCCAACGCCACGAAGAAGCTGGATTCCTATTATCTGGCGGATCGCAACATACCTTGGTGGATGCTGGGACTCTCCGGGTGCTCCAGTTACATTGACGTTACCGGGACGATGGCCATGGTGGGAGTGCTCTATTACCTCGGGCTGAAGTCAATCTGGCTGACGCACATCTTCTGGGGCTGGTTAATCATTAGTTTCTACATGGCGTTCCAGGGAAAGTATATCCGCCGCTCTGGCGTCATGACTTTCGCCGAATGGAACGAAACGCGCTTCGGGCCCACTCGGGACACTGAGTATGCCCGGCTCGCGGCCGCGATCTTCCTGCTGGCACTCATGATTTGTAATCTGATGTACACCGCGGTTGGCACGGGCAAATTCGTGGAGGTGTTTCTGCCCTTCCAACGCTGGCAATCGACCCTGCTTGTGTTCGGCGTCGTGGGCGTCTATGTGACGCTCGGCGGGTTTTTCGGGGTCATTCTCACCGACGTTTTCCAAACGCTCCTCATCGCCGTTGGGGCGGTGATCCTGACGGTGATGGCTTTTCATGCTGATCCCGGCGGCCACGTGGCTGCCCTCAAGCCGGCAGAGTGGAGCTCCCTGGCTCCGACCTGGACGCTCTGGGATGGCTACAAGGCGAGCGCGCCGGAGGCTTATCAGCACTACCAGGCCTTCGGCCCGGTGCTGATGGCCGGTTTTTTCTGGCTGATCTTTCGCGTGCTAGCCGGCCCCAATGTCTGGGATTTTCAGTTCTTCCTCACCACGCGCAGTCCGCGGGCCGCGTCGCTCGCGGCCGGGCTGTGGACAGTCGGCTATACTTTGCGCTGGTTTCTGGGGCTCGCGTTCCTGGTGCTGGGCATCTGTTACCTGGGTAACCAGCAGGGCTTCGATGCTGAGAAGGTGATGCCGCTGGTGCTCACGCGCTTGCCCGTCGGGATGCAGGGCTTGTTTCTCGCCGTGCTGCTGGCCGCTCTGATGTCCACTCTCAGCGCCATGATCAATGTGACGAGCTCCGTGGTGCTGAATGATTTTCTGAAACGCTATTTTGCGCGCAACCGCTCGGAAACGCAACTGGTGCACTGGGGCCAACTGGCTTCGCTCGGCGCCATCCTATTGGGCTTCTTTTTGAGCCTCCTATATAAGGATGTGGTTTCCGCGTGGGAGACGATGATTTTCGTGGTGGTAACGATGATTCTGGTGCCGGCCACGCTCCGCTGGCATTGGTGGCGTTACAGCGCGCGGGCATTTGTGCTGAGCATGGCCTCCTCGGCCATCGTGATCCTGCTGCAAAAACTCCTGGCCGGTAATTGGTCCATCAGTCGCACGCTGTTGTTTGATGTCGTGTCCAGCCTGATACTGAGCGTATGCTTTGGGTTTCTCACGCGCCCTGCCGAAATGGACGTGCTGGTGAAGTTTTATACGCGCGTCCGGCCTTTTGGTTTCTGGGGGCCGGTTCGCCGGGAAGCGGTTCACCGGGGGCTGGTTCCAGCCGGCGACCGAATGCCGACAATCGATGCTTTGAATGGGCTCCTTTGTGCCGTATTCCAGGGCGCGCTGGCCATCACGCCCTTTTACCTTTTTCTCCGGCAATGGAGACTCGCCGCGATTTGGACGGCGCTCTTGCTCGGCCTGGGCTTTGTCCTTTATTGGACGTGGTATCGCAATCTGCCACCCGAAACCGAGCAATAGATGGAATGAATCACAGCGTTCAACGCCTCAACGCCTTTCACGCTCCAACGCTTTTGACGCTTTAACGCCTTGACGCCCAACCCATGCCCACCGTTCATCTCATCTGCAACGCGCATCTCGATCCTGTCTGGCAATGGCAATGGGAAGAAGGCTGCGCCGAAGCGCTCTCCACCTTTTCCACTGCGGTAGAGCTGCTCAGAGAGCATCCCACTCTGATTTTCAACCACAACGAAGCCTTGCTTTATCACTGGGTGAAGGACTACGCCCCCGGCTTGTTCGGCCAAATCCAGGAACTGGTCGCCGCGGGACGCTGGGCCATTAGCGGGGGATGGTACTTGCAGCCGGATGTGAACCTTCCCGGCACCGAGTCGCTGATCCGCCACGTAGCCGCCGGGCGGCGCTTTTTCCGCGCGCACTTCGGGGTTGAACCCCAGGTGGCTTACAACTTCGACAGCTTCGGGCACAGCGCCGGGCTGCCCCAGTTGCTGCGACAGGCTGGATTTCAAATGTACATCCACATGCGTCCGCAGGCGCCCGAGCTGGAGCTGCCTTCCGACTTGTATCGCTGGCGCGGATTGGACGGTTCGGAAATCCTGGCCCTTCGGATTGCAGTGGGGCTCTATCACACGGAGCGGCATAACATTGAAGAACGACTGCAGCAAGGGGTCGAGTTGGCGCTCAAGCTCAATCGCGATGTGCCGGTGTTCTGGGGCATCGGCGATCACGGCGGCGGTCCCACGCGCGAGGACTTGCGCCGCATTGACGACTTCATCGCACGGGAGAAGCGTGTCGCCATAGTTCACAGCACGCCGGACCGGCTTTACGAAGCACTGCGAGTTGCCGGGCAAAAAGCGCCGCTCTTCGCCGGCGATTTGCAGCGCGTTTTCACCGGCTGCTACACCTCGCTCGCCAGGCTAAAACGGCAGGCCGTGAGAAGCCTGGGAATTCTCAGGCAAACCGAGGCCCTCCGCGCAGCCTCCTGGTGGCAACTGCAGCAGCCGTATCCGACGGCTCAACTCGACGAGGCCTGGCGTGACCACCTGTTCAACGATTTCCATGACATCCTGCCTGGAACTTGCATCGAACCCGCCGAACAGGATGCGCTGGGTTTGTATGCGCGGGTCGCTGAGTCCTGCCGCCGGCTGGCGTTCGGGGCGGCGACGGCTTTTAACGCCGGTCAGACCGTGCCCGCCTACATCCCGGTCACGATCCTGAACTCCAACGTCGCGCTTCGGCGTCTCCCCGTCGAAGTCGAGTGCATGTTGGACCTGCGACCGAAGTGGTCGGGCCTATGGCATCTGCGGCTCGTTGACATGCAGGGGCGCGAACTGCCGTGCCAGGAGGAGCAACCCGAGTCATTGCTTCCGTTTAACGGCTGGAGGCGAAAGGTGGCATTTGTTGCGGAGTTGCCAGCGCTGGGCGCCGCTCACTACCAACTCCAGATTCAAGAGGGGGAGGTTATGCCAACGAGCAGCACCCCAGCCCTCCGGCATCGGTTGGATCCTGCGCTCGGCCTCGTCACCAGCCTGGAGGCCGGCGACCACCGCGAGTGTTTGGCCGGGCCACTGCTTAAGCCGTTGGTGGTAGATGACCCCGGTGACTCCTGGGGCACCGACCAGTGGGCGTACCGCAACATTATTGGTGACTTTGCATTCGTGCCCGGCAGTCTCACCACCCTTGCCACCGGGCCGATCCGAACGATCACGGAAACGGTTCACGCCTTCGGCCACAGTCGCATTGTCCTGCACACGATCGCCTACTCCGGCATCGCGGTCCTGGAATTCCGCTTGCGCATTCATTGGTCGGAAGAACGACGCCGTTTGAAGCTCAGCATACCAACCGTTTTTAACTCGAGGGCGGCGCTTTGCGAGGTCCCGGGCGGGGTGTGGTCACGCCCAACCGACGGCCAGGAGCATGTGCATGGTCGCTGGCTGATGCTCGAGGGGGTGGCAGGCGAGAAACCCACGGCCCTCGCGGTTATTCACGAAGGATTGCACGGTTTTGATGTGAAGGAGGGCGAGATTCGGTTGTCAATGCTGCGCGGCGCGGCTTACTGTCATGAGCAAGGATTCCGGCTGGGTGCGACACCAACCCGCAAGTTCATGGACCAGGGAATCCACAACGTCCGCCTCCTGGTCATCGCTGATGATCCGGCGAAGGTGCGGCTGGGGGTAGCGGGGTTGGCGGACTGGATCAGCGCACCGCCACGGGCGTTCGCGCATCTGCCAATCGGTGCTGGCGCCGGAGCGGGTGGCCAGGGGCTGAGCGGTTTGCTGGAAGCAATCCCACAGAGCGTTACGGTATTAGCCTGCAAACCGTCATGGGACGGACAGGCGCTGGTTTTGCGCCTTCAGGAAACCTGCGGCGCCTCTGCCGAGCTGCGCGACCCGCTCGACCGCGGCGCATCTCGATTCAGCTTCCGGCCCTTCGAAATCAAGACGCTCCGGCTAGAACGTAGTCGCAGCTTGCGAGAGGCTGATCTTATTAACGAAACGGTCCTCCACGGAGCTCGTGGGACGAAAGGGTCGTAAGTTGGAAAGTGCGGCACCAAACAAGAACGCCGGCAGCCTTTTCGGGCTGCCAGCGTTACGTGAAAGCGACGCCCTAGGTCGCGGTGCGTTTGGGTCCTAGAACCTCACCCTGTAGAAGGCCGGTGTAGGTCCCGGCGTGACGCGGTAATAAGGCGCGGTGGCGCCCGCAACCGGGTTATAGGTCCCCAGAACACCAGTCGTCGAGGACAGCAGCGTTCCGGTCTGCCAGACCAGTTGAATATCGTTACCGACCTTGCTCAACGAGAGGATCACCGGACCGAAGGTGTCGAAGCTGGTATTCTGCTGGCCTACCATATAGATGGCTTCCGCTTCGGTCGGTGTGAGTGCACGGCGCCAAATACCGACGTCGTCGAAACTGCCAGCCCCATCAACCGCGTAGTTACCGTTAGGATTCTGGCCGATAACGACGGCGGTGCTGTAATCCAGCGTGTCCAGGCCGGCAATCGGGAAGCTGCCTGCCGCGCTGCCATCCACAAAGACGGAAGCGAGCTGCGACCCGCGATCAACCACCCCCACAATATTGTGCCAGAGACCATCATTGATAAGCGGGCTGCCCCCGACGGGATCGGCAATGTAAGTGGCGCCTGCGCTGACGAGTGACAGCTCGATCTTGTTCTGGTCCTGGGCGAATACCCAGCCCAACTGATAGGTTGAGCCGACGGCATTGCCGATCATCGGCAGATCGTTTTGCCAACTGGTGAACTTCACCCAGAAGGCGACCGAGAAGCTGTCGGTCGGTCCGAAGGCAAAGTCGGCCGGTGCCCCGACCAAGACATAGTTGAAGATGCTGCTCGCGGAGACCGTATTGACGCTGACGGCCTGGCTGCCGATCTTGCCGGGCACGAACGTCGGTCCGGGCGTGCCTTGTGGTGCGGCGTCGTTATGGCGCCCGGATGAGTCGAGGTAATTCCCGTCGAATTTCAGGTGCAGCACCAGGTCGTTGGTGAGGTTGGCGAACATTGGGGGCGCGAGCACAGTTAGGTTTGCAATAACACTATTTGACGAACCGGTGCCGTTGGTGATCGCTGCCCGGTAATTCCCCGCGTCGGTGTAAAACGCGCTCGGGATGGTCAAAGTCGGGCTGGTGGCGCCCGGTATGTTAGTCCCCGCATGCTGCCACTGATACGCCAGCGGCAGTGCGCCCATAGCGCCCGCGGTAAAACTCGCCGCCTGGCCGGCATAGACAGTGGCTGAACTCGGCTGCCCGGTGATGAGTGGCGCAGGCCACGGCGAGGTCTTGCCCAGCAGGTCGAGGTTGGCGATTTCCGCCGGGCTGAGCGCGCGATCATAAACCACGACTTCGTCAATGGACCCATTGAACCAGCGGGGGTATCCGGAGTCCACGCCGATGTTGGGGCTGTCCCAGATCACGGTCTGGTTGCCTTGCGAAGTATAGACGGCGGATTGGAGCCCGGTGCCGTCGCCCTTGTCGAGATAGACGGTACCTTTCGTTGGATCAATCACCAGTGCGGCAAAATTCCATTGGCCCACCACGGGGACAAGACCTGATTGGAATGAGCTCCAACTGCTCGATCCCTGCCAGACATAGCTCAGGGCGTTATTATTGTTGTAGTTGAGGAAGAAGCCGCCCAAACCAGTTGGGGAGCGAGAAGCGAGGATGCCGGTCTGGTCGCTCTGCGGCCCGGCCGGGTTGATCCAGGCCACAATGGTCATCTGGTTCGTCTGGAGGTTGAACGATGGCAACTGCACACGGGTGCTGCTCCCATTAAAGGTAAACGCCGTGTTCGTGGATTCTAGCGATGCCCAAGTTGGTGGTTGCGGACCAGGATCGCCCAGCACCATACCGCTGCTGATCGTGCCGTTCAGTCCACCGGCGACATCGGAAGCAGTTGTCCCACTGGTCTCGTTCAGCCGATAATAAGCAAGCGGATTGCCGTACATTGCCGCAAAGGGATAATTAGTGGCTGCGGTTACGGAGACTACGCCCGATGCGCTATTGTTGTTGGTACCATACGGGTTGGTG
>Ga0182011_10003217_pt1 | contig 13457 bp, 10 predicted proteins | sample 711E1DmetaG_FD_120481 | JGI IMG/M metagenome (GOLD analysis project Ga0182011, IMG submission 120481) | Permafrost microbial communities from Stordalen Mire, Sweden - 711E1D metaG | ecosystem: Environmental > Terrestrial > Soil > Wetlands > Permafrost | place: Sweden: Stordalen | collected... | reverse complement strand
GGAGGCCAGCTGGCGGGAGAGCGATCGCGGACCACGCCGCCGCTACTACAAGATCACGAAGGCAGGCCTCGGGATGCTCGAAGACCATGCCCAAGAGTGGGCCGCGTTCTCGCTCGGCATGGGCCGCGCCGTCGGGGGAGCGAATCGATGACCGTCGACTGGCTCTACGCCACCCTGTGGTTGGCCGGCTGGGGCGCCTTCTTGATCGCGGCCGTTGCCCTCGTTCGCCGCGGAGAACGCCGTTTGAGCCCCGGGCCGCGAGACTTCCGCGCCCCAATCAGCCCCGACTCCGGCGGCTCCGACCCGATCTCCGCCTACCTCGACCGAATGACGGGCGAGCTTGCCCTGCCGGCGGCCGATGTCGCCGAGGTTCGCGCCGAGCTCGCCGACCATCTGAACGATTCGATAGCGTCGCTCGAGGCCGAAGGGATGGACCGCGAGACGGCAGTCCGCGAGGCACTTGGACGGCTGGGGCCGCCCGCCGAGCTCGGCCGGCAGCTGCGCGCCGCCCATCAGTCGACCAGGCGGCTCCTGGCGGGAGCCGGCGGCGGTGTCTTCGCCGCGGGCGGGGGCTTCGTTCTGGGTTCCCTCGGCGGAATGGCGCTGGCAATCGTCATCGCCATGTTGTTTGCCGCGGTCGCCGCGATCCTCGGACGCATTGGCGTCAGCCTTCCCGACCTCAACTCGCGGGAGAATGGCTATGCCGCCATCTCCCTTCTCTCGAGCTTCATCGTGGCGGCCGGCGCGGCAATCGCGACCCGATACGCGGTCCGAACCTCGGCCGGCCTGAGCAGGCGTGCGCCCAGGACCGTGGCCCTCTTCTGGGCTGCCGCGGCCGTGGTCGCCTTCGGTTGGTGGGCCATCTTCAGCCAGCGCGGTCTGCAGAGCTGGCCGATCGTGGCGGGCGAGTTCTGCATTCCGCTCGTAGCCGCCGCGGGGGCGCTCGTCAGGATCGAGCGCCCAATGCCCCATGTCGGCCGATGGGCACTCGCCGTCGTCCTGGTGAGCGTCATCGTCCTGCCGCTGCTGCTGTTCGCCGGGACAACGACGTCCGGGAGTGGGCTCCAGGTGGAGCCGTGGTCGCCGTCGGACTTCAACCTCGATACCGTCGCGCCGGCTGCGCCGGCCGCCTGGCTCCCTCCGGACGACATTGTCGAGAGCGGCGTCGGCGACGCCCAGGCGGGCCCAGCGGAGATCGACGCCCAGCTGATCTCCCAGTCGTCGGCAACATCGGGCCCTCTGCCCATCGCCGCGGTCCTGGCCAACTGGCGCGACCTGCGGTTCGAAGCGTGGCACTCATATCCGATCGGGCATAACTCGGGCCCCGTCGGCATCGACACGAACTACCGGACGCCATTCACGGTCCAGCCGGCCGTCGTCGAGGGCGACACGCTCAAGGCGGAGTTCCATTTCGAGCGGCTTCGAGATGCGCGTTCGTGGTGGGTCGTCCTGACCGGCATTGCCCCGGACGGCAATCGCTACCGGCTCGGCGACGGGACGGGCGATCAGACCGACTTCAACGGATCGGCCTGGGACTGGCTGACGGCACCGCAATGAGAACGTTGCGCGGCGTGCGCACATCCGAGACGCCGCTCGCGGCCGAGCGCATCCAGGTTCTGGCTGCCATCGCGGCGATCGAGGGCAGCGACCCGACCGGCCCGGCCATCGCCCGCATGATCCGCCCCGGCGATCAGAGCCTCCTCTACCCCGCTCTTCACAGCCTCGAGGCCGAGTGGAAGCTCCAGGCAACGTGGTTGGTGGACGCCGACGGCACCCTGCACCGCACCTACCGGAGACGGCGGCTGCTGCCACGGCGACCCGGCACAGTCGGGCCGCGCTGAGATCTCCCAGCGGAGGGTTTCCGGGCGCCGGCGTTGCCAGTACGCAACCAATCCGCATGTTGGGGCAGGCTCCCTTGCCCAATATCGGGCGAACCTCTGATATCTTTTTCTGAGTACTGACTTCGGCACAACACGCCGGAAGAGACGCATGGACATAGCACTGGCGCCAACCCGAATCGATTACTACAAGATGCTCGGCTTGGACCCGTCGGCCCCGGTGGAGGCTGTCCAGGGCGCGTATCGAATCCTCGCGCGCCATCTGCACCCCGACATCTCGGGCGACCCTTCAACGGCCGAAGCGATGACCCGCGCCAACACGATCTACCAGGCGCTGGTGGCGAAGCCCGTCCCGGCCGAGTTCTCGATGGATCCCGCGCCCGCCTACCGGCGCTCCCAGGCCGGATCGAACCCGCTCGCGCTGTATCGCCAGGCGATGGCCAACTTTGCCAGCAACACGGGGCAGAAGGTCGACATCCTCGCCTGAGGCGTTCTCGACCCCTGGTCGGGGAGTATCTACTGCGGTCGCATGTTCTCGAGCGCCGTGACGCCGAGCAACTGACCATCCTACGGGCTCTGCAGACGCTGACCGCCCGCTCGGCGCGTCCCACGATCCAGGACTGGCTCGCTCCCCCTCCGGTTGACCTCCGGACCGGTCTGCCTTCCAGCCTATCGACCGACTTCGCCTATCCTTCTGGCCATGTCCCAAGCAACTGGCTCGCATCGCCGAGGCCTGAGAGGCCTTCTTGTCGATCTCGAGCCGGTCAGGCGAGACCGGGACTTCCGGATGCTCTGGCTCGGCCAGCTCGTCAACGGCCTGGGCCGCCAGGTCACCGTCGTGGCCCTGCCATTCGAGCTGTGGCAGCTTACCCGCAGCTCGCTGTCGATCGGACTCCTGGCCATCGTCCAGCTCGTGCCCATCCTCGTCTTCTCACTCGGGGGCGGCGCGGTGGCCGACGCCGTCGACCGGCGCCGCCTGCTCATTGCCACACAGGCCCTTCTGGCCGTTTCGAGCCTGTGCCTGGCAATTCTCGCGATCCAGGCCAGCCCGCCCATCTGGGCCTTCTATGTGGTCGCCTTCGTTGCGGCGGGCGTTGGCGCTGTGGATCAGCCAAGCCGAAGCTCGGCGATCCCACGGCTCGTTCCTCGAGAACGCCTTCAAGCCGCCATCGCCGTCAACTGGCTCAGCGGCCAGACCGTCTCCGTGGCCGGACCCGTCGTCGCGGGCGTACTCATCGCCGTGTCGGGCGTAGCCACGGCGTTCGCCTTCGACGTCGCCACGTTCGGGGCCAGCCTCGTCGCGTTGTTCCTCATCGCCCCGATTCCGCCTCATCCAGATGCGGCGCGGCCGGGCCTGCGATCCATCTCAGAAGGCATCCGGTTCGCGCGCGATCGCCGCATCGTCATGGCCACATTCGCCATAGACCTCGACGCAATGATCTTCGGGATGCCGAGCGCCCTCTTCCCACAACTGGCCCTGACTGTCTTCAACACCGGGGCGGCCGGCTACGGCCTTCTGAACGCCGCTCCGGCCCTGGGGGCGCTGGTCGGGGCCGCCTTCAGCGGTTGGGTGGGGCGAGTGCGGCGGCCGGGCCGCGGCGTGGTGATTGCCGTCGCAGGCTGGGGCGTTGCCATCGCCGCGTTCGGCCTCCTGACGGCCAGCTTCCCGCTGGCCCTGCTCTGCCTGGCCTTCGCCGGCGGCGCCGACGTCATCAGCGCCGTCTTCCGCGCCTCCATAGTGCAACTCGCCACTCCCGATCACCTCCGGGGCAGGCTTTCGTCTATCCACAGCCTGGTGGTGACGAGCGGGCCGCGCTTTGGCGATGCCGAAGCAGCAGGTGTGGCTGCCGTTGCCGGCCCGCAGTTCTCTGTGGTTTCGGGCGGGATCTTGTGTCTGGTGGGGCTGCTGGCAGTGGTGCGCAAGTTCCCCCAGTTGTTCGCCTACGAGCACGGCCAGCCCGGGCATGGGCTCGGGTCTGGGACGGAAACCGGGCCTGGGCCCGGAGCGGCGGAACGAATCCCGGAACTGACCGGCCCAACAGGCTGAGGAGCACCGACTCCGGCCCCGCAACGAAAGAGCCGGCGCTCGGCGCCGGCTCTTATGTATCGCGAACGTTCGGGCTGATCTACTTGCTCTTGCGACGCCACGTCATCCTGCGACGCCACACCCCGAGAAGCATGGCGAGCGGCGGCACGAGCAGCGCAGGAGAAGGCGGTGGAGACTGAGATGGAGTCGGCGTCGAAATCGGCGTGGGCGAAGGAGACGGCGTGATGCCGATCTGCAACTGCCCGTCGACCGCGGTGTAGTGAGAGGACCAGTGGTCGGTGTGGATGATCTTGCCTGAAGCGTCCTTGACGACCCGCGTCACGGAGGTATCGAACCCATTGTCCCTGACCTCAACCGCGTAGGTCTTGCCCGGCCTCAATGTGCTGACCCACTGCGGGGAGTTGTCGGTCGCCTTGACGATATTGGTCTCGCCCGCTTTGTTATCTCCGGTCCAGGTCACGTGTCGGTTCAGCGGCAGGCTCCACAGCTGGATCGTGATGTAGCTCTTGTAGCCGTGCGTGGCCCATGAGTGGATCACGATCGGGTTGGGTGTGTCGTTCGTCCACTTCAGGTCCCAGGTGCTGCTGCCGTTCGAGTAGACCGTGGCATCTCGCCCGATCGGATATCGGGAGATGTAGTAGAAATGCGCATGACGCTCATCGATCTGCAGGCCGGCCTTCGCTGCGGCATTGAACATGGTGGTGGACGCGGAGCAAATGCCGCCACCAATGGCCCCGGTGTGATCGCTGCGGCCGTCCAGGATGACACCGCCGGTCGTGAACCCGTGCGCGACGTCAATTGGGCCGACGCCGCTCAAGAAGCTGAGCTGCTGACCGGGGGCAATGACCTGGCCGTTCAGATTCTGGGCCGGCACTCGGATATTCGCACCATTTCCGTTGGCCGGGCCGGGATAGAAGGTGGTCGTCCAGCTGCCGATGTTCACGTAGCCGCTTGTGTCCGCGACCGACTTGATGGTCGGGCTGATCGGGACGGTCGTCACCTCTATGCCCGACTTCAAGCTGGCCCCCGCGGCGAGACCGTCGAGATACGAGGAGACGGCCGTAGTGGTGGCGTTGAGATCGATGCCGGCTCCGTTGTTACCGGCGGTGAGCTTGGTAGGCTTGCCGCTCTTCGGATCGAACACCACCGAGGGATTCGTCGCGGGAAAGTTGGCGGTGGAGGAAATGGTCGTCAGGTAGACCTTGACCTGGGCCGGATCGACAGCCGGCGCATACGTACCGTCCTGTCGCGTCCCGAACACGATCCAGGTGCCGATCTGCGCCTTCGTGATCGTCCAGCTACGAGGCTTCCAGGTCCCGGTCGCGGAGGCGGGCGGAACGTTCCAGGTGATCTTGAGGTCGGCCGAGGCCATGTTCTGAGCCATCTGAATGGCGTTCTCGGCATCCGTGTTGCTGACCTGCGGATCCAGAGACACGAATGTTCCGGCAGCCTGCAGATCCCCAGGGGCGTTGACATCCGCGAGCTGGTCGATGATCGCTGACCCGATCGAGTTCTCATCGATCCCGCTGCCCGGAACCGCCGGCGTCATGCTGAAGACGCCTCCCTTGGCAGTTGCCTGCGCGTCCTGAGCAGCAACGGAACTCGTGCTTACGAGGGCTCGTACGCGCTCAGCCAGGGCGGTCGGATCCACCTCCACGACAACGGGGATGTCCTGGCCGAGAACCGCGGTGTGAATCATGATCGCGGCGTCCTCGATCGAGCTACCGGTATGACCGACGGCCATCGCCGCGTCAACCATAGCTTCGACGTCCGGTCCGCGGTCCACCTGCTGGTAGGTGATCGTCGTCGCGCCAACTGGGGTTGTGAGCGTGACTTCACCCTGGCCCAGGTAGGCGTAGGAGGACTTCAGTTCGGCGATGGCCTCATCGTGAGTCATACCCGAGAGATCCACCGAGCCGACGTGCACGCCCGGAAGGACACGAGTGTTGTACTGGCCGGTGAAGCCAAATGCCACAGCCGAGAGGATCAGGAAAGTCGCCACTGCTCCAACTACGAACGCAACGGCGAAACCCAGGACACGGAGATCTAGGGGCTCTGATTTCGGGGTCTGCGGGCCCGTATTGCCCGGGGGCGACGGTCGCCGGGCTTTCGACGGCGCGGCGTAGTCCTCCGCCAGTTCGGTGCGGCCGACATTCGGCGCCCTATGGAAGGCCGATGACTCTGGAGCGGAGTGAATCTGGGCTTTTCTTTGCTCCTTGGGCCCGATCGGCTCAAGCGAGTCCTTGGTCATCTCTTTCCTCTTCTACCGCGCCGGTCGGCAATCGGCGCTTCGCAACAAACGGCATGACAAGACGACCGGGCGTTGATGCCGGCCGGACCAATGACGCCCGGCCGCGATCTCCCGTTACGCCGCGTGTCCGAATAGTTGAGCAATACGGAGTGATTTGTTACTGCCCGGATCGGTAGGCGGGAACCGACTGCGCCATCTTGCACCGGGCGCAGCGCCCGTCTCCAGAGAATCGAGTTCAGATCTCGCGGGGCAGCACGACTACGCGTCGGTTGGGTTCCTCGCCGATAGATTGAGTGCCGACGCGATCGTGATCGCGCAGCGCGAGATGGATCCAGCGACGCTCGAGAGCCGGCATGGGCTCCAGCTGGAGCATCTTCCCGGTCTCGACGACGCGCTCCGCGGCGCGATTGGCCAGATCTCGCAGCTGGCGTTCGCGCCGGCCCCGGTAGTCCTCGACATCGACCAGGATGCGCGTCCACTCGCCGACGCGCTTCGACAGCAGCAGATTGACGAGGTGCTGGAGAGCGGAAAGCCGCTCGCCCTTGCGCCCGATCAGGGCTCCCAGGGCTTCCTTCTCGTCGCCTTCGCCGACCACGTTCAGTCGGTTCGTTTCTCCGGCCGCGATCTCGACACGGACATTGAATTCGAGTTGGGTCATGATCTGCTCGAGGATTTCCTTGGCGGCGGCCATGGCCTCGGGCGTGACCTCGGCCGACTCCGGGCGCACCGTGTGAGGGGTACCGCGAGCGGCGGCGACCTCGGCGAGTTCCTTGGCTGTCAGGCCGGGCTGGGGGCGAGTTCCGCCCTCATGCCGCGGGCCACGATCGGGCCGGCCGCCACCGCCTGCCGGGCGAGGGCCGCGGTCGCGATCGAAGTGGCCGCCATTCGGCCGGGCACCCCGGTCGCCGCTCGGGCGAGGGCCCCGATCGCCATCGGGGCGTGGAGCGCGAGCGGCGCGGTCGCTCGAAGGACCGCGGTCGTCACGCCATGCCGGCCGAGCGCCGCGGTCGCTCGAAGGGCCTCGGTCCCGATCATGTCCGAAGTCGCGATCGTGTCGCGGGCGTTCCTCCCGGTCGTGGCTTGGGACTGGGAGTGGAACCTGGGCCGCAGCCTCTCGCTTCGGAGCAGCTCCGCCCAGCGCCGACCGAGGCGCAGCCAGAACGCGAGCGGGTTCGGCGCCCATGCCTAAGACCCCACGGCTACCCGGGGTCAGGATCTCGAAATCGAGTTCGTCGAGGCCCACGCCGAACTCATCTCGGGCTCCGCGCAGGGCCTCTTCAACAGTCTTGCCTGTGAATTCGCGGTAAGCATCGCGGTAGGCAGTCATGTCAGCGTCGTCTCCCTCGACGGCCCGCGCGCCTATGCGTGTTGGGCCGAACAGTTGAGGCCGCCGATGCCCACCGCTCCTCCGGCTTGTGCCGGGTAGCTGCCAGCGACTTACCTGCTTCCGCTGGCTGGGGCATGGTGACCGGGAACCTTGGGGTGTGGTCTCGGGCGAAGCCCGGGTTCCAGCCAAACAGCGGGAACATCGAGCCCCACCCAACAATCAGGAACTGCTGGACTATCGAGAAAACCGAGGTGGCGATCCAGTAGACGAAGAGGCCGGCGGGAAGGAAGCCGCCGTAGATCACCGAGAAGAACGGGAATATGACCATCATGGTGCGCTGAGTGCTTGCCGACGGATCGTTCTCGGCAGCGGGCGGCATCAGCATCCGGCTCTGGATGAACTGCATCACGCCGGCGGTAATGGCCAGAGCGCTCACGCCGAGCGTGAAGACGACCAGCGGCAGGTTGAAAAGCACCTGCGGCTGCCCGACGTTGATCCCGAAGACAACCGTGTTGATGCACGGGGCGCCCTTGTCAAGCACGCCGTTGACCACGTGAGCCATGTTGGGGCACTGGATTGACGGGACCAGATCGATTCCGAAGACTCTCATCATGGCGCTGGGGTCGTAGTTGGTGAGGCCATCCCGGATGACCCAGTACATCGGGAAGAGCAGGCCCATCTGCAGCAACGACGGCAGGCATCCAGCCGTTGGGCTTATTCCACGCTCCTTGTAGAACTCCTGCGTGGCCTTCTGGATGGCCATGCGGTCGCCTTTGTAGCGGCGATTGAGCTCCTTTGTGAGCTCCCGGAGTTCGGGGGCAAGGATCTGCATCCTCTTCTGCGAGACGATCTGGCGGGCCGAGAGGCGGATCGTGACCAGCCTTATCAGGAGCGTCATCAGGACGATGGCGACGACGACGTTGCCGGTCAGGGCATAGAGCTCGATGAGGAGCAGGAACAACCCCTGGAAGATCGGGGTGAAGAGAAAGCCCAGGAGCGAGAGTGGGTCGGCACCGGCGTTCGCAGGCCGCAGCGGCTGAGGCGGAGCGGTGGGGCTGGGCGACGGCGAGACGGCCGCGTCCGCGTTGAGGATCGAAGCAGCGTTGGGCGTCGAAACCGCATCAGCCGCCCGAACCTGGGCTGCGGCCCCAACCTGGGCTGTCGGGCCTGGGTCGGCGGCCAGGGCCGTCCCGCAGGCCACGGCGGCAAAGGCTGCGAGGGCGAGGAACAGTCCGAAAGCGGCCCAGCGTGCGCGGGCCCGGACCTTGATGGAGGGCTTTTGCCCTGGCTGAATCATGTCAGCGCACTGGGTCGTAGCCACCGCGACTCCACGGGTGGCAGCGAGCGATTCGACGCATTCCCATCCAGCTCCCTCGAAGCAGACCGTACTTGGCGATTGCCTGTTCGGTATAGACCGAACAGGTAGGCTCGTAGCGACATACCGACGGGCGCCAGGCAAACAAGCGGCGGTAGAGCCTTATGAGCCCGATGCCGACCGTCTTCACGAGACGCGCCGCCCTCCGATAACTCCTCCTCGGCGGAGGAGATTCTGTAACGTGCCCGCCAGAGTCTGGAAGTCCGCGCCGATGACAGGCTGTCGGGCGATGATCAGGACGTCCCAGCCTGGCTGGAACGAGGGCGCCATCACCCTGAGTGCCTCACGAAGTCTCCTGCGCGCTCTGTTCCGAACTACCGCTCCGCCGAGCTTGCGTCCGGTCGACAGGCCGAAGCGCGTCTCCTCGAGACCGGTCCATCGAATCCGCACCACCAGCAGGGAATGAGACCTGACGGTTCCCTCTCCCTGGAGCGCCGCGAAATCCTCCGGCTTGGAGAGCATCACCAGCCGCGGCGGATTGTGGCCGCGGTCCGTCGTCAGACCGTGAGCTTCTTGCGGCCGTGAGCACGGCGAGAGGCCAGAACCCGGCGTCCCCCGGAAGTCCTCATCCGGGCGCGAAAGCCGTGTGCCTTGCTGCGATGCCGCTTCTTGGGCTGATAGGTCTGCTTCATCGGAAGGTGTGTTCTTCTCCATTCGGCCTCGGGGCCAGGATACCCCGAAAGGCACGCGAACGCGCCGTGCGCACGAAAGCGCTTTGGCGCGTCTGCCGGCGGATTATATGTACGGGCGGCTCAGAGTGTCAAACCAGCGACATCGCCGAGGGGCCGCGCGGGCCCTATTCCGGGGACGCCGGGCCTATACTCCCCGGGAGTATACGAATAGCAATGGTCCAGAGCCTTGCCCATGCCGCTGGGGCGGTGCTATTCTTCGGCGGCCCGCGGCGCCAGACAACGCGGCGCATCGGCCCGGAGGATCCGTCAGGACGGGCCAGGATGCTCCGGACAAGAGCCTGGACGATCGGAGGCTCACGGCGCCACAAGAACGAAATTGGACTCGGTGTCCGTCACGAAACTGGCTATCCACCTCAGCTGTTGTCAGGACTAAGCCTGCTCGATGGACGCGAAGCAAGTCTGGCGCGCGGCACTGGGAGAACTCCAGGTCTCCCTTTCTCCGGCCAACTACGAAACCTGGCTGCGTGACACCGTCCTCGTCGACGTCGACGACAACCGGTTCAAGATTGCGGTGCCCAACGGTTTCGCCAAGGACTGGCTCGAGACCCGCTACCGCTCGTTGATCTCCCAAACGCTGGCCCGAATCGTCGGCTACAGCGTCCAGGTCGAGTTCATCATTCGTCAGGCCGGCGGCACCAGTGGCGCGAACGGCACCGCGGCTGGAACGACCGCACCACCGGCATCGCAGCCGGTCCGCCTCGAGCCGACGCGAGTTGGAGCACCCGAGGGCGCTTCGACCAACATCAACTCGCGCTACACCTTCTCCAACTTCATCGTCGGCTCGGCCAACCGCCTGGCTCATGCCGCCAGCCTGTCCGTGGCGGAGCGGCCGGGCCACGCCTACAACCCGCTCTTCCTGTACGGCGGCGTAGGCCTGGGCAAGACCCACCTCATGCATGCCGTGGGCAACGCCGTCATCGCCCGCTTCCCGCGCAAGCGCGTCGTGTACGCGACCAGCGAGAAGTTCACCAACGAATTCATCACCAGCATCCAGCAGGGTAAGATCGACGACTTCCGGGCTCGGTACCGCCGGATCGACCTGCTCCTGATCGACGACATCCAGTTCATCGCCGACAAGGAGCGGACTCAGGAAGAGTTCTTCCACACGTTCAACGCGATCCACGAGGACGGCAAGCAGATCGTGCTCTCCTCCGATCGACCGCCAAAGGCGATCCTCACTCTCGAGGAGCGACTCCGCAGCCGGTTCGAGTGGGGCCTCATCGCGGACCTGACCGCCCCGGACCTCGAAACCCGAATTGCCATCCTTCGAGCCAAGGCGGAGGAGCAGGCCGTCCCGGTCAGCTCGGACGTCCTGGAGTTCATCGCCCGCAAAGTCGTCAGCAACATCCGGGAGCTCGAGGGCGCGCTCAATCGGATCGTGGCCTACGCCAGCATGGGCGCCGTGCCGATTACCATCGAGCTGGCTCAGGCCGTCCTCTCGAACGTCCTCTACAACCCGAAGAAGCGCCAGGTCACACCGGAGCGGATCACGCGTGCGGTGTCGGACTACTACGGCGTCCAGATCGATGCCCTCAAGGGCCAGAAGCGCGACAAGGCCATCGTAGTGCCGCGCCAGATCGCAATGTTCCTGATGCGCGAGGAGACGGACGTCTCGCTGCTCCGCATCGGAGCCGAGTTGGGGGGGCGGGACCACTCCACCGTCCTGCATGCCTGCGACAAGATCAACCGCGAGATGGGCATCAACGATGAATTGCGGCGGGAGCTGGCCGCCGTAAGAGAGCTCATCTACTCCGACTAGGCGGGACGCCCGAGCGGCCCCTGCCCCAGGCCAGCGCAGGGTGGCACGACGAACCGCATCCAGCGGACCGCGTCCGGGGCGGTCCGCTCGCCAGAGCCAGGCTTGCCCGGCTCATGCTCCTGCGGTCCACCCCGGACGTACCTCTGCTGAGTGGATAAGGCTATGGATTCTGTGGACAACGTGGCTCCGGTGTGGAGAAACCTGGCACCCAGGACGACTCCGTGGTGCACGGAATGCGGCTCGGACCGCCTCCCCGCCGTGCCGCCGGATCCCTGCCCACACCGTCAGCCTCGGACATTCCGATTCTCCCGGTCGTGATCCACCATCCAGGGTCTTTCATCCACGCCCGAATCGTGAGCGACCGCGCAGCGGACCCACAGTCTCCACATCATTATTACGGTGATGACGGAATAAGAAGATACGGAGACAATCCACTAGGAGTAGGATCGCTGCCCGTCACTCGAATTCATGACCAGTACCCACCTCGGCCGGTCTCAGGGGAGTGAAGCTACCGTGAAACTCTCGGTCATGCAGGAGAACCTCGCCCGCGGTCTCCAGGTAGTAACTCGGGCTGTCTCGACGCGGAGCACCTTGCCTGTTCTGAACAACGTTCTTCTCCGAACCGAGGACGGCGGACTCAAGTTGACCGCCACCAACCTCGAGATCGGGATGACCTATTGGGTGCCAGGCAAAGTCGACACGGCAGGCTCGGTGACCGTACCAGCCAGACTGCTGACGGACATCGTCGCCGGTCTGCCGGCCAATGAGCGGGTCGACCTGGAGCTCCAGGCACAGGAGACGCTTCACATCCAGGCCGGCCGGTTCGAGACTCGGGTCAAAGGCATTGATGCGGAGGAGTTCCCGGCGATCCCGACGTCTGGCGAGCGGCCCACCACCCGAGTGCCCCAGAACGTCCTGAGACAAGCTCTGGGCGAAGTAACGTTCGCCGCTGCTGTGGACGAGGCACGCCCGATCCTGACAGGCGTCCTGGCCAGATTTGAAGGCAACAAGCTCACTCTCGCCGCGGCCGACAACTACCGCATCGCGGTCAAGACCTTGACCGTGCTCGACCCCGTCGATGAGACCAGTGTCGTGGTCCCCGCCCGATCTTTTCACGAGTTGTCGCGTGTCTTATCCGACATTGCAGACCCGGTCGACATCGTTCTGTCGCCGAGCCGGAACCAGATCCTCTTCCATATCGAGGGCTTCGATCTGGTCAGCCGGCTGATCGACGGACAGTTCCCCAACTACCAGCAGGTGCTGCCCAAGGGCTTCACGACGAAGGCAACGGTCGATCGGGACCAGCTGCTCGCGGCAGTCCGACTCGCCAGCTTGATCGCCAGTTCATCGGCCAATATCGTCAAGCTCCACGTAGGCAAGGATGCCGAGATTGGCGTGTCGGTGAGCGCCGCCGCCGACGTGGGCGACAACAAGAGCGACGTCGAGGCGAATGTCGAGGGCGACGGCACGACCATCGCCTTCAACGCGCGCTACCTGGTCGACGTGCTTGCCAACGTGGCCGCGGACCAGTTCTCGATCGAGTTGAACGGTCCGCTTTCGCCCAGCGTCTTCCGACCGGTGGGCGACGAGCACTACGTTCACGTCGTCATGCCGGTCAAGACGACCTCTTAGGTCACAGACCTCCACGGCCATCTGACATCTACGGTCAAATGACCTCAACGGTCGAGACGACCAAGTAGGAGCTCCAGATCTCCGACGCTCATCCCGTCGCTTCTCCTCCGAGACCGGCGACGTTCTTTCGCTCTCTCGTGATCCGGAATCTGGGGCTACGCCGCGCTGGACATCGACTTCGGATCCGGGCCGCAACTCATCTGGGGACCGAACGCTGCCGGGAAAACGACCCTGCTGGAGGCGGTCGTGCTCCTGGCGTTGGGGCGATCCCACCGGACCACGACCGATTCAGAGTTGATTCGCTGGGGTGCCGACTTCCTCCGAATCGAAGGGGTCATGGCCCGGGCTGTCGACCCGAGAAACGGAGCCGAACCGGCAGCCGCCCCGGGCGAACCGTCGGTGGAAGTTATCCACGGCGACGCCTCGCGGGCCAGCACGCCGGGTGCCGCTCTGGAGTTGACGCTCCAGGCGGGCGGGCGCAAGAAGATCCAGGTCAACGGCATACCGAGGCGGCCGGCTGCGCTGGCGGAACACCT